>Ga0325410_1009887_pt1 | contig 10126 bp, 7 predicted proteins | sample PopdelMetagenome_16_FD_206182 | JGI IMG/M metagenome (GOLD analysis project Ga0325410, IMG submission 206182) | Populus deltoides microbial communities from Bellville, Georgia, United States - Xylem-PdIQD-R3 | ecosystem: Host-associated > Plants > Phyllosphere > Stem > Wood/Secondary xylem...
TCTCTCTCTCTCTTGTATTTTTGCTCTCTAGCTCGGGTCCCTTGCTTCTTGCTTTGTCTCTCTATTTATGGGCAGGGATGAAGATTTTGGAACTCTTCTTGGTGGCATGATCATGTCCATTGGTTTCTTTGGGTTAATCTCAATCCAGCTTCACCATAGTTGACACTTTAGCCAAAACATGTTTGAGTTGCTCTTTTCGCATAAGTTTTTGCAGCGTTATAGAGGGCCAGAGCTGTGTTTCTTAGGCTAAGCATGTATTACACATTCATGTGACGAGATTAGTTTATTTTTGGGCATCTATGAGAGGTGTGAGGGAGAGAGATAAGAGGCCAAAGTTCGACCAAAACAATGAAGAAAAAGTCCAACTAACCTCCTCCGCGATAAACATCACCTGTCTTCAAGCAATGTTTATGTTGTTGCAATAATGGTGAGGAGGACATTATGCATTGCTTGCGTGATTGTGATATTGCCGAAGGGTTTAGTCTATTCTAGGAATTAAAGAAAACCTTGGCTAAGTTGGCTTCTAGGGGCAAGATATTGTTCATGGGGTCATAGACCGTACTTCAGGTGAATTTGCTGGTACTGTCTTTACTGGCATCTGGTGTCATTCCCTTTGTTGGGATTTATAATGGTGACGGTTGGTTATTTCGTGCTATCACCCACCTTGTAGAGGATTGCAAGTCTGCTTTGAGAGATGAAAGATTTTACTTCAAGGGATGCTATTACAATTTCACGGTAGCGTTCCCCTTTCGATTTCATGAAATTGGATATGGAAGAAAGCTCTCTTGGAAATCCTGGTTGAATTGGGTTTGGGGACCTGATCAGGAATTGTGATGGTAATTGGATGATGGGATTTGCGGGTTATGGCTCCAATTTGCTTCTAGAGCTATTGGCCTTGAAGAATGGGTTGTTTTTTGCTTGGAATCGGGGCATAAGAAAGTCCATTATAATTCAGATTCGTTGAAGGCTCTTCCCATGCCGCGTGATTACAAGAATCACTTTTTACCATTTTGAAGCTGTTATCATGGATATTAAAGAGCTCCTGTCAATGGAGTGGGAGGTCAGGGTTCATCATACTCTGAGAGAGCCAACTCTTGTGCGGATTTCGTAGCCAAGCTAAGACTAGAGCGTTTGGAGGAGTTTTGTTACTTGGAATTATCCTCTGGCTTTCCCATCTTTTTCTTGTTGATTCTATGGGTTCTTGCCACCGTAAAGGAGGCTATTTTTTGTTTTTCTTTTCCGATGTACCAAAAACAAATTATCACAATCTCGTGGATTTACGGCCAACAACATAACTTATTAAAATATGTTTTTCTATTTTAATTTATAAATTTAAATAATATTTATTATGTGCAAATTAAGACAACCGATGCATCAATTTTGGAAATAAAATAATGCTAGAAATGGGAATGGGATACAACATTAATTTTAACGACACAATTAAAAAATAAAAACTTGTATATATTAAAAAATTAAATGTAAATTACAGATTGAGATGGGAAATTAACTATTTTAACCTCCTGACGACACACTGGCCAGGGTTTCTATTTAGTGATCCTGGTAGACCCCATCAGGGCAAGTTGTCTACGTGTCAACATCATGCAGTTGTTGAAGTTGTGATTTAATTCGGTGATAGGATGCTCATGCATGTGAGATTGATCCGTCAAAACAATTTTGATTACTTGCCCTAGTTTGTGTACCATTTTTATTACACAGAAAGGGTAAAAATGACAGCGTAAATTTAGTTGCAGAGGAGGGTAGATATCAGCTTTTAGATGCCTTTTTTTGTTTTTTAAGATTCCTGGCCGTCTCCCTCTTGAATGGCTTTTCAGCGTGAGATTGTTTTTAGATCGTGTAGTCCTTTGCCTGTTTGTCCTGTAAAAAATAATTTTTTTAAAAAATAAATTAATTTTTGATATTTGATAGTATAATAAAAAATAAGTTAAAAAATATATTTCAGTGTTTGGTTATGTTATGAAAAATAAGTTAGAAAATAATTTATTAATGTTTTATTTTTTTCAAGTTTATTAAAATAATGAGAAACAAATTTTACAAATTAAAAAGTTGACTAAGAATGAAATTCAAAAAAAAATATAATTTTATAAAATATCTCAAATAAAATAAATAATAATCAAAATAATAGAGATTAAATCTAAAAAATAAAAAAAATTAAAAGATAAAGAAATTAAAATAATAATAATTAACATTTCATAAATTATTTCAAATAAAATAAGTAACAATCAAAAGAATGAGAATCAAATTTGATACATAAAAAATTTCAATAAAAAATAATAAGGGAAAAGCAAATAACAATTATAAAAATGAGGACAAAAGTTAATATAAAAATTAAATTTTAAGAGATGAAATTGAAAAATAAATATTCAAAACAAAATATATATAACAATCAAAAGTTTGAGGATCAAATTTGATATAATCAACAAATAATATAATATTTCTAAACTTTTCACAACTTTCAGAAAGTGTTTTTCGGCCAAATTTTTCAGGCGAACACTTTTCTGGAAATCAAACCAAATTTTTCTTTGATTGAAAAGTATTTTTCATTAATCAACTTTTTTAATAATAAACAAATACAGAAAAATTTAAAAAATAATTTTTTAAAAAATAAATTCTAAAAAACAAACATAACCTTAATAATGCTTTCTCGTAATTATTTAAGGAAAAACAAAACTACTTCTTAACAGTGAAATCCGAAAAGAAGCTTGATAAATGGTACAATATTATTCCGACAAGGTGGGAAAGTTGTGGTCCCTCCATAAAAAAAACACGATATAAAAGAAATGTAAATATTGATTTTTAAAATGTTTTTTTAATTTAAAAATATATTGCATTAATTATTAAAATAACTAAAAAAATTAAATTTCAATAGAAAACACGTTAAACCTCAATTCCATGTTACAAATTGACAATCGACTTCTCTTGATTAGCAAGTTGATAGCTGGCCACAAAACGAAGGGCTATTTGGTAACTAATAATTCTTATGCCTTTCTATAAATGATGGATACTTGCAAAGAGAGAATTGTGTTAGCACCAGAGAGAGAGAGAGCCTTGTTATTTTTTGACAGAGATCGAAGATGCCTGCCTTGATCATTTCCACAAACGTCAGCCTTGATGGAGTTGACACCTCCTCCATCCTCTCCGAAGCCACCTCTGAGGTTGCCAAGCTTATCGGCAAGCCAGCCAATGTAAGTTTTGTTTTCATTTTCGTTCTTGGGGTCTTCTTCAGTTCTTTAATTTTAAGTTTGTGTTTTTACTCTTAATAATCCACTTTGAGGGTTTTTGTATATGATCTGACCTAAAAGCTTATGATTCCCTTGTAAATACTACATGCATATCCTTTTGGATTTCTCAATTATAATAATACTAAACTGTTGCGGGTTATCGATTTTTCTTTCTTTCTTTCCTTTGTGTCTGGCAGATGCTGTATGGTAGGTGTGCTAGTTGTTTTTTTTATTTGGTCACATGAAACAAATATCTCTGTCTTTTTTCTCAAAAGCTATGGTGTTTGTTTATTCTGGTTATTTTTATTTATTTATTATTTTCAATTTTGAAAATCTTAATTTGTGACCGCATAAAGAATTATTGGATGTCAGATGAGATTAGGCTTGATTTCTTGGTGGGGTCTTAGAAGTTTGGTTTCCTTATGATTCTGCAGCCACTTGATGAAGAATCCACAACACTGGGTTCTGGATAATTTAATTCTGATCTGAGTTTTGATTTAGCTTACAATGGCCTGTACTGTGCCTATTTTTAGAAAATTGAGATGGGTTCTGATGGATTACTATGTGTGTTTTACTCGTTTATCAATAAACTAGACAAGGATATGTTCTTTAGACATCAACTTCCAACCCCCATTTTGTGCTTGTTACCGGTTCTTACAATTGGTATTGTGAAAAAAGTGATCTTGATCATGCTCTTTATAAGTTTTTCTTGCCCAGCTGTTCGTTTGATGTATATTGGCTATGGAATGTGCCTTTCTTAAGTATTCTTAAGTATTTAATGTTTGTTGCCATGCAGTATGTGATGATTGTATTGAAGGGATCGATACCCATTTCATTAGGAGGAACTCAGGAGCCAGCAGCTTTTGGTGAGCTGGTATCCATTGGTGGCCTTGGCCCTGATGTAAACAAGAATCTGAGCTTTGCAATTGCATCAATTCTGGAGAAAAAGTTGTCAGTACCCAAGTCACGGCTCTTCCTTAAATTCTATGACTCTCAGGCAAGCCTTCTCAACTTTTAATTGTCACCAAGAACATAGATTATTGCGGTGCACATTTTTCTTTGCATTGCATTCTTTCTGTTGTTTGGCCAGCCCGGTCACAGTCAAGAATATGCCCGATTTTCGCTTGCTTCATATCAGCACTAATTCTTGTAAAAAAAAACCGTCTTTTTTTTTTCCTGAATGCAAGCATAGTTATTAAATTAAATTTGCCTTAGGAGTCAACCTCCACATATTTCTCAGGTTATGTCATAAAAAGTTATTTTGCAGCCACTATCAATGATACTGATGTTTGCTTTCTTTTGCAGGGTACCCACTTTGGATGGAATGGTTCCACCTTCTAAATCCAGCTTCTTTCTTTGTTGCCCTCGAACTTAACGTTGGAGATTCAATAAGTTATGCGCCTTTGGTGTTCTGCTATTGCATAAACATTGCCTTGTTGAGTTATATAGATATCCATTTAGGCATATATGCATGTATGTATGTAGAATGTGAATACTGTTGTGTCCTTCTATGAGGAAACACTACGTTTGCTTGGCATTTAATCAATTGTATTGTATTGTGGTGCTCATGGCACATGATTTGGGATTGAATATCTATTGTTCTTGAGCCATTGTCAGCCTATGAGCAATGTTCTAATTAGACGTGCTCTAGGCTTGCTTTATGAGATGGTATCTCCCTTATTTTAGCAAATTAGCCAAAACAGACCTTTCTTTTACTAGTGTTTAAACTTTAAAGGGTGTTTGTGGTGTTTTTTATTTTATTTTTTTTTTCCATTTTTAAGTATTTCAGGTGAACTTATTAACGAAATAACAAATTTAGGTTCACGAAATGTTCTTTGAATGCAAAATCCAGAACCTTAAATGTCCAAATTATATCACGGCTTTTTCCTTTCAATATCTGTTTTTCATGGGATTGGAACTTAAAAGATGGATTCATATGCCATGTTAAAATCAGCAAGAAGGAATTCCTTGTTTTTTTTTTGTTCTTTTATTTATTGTAGAGCTTGTTAGGATTTTAATGGTTTAAGTTGGGTTGAAACAGTATCACATAATTAAAGTGAAGTGTTGAGGGAAAGACAATAACAAGAATCGAAGGATTTTTAATGGATAATACAACACTAACTCTCTTTTATTGTTAATTAAGAGAAACAAAAGGTCTCTAGAGAGCTTCCTTGCTTATTTAGCCAGAAAAAAAAAAAAAAAAACCCAGCTAAACACACTAACTTTGCTACCTTCTCAGCATCCATTTTTGACATGGCTGCTACTCCACTTTCAGCGTTTTCAATTATGCATGCAGCCATCTTTGACACTTTCATGCTCAGATTTTCCAACCACATACTCTGCAAAAGACAGAAGAAGGTTGTTTTCCATGTTTCTCTTCTCCAAGTAATTGACTTTCCAAGTACGAAATGTGAGTTTATAGCTAACATTCTCCCACTTAAACTCACTTTTCGCATCTTTTATCTTTTCAATTATTTCCAGCTACATGCCGCTTACGCTAAATTGTCGTGTGAATCTTTTGCATATCGATCCACCCTATTCTCTTCCACTACTTGTCGGAAAAAATTATATTGCACTCCTATATGTGATTTGTCTTTGAATGTAAGGAAAGATTACTTGCAATATACAACGCACTCTAATTATCAAGTGCTCGAGTTCTTCATTAGCCTTTTAATCCAAAATCTTTTTTATTTGTTTATGTTCGAGTTCCTTTTAATCCAAACTACTTTCTTGCAAACTTGTGTAGCTGTTATATATTCAATTTATGTTGTACATAAAGCCATAATAGTTTGTAACTTTGACATCTAGCTTACATGATTACATGACTATGATGGTAAGAACAAATATGGTTTAGTAGAATAGACACGCTTTATCCTATAATGTCTAAATTAGAATATTTTTGATAAATAAATTATAATTACTTTGAAAAATTGATTACTGAGAGGTTGAATCAAATCACTCATGACTTTTCTAATATTTAAGGGATCATTATAGATTATTAGATATTGCACTTGATCTTCAAATATAAATCAATCAATTATTAAATTAATAATAAACTATTTTTTTTATTTTTTTAATCTTATTTTATTTAGGATTGTAATATATATTTGGATCAACTTATTAGGAAACCTAATAAGTCACACACATAAAAACTATTGGTCAGAAATTAAAATAATTCCTAATAAGTCACACACATAAAAACCATTGGCCAGAAATTAAAATGAAATGATTAATCAAATGTGACTTGATTGTAAATAAGTTTTAGAAATTGAAGACTGGAACGTAATTATTATAGAAAATTACAATTTTATTAAAAACAATCAAGTAAGGACTTGACTGAATAAATTTATAAAATTAACCTAAAATAACATATATGATATTATTTAAGGGAAAAATTGATATTTTTTCATTTATAAGGTTTTTAGATTTCTCTATAAATAGAAAGTTATATCTTTTATTTTCTAAGATGAGTACAGTACAATATAGAAATATCTTAAACATATAATAAAACAGTTAGCGCTCTAAGGTATAATAATTTCTCTTTTCTAAAAGGGTTTATAAGATTTTTTTATTTGTGGTTCGTGTGGATTAATGTTAGAGGTCGAATATTTAGACGACTTGTAGTTTGCAATAACACAACCTTTGAGCAATTATTTAAAATAAAAAAATATATAATCTTCAATTAATATTAGTATGAACCTTAAACAACTCTAAATATATCTAACAGAATTCTTAAACTCTAAAAGAAAATTTAAACTTACTAATTTTGCTATCTATATATGTTTCGAAAAATTCAACAACTCAAGACATTTATATCCTCTCTACATTGCAAGGACTCGTACCAATTTATAACTGACATGAAGTGGGGTAAAAATTGACTTGCACGATTTTTCTAGTGAAATTCTTTAGAGAAAATCAAATCTTTTTATCTTTTTTATATCAATGAATTTGCATTCTTAAAACCATGTTTTCTATCCTAAATTTTTTATATCAAACTCTTTAGATAATTGAGCCTTTAATTATTTTGATATCCTTGTATAGGTTTAACAGGTTAACTCAAATTGATTCCGGTTATTATTTTTATTTTTTTAATTTGATTTTATTTTTAATTTAGTCTTTTAATATTAAATTAATGAGTAATTGAGTTTTATAAATTGATTTTTATTTATTTTTTAAAAAGTTACTACAGTCTTATAACCCGGATCACAGGTTAAACCAGAAATTATACTTCATAATTTTTACTATACTAACATGAATAAGCGGAGAATGAAGTAGTGTCGTCTCCCTTTACAAATTTTATATATATATATATATATATATATATATGATCAGTTGTGGCTTTTAAAATTTTAATTATTTTAATATGTTTATATTAAAAATAAATTTTAAAATATATAAAAAAAATATTATTTTAATATATTTCTAAATAAAAAATATTTTTAAAAATAATATCTACGGTAACCATACCTTAATCCAGTGAAGGCAGTTGAGCTGAGCTGAGCTGAGGTGTATATATGTAGGCTAGTAGCAAACAGAACAAGTGTGTTATCAACAGAGAAAATGCCTTGCTTGAACATTTCAACCAACGTTAATCTCGATGGCGTCAACACATCCGCCATCCTCTCTGAAGCCTCTTCTCAAGTGGCCAAAATCATCGGCAAACCTGAGTCCGTAAGATTTTGTTTTTCCATTTGCCTCGGATTCTTGTAAATACATGCTTGTTTTTGGACTTGATTGTTGAAATATGGATAAAATGTTAAAATGGGTTTTAGCTTGTGGGTTCCTCGGTGCATATAGAAAGATTTTGAACTATTTAAACAATTAGCCTGCTACAAGTTTTATAGTGGGTTTTTAGGGTTTGATTAATGTGTGTTCTAGCTGGTATTAAAATTGTTTTAGCTTGTTAATACTAATAATTGTAAATAGTTTTTGTGATGATGGAGGGGGAATGGGGGTAAGTTTCTTGGTTACTGTGAAGTGTATTTGTATGCTCATTTTCAAGGTGACAAGGATAGAGTAATAACTGTAAATAGTTTCTATCAACTACATCGGAAAGAATTTCTGGATACTTGAGTTCTTGATGTGGTATGGTTCTAGAATCGTTTGATATGATTGGGCTGTTTATCATTTGATTTTGAACTGGATAAGTTAAGGTTTTTATTATCTAGTTGTGCTTGTGCTCACAATGGACTGTACAATGGGTTTTTTCTTTTTAATTCCTGGGAGGTGTCTCTTTTAAAGAGTTCCCTCGGAAACTATGATGGTCAAAGTGTGATTTGGCTGCAGTGTCTTGTGTAGCTTATAATACAGTTGATTCTAGTATCACTTATTTGGCCATGAAAGAAGAAATGGATTTTATCTCTGTTTGCATGTTCTTTGCTAGTTTATCTCTATAGTGGACGGGAATTGTGTTTTGTACACCTACACCTGCAAACCTCCTTGTTTCAATAATTTGTGCTTTTATGTCTGTTATTTTTCAATTTTTACAACCTAGAAGGAAGTTGCATATTTGCATTGATTGATACCACAGTTTGCTCATAACATGCATTGATTGATACCATATTTTGCTCACTGGATGTGTCTGTTAACTATTTTATGTGTTTGATTGTGCAGTATGTGATGATTGTGTTGAAGGGCTCAGTACCAATTGCATTTGGAGGAACTGAGCAGCCAGCAGCTTATGGTGAGTTGGTATCTGTTGGCGGCCTTAGCGGTGATGTGAACAAGAAACTGAGTTCTGCAATTGCTACCATTCTTGAGTCGAAGCTGTCGGTGCCCAAGTCACGGTTCTTCCTCAAATTTTTTGATTCCAAGGCAAGCCATCACAACATTTAATTGTCAAGAAGATAGATCATTTCCATGCACACATTTCTTCTCATTGCATTCTTCCTGTTTGTTTAGGCCCATCAAAGCCAAGAATATGCACAGTGTTTGCATGCTTTACACCAGCAGTAGATCATGTAAATAAATACTTACTGTTTTTAAACTGTGAGCATTGTTATTGAATTCCCTGAGGATTCAACTTATTCTCAGATTATGTTCATATTGGCTGCCATTTTATGGTTTTTTCTGCCACTAATAATGGTTTGTTGCTTGCTTTATTTTGCAGGGATCCCACTTTGGATGGAATGGTTCCACCTTCTAAATCCAGCTTTTCACCTGAGTTGCTCTCAGACGTGACTCCATGTGTTCAGACAGATGTGTCTTGGTGTTTTACTATTGTAGAAACGTGATTAAGCAGAATATTTCTGTTTTTGTCTAGGCTTATGATATCTAGAACATGAAAGCTTTTAAACTGTGCCTCTTTTATGGGAAAACAATATGTTTGCGTGAAATCTTAGTCTAAATAACCGTTTAATCATCAATGAATGTTCTTTGACATGCTCAGCATTGCTTTATTAGACTTTGCATCTCCACGATCTTAAACTGGTTATGGATTCTTGTTCAGGCAGTTTAAAGTGATAATATGTGAATCAAAAAACTGTAATTCAAAGTGCCTTGGCACCCGCTTGTTTACATGCATCCTTTCTGTTCGTATGATGCTCATCCATTCTAAAATTCCGAACAACTATTTCTGTTGGTCTCTCTACAATCCCATCTTCCAGATGGTAAAGACTTCTCAATGGAGCTAGAGGAGTTAGCATTGTAAGCCTATGGTAATGGTCTGAGCATATTCTAAACCAAATTGCTAGGGGCTTATTGCATGATTTAGCCTAATATTGGTTTTCTAACTGCATGCACCTTTTGAACATGAGAGTGTTCTCTAATGATCCTATTGATGTTGAGCTACATGAGTTTGGTTTGGTAATGTAGATGGATGAATGAAGTTCTTGATGTTGTTTACTATGGGTCTATGAATCAACTTTGAGTCTGAATTTGCTTTTTTT
>Ga0325410_1009888_pt1 | contig 10126 bp, 11 predicted proteins | sample PopdelMetagenome_16_FD_206182 | JGI IMG/M metagenome (GOLD analysis project Ga0325410, IMG submission 206182) | Populus deltoides microbial communities from Bellville, Georgia, United States - Xylem-PdIQD-R3 | ecosystem: Host-associated > Plants > Phyllosphere > Stem > Wood/Secondary xylem...
TTTTAAATATAAAATATAAAGGTTGTTATTAATGATAAACTATATTATATTTTTCAGTACTTATCGTAAAACTTCAAAAGCCTCTCTTTATTAATGATAAAACATTATTGTCTTCGAAAAAAGCAAAATTTATTTTATTTTTAAATTCTTCATAGCCTAGCAAATTATTTACCATTAACTCAATTCATCTTAATTTTCTCACTTGATTTATCACTCTTTTTCCACCTTGATCAAAATCCCCTCTCAATATCTCTCTCTGGATCCAACTCTGTTCTTGAAATTAATACGTAACCTACCCTTACAATTAATTATACGTGTGAAGGGAGTCTACCCTTACAATATCTCTTTTTTATTTTTATTATTATCATTAATTCATACCATTTTCTTTTATTATCACGCCACACACGTTTCTCTTTACTCCAGCCCCTCAACTAATAGGTAATGATCTCGTCTTTATATACTATCCTAAAAGATATCCAGTTAGATAGAACAACAAATCCTTTCATTCGTTCAAGAATACAATTTCGTATACTGAGACCAGTGTTGATTCTTTATTGAATTGAACTGTATAAAAAAAAATACACAAATAAATTTATATTTTTTTTATTAAAATATTTTTTTGTATTAATTTAATAATATGATATAAGTAAAATAACATAAAAACAGAAAAAAATGATATATTTTTTACTGTATATATAAACTCAACAGAGAACAATATTTAAAAAATTAAAAAATCTGAAATGATAATGTAAAATAAGAATTTGGGCTTAAGTTTACCCCCATGTGTGCTTGGGCATTGTCCAGGTGTGCTTGAGCTCAAGTCGCCTATTTAATTTTTTTTTTTTTTAAGATATGGTTAATATCTCAGTACTTTTAATATAGTGTATGGTTAATATTTTGTGACAAAAAAGATAAAGAAAGTAAAGATAAAAACATGTTTGATTTAATAAATAGAGATAAAAACATAAAAAAATTATTTATTTTTATGATAATTTTAAAGTAAATTTATATATTTTCAAAACTGGAGGTACAGAAGGGATATGTCACTAAAAACAATATTTTTTTTATTTTTTATTTCTAAAATATCATTGTGTAAAACACTTAATTCAAAAATTATCAAATAAAGACATGTATGGATAAAAATAATTATTATCATAATTTTAAAATTGAATTAAAAAGTCGATCCATGGCAAAGCTCAAGCCACGGGTCTAGATTTGAGTTACAAGCTGGGTTGACATGAGTCAGCATAAAAATTGTTATTATCATAGTTTGAAACCCAACTTGAAGGTCGACCCGAGGTAAAGCCTAAGTCATAAGCAAAGTTGATCGTTAACCCGATTCAATATAAAAACAAAAGTGATTATTATTATAATTTTAAAACTCAACTCGGGTTGAGGCCCAGGTCATGTGCCAGGAGGGTTAGTACGGGTTGACCCAGTCAACATAAAATAAAAATGACTATTATCATGTTTTTAAAATTTGATCTAGGATCAATCCGACACAAGGGCTAAGTCACGTATCAGGAGGGTCAATCCGGATTAATATAATAAAAAAATGTTATTATCATATATATATATATATCAAAATAACATATTTTTATTTTTTTAAATTTAATATTGATATTAGTATATTAAAATGATTTAAAAATATTAAAAATTACTTTAAAATATTTTTTTTAATTTTTCATGAAACACCATTTGCAACGTAGTTACGCAGAAACCCTTACTAGTTCCATGAAATAGATGAAATCCAGTGGTCTCGAGGGGGTGTTTGTATTTTATGTACGAGGACACTTTTCTTAAGCTGGGTAAACTTGAAGGCATTACTGTTATGGTGCCTTTAAGTAACTGAGCATATAGAGGATGATTGATTGTAGTTTTTTTTTTAAATGTTTTTAATTTAAAAATATATTAAAATATATTTTTTTATTTTTTTAAAAATTATTTTTAAAAATAATCTAAAAAGATAAAAAATACTAATTTAAAGAGAATTATTAAAAAAAAAAAGGAAAACAAACAAGGGGGATTAGAGTTTGGAAGTGGAATGCAATAAAAATATCAAACAGCTGTGAGGAAATGAAGGACGAGGATACTACAGAGAAGGCTCCAAACATTTCTGAAAAATCTCACCAAAAGAAGACCCGCCTCCCTCCTTCGACATGAAAAACGAGACCCGCCTACAGTATGCCTCCCCTCCTTGGGTTTGGTTTTTAAAATTCAAAGCCAACCCCCAAAACCGCAAAACGTAAAATCTCCAAAACCTCAAAAATAAAAACACACAAAAACGTAACAAGCGCCAAGTCCCCTCTTTTCAAAAACAAAATACATGGCGCTTTCTCTTACATTCCCTCTCTCCACCATTACAAAACCTCCCCCCCTCACAATCACAAGCCCTCGCCATCGCTTCTCTCTCTCTCTCTCACTCGCTCACTCCTAATCTAAAAGGAGACTCTTGACTCAGCGAGCGAAGAAGTGTAAAATGAGTTCAATGGCAGAGCAAGAGAACTGCACCCGCGTTACTCGCGCTGCCAAAAAGAGGGCGGCTGCGCTGGCTTCCACGGAGGACCAACCCTTGAATAAGAAGAGGGTTGTGCTGGGAGAGCTTCCCAACTTATCAAACGCCATCGTTTCATCGAACGAGCCCCAGAAGCAGAAAGCAAAAGCAAAGCCAAAGGCAAGGAAGGGGGCTTCGACGAAGAAGGAGGGTGTTCTCAAAGAGGATGTTGATGGGAACCCTGAAGATCCCCAAATGTGTGCACCATATGCATCTGATATTTATGAGTATCTTCATAAAATGGAGGTAAGGGTTGGTTTTATGTGGTTTGAGTAGTGGAAATGTAATTGGGGTTTGTGTTGATTGGGGTTCATTTTTCAGGTGGATCCAAAAAGAAGGCCACTGCCTGATTACATTGAGAAGGTTCAAAAAGATGTGAGTCCCAATATGAGAGGGATTTTGGTGGATTGGTTGGTGGAGGTCGCAGAGGAATACAAGCTTGTCTCTGACACCTTGTATCTTACTGTTTCTTACATTGACAGATTCTTGTCTTTCAATGTTCTCAGCAGGCAGAGGCTTCAGCTTCTTGGTGTTTCTTCTATGCTTATTGCCTCGTAAGACATGGGATCCCTTGAATTCTGTTCATATTCTTAAGTCTGGTTTGAGTTCTGTTTAATTAATTAATGTATTTTTTTGGTTTCATTTTGTTCTGGCAAGTAGAAAGTATGAAGAAATCAACCCTCCGCATGTGGAAGATTTTTGCTACATTACAGATAATACATACACCAAGGAAGAGGTAACTGAATATGCTTATTTTGTTTGTTTGTTTTATGGGTTTAGACCTTCAGTGTTCATGCTCTGGTTGTCTGTTTGTCATTTTAATTAATGGCGGTTTATGTGTGATTGTAAAGGTGGTTAAAATGGAAGCTGACATACTTAAATCTTTGAAATTTGAAATGGGGAATCCTACGATAAAGACATTTCTAAGGTAAGATTTAATAATGTTTTGATATAGCTCTTTTATCTACCTGCAATTAGTGATTTACATACTATGGAAGGTTCATTGTTTGATTGGCTGATTTTTGGTATTGTTTGTCATGCTGGTCTTGCAGGAGATTCACTAGGGTTGCTCTAGAGGACTACAAAGTAAGTGTGACCTCATTCTTCTTTATTGAAGGTTACTAGTTTGTATGCTCAGTACTGTAAAGTATTTCTTATTGTTGTTGACTGGTGTAATCTTTGTGCCTTCTGCAGGCTTCAAATTTGCAGCTTGAGTTCCTTGGATTCTACCTTGCTGAGTTGAGCTTGTTGGATTACAATTGTGTGAAATTTTTTCCTTCTTTGGTGGCTGCTTCTGTTATATTTCTTACAAGGTTTCTGATGCGACCCAAGACAAATCCTTGGGTATGTAATTTCAGGGCTATTAATTTGTTTTGGCAGTCAATTTTGGATTGCAGTTTCTAATTTTTGTTCATACAGAGTTCAACCTTGCAACAATACACTGGATACAAGGCAGCGGATCTAAGGGAATGTGTTCTCATCATACATGACTTGTATTTGAGTAGAAGAGGAGGTGGATTGCAAGCTGTAAGAGAAAAATACAAGCAGCATAAGGTATGGTTAATTTCTGTCAAAACTACTCAGGATTTTGAGTTGAATTCTCGCACTGTAAAAAGGCATTTTGTTTACATTGAATTTTTCTTCTGGGACAGTTCAAGTGCGTGGCAAACATGCCTTCCCCGCCAGAGTTACCAGCTTTATATTTCGAAGAGGTTTAAATGCAACAGTTGGCCTGTTCATTATATGTTTCGGGTTATGACAAGTGATGGAAATTGCTACCCACTCAGGAAGCCCTAGAAGTGTGGATTCGTAACACAAACCATGCCATTTTGGATTTGCTATAAAATCTTGATTGATATTTGGGAGACTACTGGACGTGATTGTTGGCCATGTGGAATGAACTGTGGTTCTGACGCTTGGGGACTTTTACCTGGAGTATGAATGGCATTTTTAACACCAGCAGTTGGGTAACTGTGCTATAGCTAACTCTTCTCACTGGTAGAATATTTGAATCTCCTACGGAGGTCTTGTAAATATTAATTTTTTTGTTTTTGGTTCAAATATTAGATGCTAAATGGTCATTATGAGAACGTGAATTTTCTCTTATGCTGGAGTATCGGAATGGTTTATATCCCATATGCTTCAAAATTGGTAAATATGAAGCCTCACCTTTGTCTCATGAAAGTCAGATTTATACTAAAATTGTTTTTAAGAGAACAGAACTTTAATGGTGCAAAAATGAATGTGCAACGCCCTAATGGCATACTGATTACTGCAGAGCAGAGAAGGACTCAACCATTATTACCAAAGCCTAAATCTCAGACTGAAATGGTTTTTTCGATATAAACCAGGTGGAGGTGGCTCTTGCGATTCATTTTTGTTCTTCCAGCAAAACATCTACTCAAGGATTTAGACTCTTCATACTCGCACTTTGGTTGCCAATTGCTGCTGATTTAATAAAAATTAGTTAAATAGGAAAGTCTTGTAACATAAGGATTTTCATTGAATTGTGGAAAAATAATTTGTAGTGTTAAAGCCGTAGGGATAGGTCAATGTTAAGCAGCGCTGATGGTTGTATGTGTTCTTATACCACGTGAAAACTACCTGGCCGTTCTCCTCTCGTTGCTTCCACAGGCGCAATTGCTTTCTGGGTCACCCCAAATCCCTTGTCATCGTTGTTGAATCTTGCTATCCAAATTCCAAGGACCCCATTCCCTACTTGTTTTGTGGACAAGTGAATGGGGCTGACCGCCAAGTGACTGGAATATTGTTTTACCAGCAAGCACACCGATCATTGCCATATGCCTCTCCCACCGGTACCTTTCGATTGCTCCTCTCTCCCTCTTGTGGGCATTCTGGTGCCCACCAAGTGCTTGTTATAGAACTTTCTCCTGCAGTGAATTTTGATTGTGAACCTTGCTCAATATCCACAATGCAGCTGTTCCTGCCAAGACCCAAGGTCACCCTTTCATTTGAATTAACTTCTTCAGTATCTCTGGCGTAACCATCGCTAAATGTTTTATCATGCTGGTTGACTGATGGTCCTGTTAGTTCAGTGTTCTGAAAAATATCTTAACCGTCTATTGATTTTAAAGGAGGCTAACAAGGAAGTAGCGATGGATATGTGAAGATTTTAATTTTCATGCCCTGCCTTTCTAATGTTTGTTTTCCCTGATACTGCCCATGCCCCCACGGCTTGTTATTGGTGGCATCCCAGGGGCATAGTCAGTTATGTCAATATTACCCATGTTAAAGCTTATCATTCACATGTTGTGTCCTGTCTATATTCCTCCTTCTGCGTTGAACCGGTCTGATTTGAAGCAACTTTATGATTCGAATTTGGCAACCACGCATAAATTCCAACACTGTCATATCATGATCAAAGTTATACCGGTTGCCCGCCATGATTTTTGGTTACTTTCCCCAATGTTTGCTGAATGATCCCGGGGTTTGATTCTGTCCTGGTAGCGTTTTTGACACTTTAATGCACAGAATTTATTGGCGGTCCTCAGTTTGCCAACCATCAATCTTATTTAACTGCTCAATAATTTATGATCTTGGATTAACCTGTTAGTAGAATTTTCAAGTTCTTATTGAAATCACTTGAATCATGGAGACGCATTGATTAATCAGAATGGTTGAAGAAGGGAACAACTAGATGATGCGCAAAGAGACCAATAGTAGCAGAGTTCTGCACAACTACTTCTGCGGAACTTAAGAATTAAGATAATGGTACTTGTACCTTTTCATCCCTGGAACTTCAATAGAAATTTCTTTTTTGCCAGACATGTCAAACTTGTAGGAAAATTACCATGCATGCAAAACTAACGGATGATTTGTTGATTCTAACCAGGTTTTATTTGCTAATTGCAATGATAAGAGGCGTACAGGGGTATATTTTCTTTGAACTCGAGGAACATTTCGCCTTCCTTCGTACTAGTTGGCTCGTGCATTTGTCTTTTACAGGGCAAAGTGCATGGAGAACGAACATAGAATCAATAGTGTTCCTGAGGAAACAGGAAGAGCCCAATTCTACACTCGCTTTAATATGCTGGTAAGGTGCTGACAATTGAAGCTCCCATGTCACAACATGACCTGGGTGGTGGGTGGATTGATGACTCAGGAGGTTGGAGCAGAGAGTTGTCTAATCGAAACGGTGCCTTATCCACAAACGAAGCAATAACTTTGTTCTGGGTTCAGTGACTATGGCGGAAATTAGGACAGATTCTTTTATATGCAATGCACAAAAACACCATGACTGCTATTATATGGTTCTCTATTTTCCCACCCCTTTGCCCCAAACACGTCGTGGCATACCATGAAATCGGCACCTTCTTTGGAAAATCATCATTTGCCATGAGTGCCAGTGCCACAGAAGCAGCCAAGATTTTGACTGCCGCCATGATTAGCACCAGAAAGTTGAGACATCCCTAAAACTGGCATGGCCTGCCTAAGGATGCGTATTTTCCTCAATACTGCGGGAGATAGCCTAGCGCCATGTGTTTCGGAGAGCAATAGATGTGTAAATTGGCTAAGCTAAACATGTCCACCTCACCTCTAGTGGGGTGCCTTTAGATTTTATTAGAAAACTTAGGCTGGAGTTTCTTTTCCTAAAAATTGTGTTGCGTAATCAGGGGTTGTTTTTGTCTTCCTTCGCATCTGGAAAAGGAAAAGGGATCCAAAACACCAACTGCTGTAATGAAAAGCGTTTTGACTATTTTTGTTTATGGGCACGTTTATTTATTTATTTTAAAATATTAGTCAAATAATACAATTTGAAAATTTTTTTACTATAATTTATATATGTTATTAAAATTCCCATTACAATACCACTAATATCTTCAGATAAATTTTGATGAAATAAATTTAATAACATCACTAATAAATAAATTTTATTTTATATACATAACTGAATATATATATATATATATATATATATATATATATTATTTGAATCCAACTGTAAACTAGTTAAAACTAATTAGTTTTGGTCTGATATAGTTCAATTTATTTTTATTCCGAACCAATAAAACCAAAATTTTGTGGCCCAATGTTCCAGACTACAGTGAACAAAGAAGATTTTGTAATTCACTTGAGCCAAATGGGATTCTTCGTTGCAATGGAAACACTTCTAACAATAAACACACCAAATCATAAATTCCACATCCAATAATATAATTGTTTAAGAATTATTTGAGAAAAGAAAAGGAAGGATTGAGATTTGTTGGTTCGACAAGTTCTACTTGCACATCACACCTAGCTACGTATATACTGCATGCGTATCAACTACTGTCTAATATTAGGAATTATTTTTCTAGTTTGTGAAATATTTTCTTATACCTTGCAATGCAAGTCCAGGAAAAAAACTCGCATTCCTGTCTTTGCCTTCTTCCTGTCTCTTCACCCTTTAATGATCGCCTACATATTCTCTATAACATGGCTACAGAGGCTAAGACCAGGGTTATGTCTCCGCATAGGCTAGAGTAGGAGGCCCACTCCGCATTTGGTCAATAGTTCCAGACCAATAAACAGACATGTATATGGTCCCAAAAGTAAAATGGAACACTGAGAGCTTTAATCAATTTCAGTTGGACCAAAATTCCAGCATGAACTGGAGAGAGCTATATTTCAAATTTGTAATCCACCACTTGTCGGTAATCATAACGGCATCCAGTTCTAACCTTAAAATCTAGGAACTTGACTTAAATTCTCGGCAAACTGTATGATGTTTCCAACCCTTTCTTCTTCTTCTTCTTCTTCTTATTACTATTATTATTACTCCTCAGATTCTTTACTCTGTATTTTCATGCGTCAACCTGTTCATTTATAAGGCTATGAACAGCTAGGTTATTGGTTCCAAGTTCAATGGCCTCTCATTGTCAAAGTACTCATCATGGCAAGCCACCAGTCACGGAGGGACACTAGGGAATCATTGGTCTTATATTACCAAAGAGTTTTCTTGCTTTTCTTGTACTCCATCATATTTGATTCCATATATTAAATGGTTATTAAGAAAGAACCGTTGGTTGGTTAAGTTGCGCTTGATTTGACCACTCAAAAACTTGTAATATAAGTAAGGATTATTGTAGGAAATAAGCTCCTTTATATCCTTAAAAAGCTTCGTACATTCTTGCCTTTCATTGCTATATAAACTTTGCATGAAGAAGAAAAAAGTGTCTGATTCCACTCCTTTTAAGGTGCCAGCTGATTCTTCTGGCTTGCTATAAATCGGAACCGTCGTGACCTTATTTTAGGGACTGAAGGCGAGAACAAAAGCAGAACAGATGGTAGAAAGAAATCGTGAAATACAAAGGATAAAGGCAAATAGCAAAAAGTTGCTTCGTGAGTTGCGTCCTTTGCTTGCAGGGTATATAGTAAACTCAATAACACTCTACATAATCACTTCTTTCCTCCTCCTCGGGTTGCCACACAAAGCCATCTAACTTTATATTGCACTGCCTTTCTCTATCTAGCTGGTCCCATATCTCGCATTTCTCTCCCTAATTTGAAGCAGCAAACTCTCTTTTCTCACTCTCAGCTAAGATGCCCAAATCATTTACATGTAGAAAAATGCACTATCAACAGTCCCCTCGAGTCTTTGTGTTGCAGAATCCAATGGTTATACTTCTTCTTGTACTGTTAGTCTCAGGAGACCGGAAAGAAGAGACAACGGTGAATGTTCATGGCTTGCAAAACCAGCAGCCGCCAAGTAGCACAGAGAAGCAGCAACGTTTAAGGCACTCATTTGATACGTTCTTTTCAAGCAAAAGAAAAGTTCCAAATGCTTCAGACCCTCTTCACAACCGCTGAGCCAGGTCTTGCTGTTAGTTTCTCAAGGAGGAGTTACTCTTTGGCCTCTTGGGAAATTGAAGATTAATTTTGTTGCTAGTTCTTGAGAGATTAGAGCTACAAGATGTGAAAGGAAACTTTGAGGGTCATCTACTAGATGCTTCAATCACAATTCTACTAATTAGGCTGCATCTTGTCAATGACGGTGATGTTCGCGGATCATTTGAAAGCTAGGATGCAATTTTCTGCTCGAAAAATGTGTGTGTTTTCAACTTTAGCTGGTCCTTTTGGACTTAAGATCCGTATATTTTGTCTCTTGATACCAAGTGTCTGTAAAATATATATGAACCAGTGATCAAGAAACTTGTTCTCTATGGGTAACTTTTTTGTGAATGTTCTGTTTGTGGGACCGGTAGCTTTTATCCACTCCATCGTTGTCTTTTCTATGCGCGAGGAGTTCCATTCACCCTTTTCCCCTTCTTCTCTAGCTTTATTGTCGCGTTTCACTTTTCCCAAGCTCTGTTGTCTTTTTAATAATTCTAAAAGGATTTGATATCGTGATAAAATCAATGGATTTTGTAGTCGTACTCAAAATCTCTGGCTATATATTTCTTTCAAGCAGGACGCACGCCATGCCATCGATGTCTCAAGGAAAACGACTTCAATTTTATATGAACCCAAGAGTCAAGGACAACAACCATTTTGCCCAGACAGAAGCCCATAACGGCAGCCCAAGATTCCCCGAGCCCATTCAAAGAGATAGTTGCGTGCATCTTTAATTTT
>Ga0325410_1009891_pt1 | contig 10125 bp, 10 predicted proteins | sample PopdelMetagenome_16_FD_206182 | JGI IMG/M metagenome (GOLD analysis project Ga0325410, IMG submission 206182) | Populus deltoides microbial communities from Bellville, Georgia, United States - Xylem-PdIQD-R3 | ecosystem: Host-associated > Plants > Phyllosphere > Stem > Wood/Secondary xylem...
TGTTAAAACACTAACATTAAAATTACAAAAAAAAAAAAAAAAAACTGAAGGTTACTTGGGAAACACTGTGCACTGGAACAATATGATTATTTTTTTCCCATTCCAGTAAAAACAAGTAAACTTGCTCTTGGGGTTATTTTAGTTTTTTTAATAGGAGACAATAGCTATTGTGTAATTGTTTTGGGACAATTCTGTTTTTTTGCCTTCTACACAGTATAAAACACCATATTACCTTTGAGAATAAAATCTATTCAAAAGATGATTGGGGTTAATTTTATTTTTTTATATTTTTTTCAATGAACAATGATAAGACTTTCATATCATTGGAAGCAAAAAAATAAAAACTTCTATCAGGAGTATTTATGTACCTTTCTGCTATTCTCTTATAGTTAACAAGTTGATGAGGGTTAATTTGATTTTTTAAAATTTTTAATGAATAGTGTAAAGACTTTTATGTTTTTAAAGGAAAAAAATTAAAATTTGCAACCATGTTTTTGTTTTTATAATTATCATATTACATCGAGACCGACTTAATGTTTTAATAAGTTTAATATTGGTTAGATAAGCACCTCTCTGCACATAAACAATGAAGGTAAACGGGGCTCAATCCTCCGAGGAGAATTTTCAATCTATCATTGCATATTTAATTGTGTATATTTAATCCTTAAATAAACATCTTTATCTAGTACATCTTCTTGCCTTTTTTTTAATCCAAATTAACAGAAAAATCATGTGACTTTCATATGATGTATATTGTGAGGTCTAATATGTCCCTCGCTCCGAACAGGATAGAGAAATAATTATATGTCGTTATATTGTATTCGGTAAGTTTCTACACACGTAATTGCACCCGCCATGCATTTAATTAATTTTTAGTTATATGCCCAGCAAGTCCGCTCATCACCATTCAATTTAACAAAATTCACGCATTTTAATCACATGTGGTATATGAATTTTTATCGTTTAATTAAAACCACGTGTTTTCCCTGTAATACCTTGACACCAACAAACATTAATGGAATTTGTGTTTCCCTTGCATGTTCGAATCAATATCTAAATTAAAGACACATTAATTTAGATCATCCTTAAATATCTGATCTTAATAATACATGTCTGTCTAGCTTTTTTTTAATCCCAGGATAATTTAAGAGATTTGACTGGGTTCTTACATGCCACCTAGTTGAGATTTTGCAAATGAATTGTATACGAGTTATAAGTTTTTTTTTTTTTTATATAATAAGCTATCCACTATATATTTGATATCTTAATTAAAACCCAAGGACATAACAAATACAATTACACGTACAAGAACTTGCTGGAAACAACCTCAAGGAGGACGGACGAGTCACCTGGCCTATTTAGAGTAGAGATATTTTTCGATATTAAAATAGAGAAGGTGCAAGTCACGTGATTAAATAGGCACACTAACATACATATAATTAAGAATATATTAGAAAAATGCACTTGAGGTTATGCCCTAGCAGAAAAAGGAATTTGTTCCTTTTCTTAGCATTTGGGTTCGATCCTTTCTGTATATGTCTATCACCCAACGATACTTTATTTGTCCATTAAACTTGTAGGACGTTTAGTGGATTCAAGAATTAGTCATGGTACGTGTATGTTAACCCGAATAACCCGAGTTATATATAAAAAAAAAATATATTATAAAATTATACAATTATATAACTACAAATATAGCCGTTTACCACAGCAGCAGCCACAATTTCCTTGCAATTAATATATAGAAACTTTTGAATTCGGAATTAAGAATTCATATATATATATATATATATTATAATTTTTTTTTTTGACTAGTTGACGAAAAGTTCCACGCCCTTGCTTGTTGAGATGTCCAACACACATTTATCTTGTCATTTTCCAGGTACGAAAATAACAGTTTTAATAATTGAGGATCCAGAATCGTAAGATTGTGAAAACGACTACCACACCTCGCTTTATCTTTTTCTCTTGGGATGCTACCATCCATTCATTTTCTCCTAAACTTATCCCACATTTGCTTATCAATTTTCATTTTCAACTCTGTTTTCTTAGCTGATATGCAAAGATGTGGATGATCTTGTGGTTTTGTGCTCTACCCTCTTTCCATATTCTGCTATCACTTTCTTAATCACGGGACGGGCACACAAGCTTTTTGAAATAATGTTAAATAAAATCTCAAAATATAATTTATATTATTTTTTAATATCTTATATTATCTTGTATTTAATTTTTTATTAAATAAATAAGGATGTTGAGATTCAAACTTGAGACCATTTAGTCATCAAGACTCTAATACCATTTCAAAGAACCATTTTAACCCAATAGTTTAAACTGTTAAATAAAATCTTAAAATATAATTGATTTATATTATTATCTAATAATATTTTATCCGATTGTTAATAGAGTAACAAATAATACGCACCTGTTTTTAATCGTGGAAACTCAAACCTCAAAATAATTTCTTAACTGGGTTCAAGATATAGACTTAATTTCACCATTGAAAAGCTTGCACCAGGTGCCTCTAGTTAAAAGGAAAAGAAAAGTAGAGATAATTATGATTTGCAACTTTATATATATATATATAGTTACTCATAAAATCTATATAGATTTTGTTGATTTCTTCTCCTCCTCCTCGACCCCTCGCTTTCTCCAGGTCTCATCAAATTTTGTGCTTGACTTGTAAACTATAATACTGGCTGCTAGCTAGCTAACTTTGCTTCACACATGTGATATTCAGCAATTGATCGTCCAAAAACCAAGTACCTTGGTATCCTCGCTGTCATGAAATACGTTCAGAACCTTAAAATTTAATAATTAGTACAGGGATAAATCGTATACTATGTACGTTTAATTCATGTACCTTCTTAGGAGACGCGTCATCCCTTGAATTGTGTTTAGTGGTGGTCCTCAAGTCTTCTCAGTTAGACGACGATGTTCATGATCTCATTGTCTGTTTAAAACAATAAATAATCCATCAACTTTTAGGACTCTTACTTTTAACGATGATTTGGAATTATAAATGACAGAGGAAATGCAATCTTTCCTCGCAACTCTATGCAAGTCGTCGTCGATGTTCATGACTAATAAATCAAAAAAACTTCAAACCTTGAGCTGTGTTTGGTATGTGATGAAAAATTTGAAGAAAATATGTTAAGGGAGGTAAACTTTTCAGGACAAAGTACAGATCTGATTTAAGTTAAGATCACTTGAGCAATGATCTATAATCCTCGCTTAATAAATTTTTTTAAAATAAATAAAATATATTTATTAATTAAATTTTATAAAATGACAATTAACTCCACTTAACAAAAAAAATTCCAAGTACAAAATAGAACTTTCTCAAAATTTTTATTTGTCAAACATATTTTAATTATATTACATTTTAGAAATGCGACAATATAAGATATCGTTGATTTGAAATCATGACATCAATTATAATGAATAGCCGAAGATACTGCAACGGAGAAGAGTTTGGCTTTTGCAGCGGAGAAGACTCCACAGGCCAAAGATACTATTCGGGAAGGGGCTCAAAAAACATCTCAACAAATTATAGAGAAGACATCTCAAGCGAAGGGCATTGTCCTTGAAGGTGCTGAGAAAGTTGCAGAGAAGGGAGCACAGGCAAAAAACACTATAGTTGAAGGGCCTTAAAAGTCCACCCAGCATGCTGCAGAGAAGGGAATACAAGCAAAGGACACTGTTGTTGAAGAGACTAAAAAAATTACCCGTTATCTTGCAGAGAAAGGAGCACAGGTAAAGGAAACTCTAGTTGACCCGGCAAAATTATATTTGATATCGCAGTTTTTAAATGTAATATATAGTTAAGTATTGTATTTTTGAACTGTAGCATCCTAAAAGTATATTATTTTATCAAAAGAATTTTGTTTTTATATCATTTCACCATTTATTAGTAATTTATACGCTAATTGCCCAATTTATACTTCAATTTTCAAGTCCATTACCGGTTTGATCGAGTCAGAAATTACGCATTATGCAATGATGCTTCCAAATGATTCGATGAGAGGAAGGCAACGACAAGAAGAAAGGGTTATGAAACTACGGTTGATGCCGCTTTCTTGCTATGACCGGCCATTTTAACATCTGACCCCATTCAGGACACCATGTTCATGTATCATCATTCAGATTATCTGCATGTAACCTAGGATAATTATAATAATTTAACTTGGTAATCAAGTAAAAGGGAATGGCAAACAACTTTCAGGGAACGTAACGGCGTTTTTCAAAAGTTTTAATCAACTTTCTAGTTTAGCAAGCGGTTGTTCTACTCAATTTACCATTTTTATAGCCAGTCTTTCTTAACGATGATAAGACTTCGTGATGCAAATGTTTTTTACCAGATCATAACTTTAAAAGTTATTTAATTTTCATTATTTAAACTTACTTTTCATAGTGGTGAGAACATAGGTTTGAAAAAAATATTATAGTTTATAATTTTTCTTAAACTATAACCACAAAAATGATCACAATACCTAACACACAATACAATTCGAGTGCAATAACTTATTTTTTTAATGCTTTTTTAAGAATGCAAAAGAAATCAAATTGATGTTTTTTTTTAATGTTTTATGATCATTTGAATATATTGATATCAACAATAAAAAGACAGGGAAGCTGCCAAATTTTTAACCAAATTACAGAAAGGCATTAGATAAATGAATAAAAGATGTGAATGCAAGAAATTACAACCATGGAGCCCAACGACACCTAAACAACAGGAAAATCTACTTCCCCACCTGCTAATTTACACCTCTTAAAGACATAAAACTTCAAGCACAATTGATTTAAGCCGAGGACGGTTCAGACACAATGGCTGCAGCTCGTTTCTTAGCAAAGTATTCTTCAGCACGAGCAAGGTTCTTAGCAACTGATGGTTTCACCCACTTCTTTCGGCCAGGTAATACAGTAAGAGAGCATCCAGCAGCCTCAAGCTTCTCCTTGGCTGCTGCTGAAAAGGCACGAGCTTTAATGTTCAGCTTGACACTTAGCTCTCCATCACCCAGAACCTAAATCCAAAAGAAAATGAGCATATCTCAAAGTTAACAGCTACAAGACAGCATTATGATTTGTGGCTCTCACATGCAATTGACCTAAACTGTCTACACTTCTTTCTAAGAATTTAATTGTTTAGTCTCTTCATACTATGGCAAGCAGCGGGTTAGAAATGTCAATCACTACAGCCTATTATTTCTGTACCCCAACAATACTCACAGCATAGGATTTTCAGTCTTTAAGATGCAGCAAGCAATGATAATGAAATCACTTAAGCTTGAGTTTCTAAAGTTTCTGAAACAAAATTCGCATGACACACTAAAGAGTAACTATTAGCTCACAGAAAATAACAGCCTCCTTTTTTGCTCGGATAAAACAACCAATATACTAAGGTGAAACAGGTCCATTCACCAAGAACCTTAACCACAATTTTTATTTTTCTACCCCCTGTAAGAAGTAAAACATGTCCCAAATGGAGGAATCAGAACCTGATGCAAATAGCACGCAAATGTCTTTTCCAACTATGCCGTCACTTTACTGGAAAAAAAAAATGTAAGGAATGACAGATACTCTGAAAATCAGAGGGGAGATTTGCAAGATGCGGTCACATGCTGAACAATTTGGAGCTTACAAACAATATAAAAAAGACGGGCAAATCCTTCCAGCAAAAGAAATCATAGAAGGCAAGTATGGCATCATTTCTAGTAACCTTATAAAAGATATTTCAGAATCTCACCAGATGAATAATAGGCCCAGCAATATAAAGCTTGACCCAGGCATCTGTTCACTTTGATAATCATCCCAAATTGATTGCTTACCTAGTTAGGAACTCAATTTATTTATCCACATATACCTATTTGTGACTTTAGACACACTCATGGATAGCATACAAAGTCAGACAAAAGTGTTAATGGTCTTATGGAAAGGGCAAACAGAATAGATATTTGAAACAAATGGCCATATTAAAGTATGGTGGGAGGGTTTGAGGATCTCAGGTCTTTCTGTGTTACAGGTATCACCTAAATCAAGAAAAATATGTAAATATTTCAAATATTTCAAAGTTATGTAAGCTTATAAATCATAGATAGAACTGTCATATACCTTCAAAGGGAGTCTCCTTTCTCTTCCTGATGGGTTGATTAAGCCTTTCTCCTTCAAAGTCTCTAGTGATACCTCCGCTCCCTCTTGGAATCCTGCTGATGCTATGTCTTTCAAGTTCACAGGGACATATTTTGGCAAACCCGCATGCATACCTTTGAAAGTAACAGAAGCATACCAATGAGTTTATGAATATGAAAACACACACATCATTGAAACATGCAAGTCTTGCTGTGTGGAGAAAGGAGAGTAAAAAAAGCACTATATATTGACATTCAAGATGTGATAGCATGGTTTAGTTAATAGGCAATAGAGAAGCAGGATGGACCCTCTATACTAGATTCTTCACCATTTCAACAATCAGAATAAGTGTTTAAGAGTGTTTCGTAAAACTCCAAACAAATTGGCAGTGGGATGTCCATTTAGTTTACCCACCACAGATTAGTCTCTCAGCATGCCAAAGCCAAGAATTTTTGAACTCATACTCAACTGACATTCATGTTGCTGTAATCTTTTTGTTTATGTCTATGATAGCAAGAATGGATGTCACCAGCAAATTCCATCAATAAATAAATAAGGTTAATGACTCCATCTGGGCCATTATATTGCCAACATGCAAAGGCCTTCAGATTTGAGTATTGCTCATTTTAAACTTAGAGAAATGAAATGCTGGCTCATTTTTTCCAAACAAATTCATTGTGCATCGGCACCTCCTAGAGACTTCACAGTTCAAACTATCACCAAGAATTCAAACAGAAATATTGAAATTTGATTCTGCAACCCAATCACTGTGAAGACTAGAGAAATGGTGTCTGGCTCCTAGATCACATGAAGTTGCAAATGCATTGTTGAACACAGTAGAGACCCTGCTATTCGTGTGTCAAAACCAATGAAGATCACCAATATGAAGCAAGAAAGAATTATTCTACAAACATGCTCACCCTTTGCTCCACTAACGTATTCTCTTTAGAAAGCACTTACCACTGGAATTTAAATACAAAGCAATACCCTAAAATTTTAGCCATCCTCACATGAGTTTCTACAAAATTAATTGACAAGATTCTCTAAAATTTCACACACAATTAATTTGAACAATAATATATATATAAAAAAAAGAGTACCTCCAGCAATTCCACGCAATTTAGGGATACGGCGGTAAAGAGGCATTTGTCCACCCTCGAACCCTTTTCGAACACCAGGACCAGACCGAGATTTCTGACCTCTCATACCAAACCCACAACTGTTCCCTTGTCCTGCAGAGATACCTCTTCCCTTTCTCTTCCCTTTCTTTCTAGACCCTGGTTGTGGGCCCAGATTGTCCAGCCTGAGCCTCGCTCCTGAAGATGTAGTAACCACAGAAGGTGCTGCTGCTTGATTGACTACCACCGATGGTCTTTTGTTCTTAGAATGGAGTGTAAGACAAGTGAAGTTGCATGTCTTTGGCTTCAATCTCGTCAAGTTTCCCTGTCATTAAAAAAAAAAAACCTAAAATAACGGGGTTTTTTGTACCATGAAAGGAGAGTTTTGATTGATTTAAGTACCTTGAATGGAGAGGAAGGGCAAGGAAGAGACGCTGCTGCCATTGCCATTGCCATGGACTGAGTAGATATGAGCGAGTGTGAGAGAGCGTTTTCAGTTTTCACAGATATGGATACTGGATAGGCTTCCTTCTCTATTCCATCCTAAACGACATGGTTTCATTCCCACGTGAAGCCTTTATCATGTGTCATAGAGAGTCCAATGACAATATATGGGCCTGACCTAGAAACCTCGAAAGAGTTGCAGTTTCGAACTTCACTAAAACCCAAACGCAACTGGCCATGATTTTTTCATGTTGATTCTCACTGGGCCTAACTTCGGCCTTGTAGATATTCATATTTTAGCAAAGGCCGTCCATCATCTACAAAATCAGCCAGCCATGATAGCAAATTTCAACCACCTTTCCAATTGTGTAATTGTTTTTTTTTTTTTGGGTATTAGTGATTTTTTAAAAAATATTTTTTTTTTATTTTGAAATATATTAAATTAATATATATAATATTTTATTTTTAATAAAGCATACTAAAACGATATAAAAATATAAAAAATATTAATTTTAAATATAATTTTATTTTTAAATTTTAGCAAACCTCTAAGCCGTGCAGTCTCAAACAGGGCTTCACCTCGGAGGAGATGCTAAATAACAACAATTTCTCCGCATTATCATTCACTTATCCTTTTCAACTTTGGAGGATAATCCAGTTGGTGTGTGGATGTATTACCCATGTTATAATATGAAAAAATCAATCCAGAAAAAATAAAATAAAAATTGTGTGTGCAAGTAAAACTGATTTAAAAATATATATATTTTTTATTTTTAAAATTTGAAATAACAAGGATATTTGACTATTTGTTCTCCATATGACCAACCGCATCGACGAAAGTACAAAAACGTTATCTCAAACATAAAAGTGCAGGATCCCTTGGATGTGAAACTCGGCGGACATATGATCATCCTATTTTTATGCCATTTTCACCGCACACACTTCTTTAAAAAAGGAAAAAAGAAAAAAGAACAGGATACTTTATATATGACAGGTTTAAGGAAGACTTTGAATGACAATCTCGATCGATCAATTATAAGTTGGTCAGTTAGTCCCTTGACAGAAGGAGAGAACCCCCAGGAAGGCTACCGGATCCAAAAGCATAAGGACATGTATATGTACTAAGCTTTGAGAAAAATCTGCTTTAGAATCTTTGAATAGAAACAAGAATACACGAAATCACTAGACAGTTAATTTTTCACTCGGAAAGAAAATCAATCAGCTTGCCCCATGAACAAAATTCTTGTTTTGATAAGCGCAGTCTCTACTGCCACTCGAGAGCCGCTACAGTCTTGTGATGCATATAAAATATCCTTGCATTCTGGATCCAAATAGTCATGCCAGCGCCCTAAAGGTTCACCATAGCTGCCACGGGAGAGTAATTCAGCTTCAGACCTGTACGTAACAGCAAAGACAGTGGTGCCCATGTTTTTCTTACTAGCATTTCACATGGAGAAGGATGGACAGTATCTGGAAGAGGAAGCCAGCTGTAGTTTCCCTGGGGACACATAAAGCATATAATGCAGTTCTTTTTTTGGTACAAATTAATATAAAGCACACATAATGCTTTTTTTTTCTTTTTTTTTTCTGGGAACAAATATAATGCACATAAGTGGTAATCTTATTCAAGCAAATAAAATCTCGCGAGGTTGGTCTATTGGTTTTGGTTTTGACGGAGATAGAAGGATGTTTTGTATCAAAGGGAAGAATGATTATGAAGGATTCTATAGCTTTGAAAGAGTTCAAACAAGAAAGACTTGATTGCTTCCATAAACAAGGAGTGAAGATTGTTAATTTTCTTACACAAATTTATACGAACTGACTTGTATGTTTATTGAATCTCCTTAATTTAACCCCTTGTTAAGAAGATGAGGTTTTTGAGTCGCAGGAAAACACGCTAATGATTTAATTAGAGCCAAATATTTGGTGGTTTTAATAACCTTATATCGCTACAAAAATTTATCCCGGTAAGAAAATATATGACTTCTAGAATTTCTTGGTGAGATTTTAGCCCAGTATAAAAAGATATATTCAAAGCCCCTCAAACATCATTTCTATATTGATCTACAATCAAATCAAATTAAAAAAAAAATGAAGTTATAAGAGAGAAAAAGAGACGCAATGTTATGCATATTAGATTTACAATTACAATTACAAATTAAATGTTTGATCTAAGAGACGCAAATTAAATATTCATGTCTTTTCAAATTTAATCACCACTAGTTATTATCCCCCTTTTAATTCCAATTATTTATTTATTTAATTATAAAAGTACATAATTGTTTTTAATCTAAAAATAAAACATATGTTTCTTGTTACAAAAATAAAATAAATAGAAATATCTCTAATAAAATTGTTAGAAATAAATCACACAAGTATCTAGATGAACCCCCGCTCTTAATTGACTCTTATCAATACATTCTTATTATCAATA
>Ga0325410_1009892_pt1 | contig 10125 bp, 8 predicted proteins | sample PopdelMetagenome_16_FD_206182 | JGI IMG/M metagenome (GOLD analysis project Ga0325410, IMG submission 206182) | Populus deltoides microbial communities from Bellville, Georgia, United States - Xylem-PdIQD-R3 | ecosystem: Host-associated > Plants > Phyllosphere > Stem > Wood/Secondary xylem...
CCTATACCAAAGCCAATAATTATAGTTGTAGAAGTCAACAGGCATGAAGAATCGATTAGAGTATTATAGAGCTTGTAATGGATTAATAAGAGTATTATTGCAATAAATTAAAATTACATGAGATTTAATTTTTTCTTGGAAATTTGTACTGAAGTAGTTTGACTGGAATTTATTGACTTGCATTCTAAAAAATTTACTTCTCAACCTTGTTTCCTTTTTACAGATATATTCCAATTCGTAAAATTCCCATCAAACCCAAGTTCAAAACCCAAATTAACCATCTTACGAGTGCTGTGGTTGCAGCAAGAATGCTACATTGCTTGTGCAAAATCAAATGAGAATCTAGTAAATTCTCATGCCCCTATATACATCGTGACAGATGTAGCCATTAAACTAGATCTAGCCCGGCAAGTCGACCCTTCAAAGCCTGGTCCGGACCCCTACCAAGTCACCAGATATGGCCCCCTTTTTCCAGACTAGATCCCAAAATTTTGTCGAAAGTAAATATGAGCCTGTTATCGAACTCACCTATAGGAAGTTTCAAGACTTCCACAAGGACATGCAAATGCAGATACATAACATGATGATTAACACTGGAAACAAAAAAGACTGACATGAAAACTCCATAAATAGAACATGAACTATCGCATGAGCAAGAGTTTCATTTCAGCCAAAAAAGAATCAGTGTAAACGGGAAATGGAGCCATGCAGCATGCACCGATGACAAGCGTAGAAACCCGTAAGCTTCAACTTGATATCCATGGCTCCAGAACAGGCTTAAGCGGGTTATGATTCATGCAATTATAATAGCAAGGAGCCCCCAGTAAAAAATTGACATTTCTTCATGCCCTGAGAGTCTTAACCTAGCAGGAACCAGGCACCGGTTTGACCACACCCATCTATAAACACTTGAGAACAACATTACTATACTATATATGTATATAATTAAGAGACGGGCTGGTTTCACAACATTCAACTACATTAGATAGCCTCCGGATGCATAAAAGTACACAACATATATAATTTGCATGTCAAATGGGGCAAGCGTTTTAAGAATTTCACTTGCATTCCAGCAGTAAAGATCAATCATGTATCATGCATGATCTTCAAAGCAGTGTGGGAGAGATGTCCATTGGGAAAGGATTGCCCAAAACATTATCCATGTAGTAATGAGGATGGCCAGCATCCATCACCACAAACTGCATGTCTTCCGATGGTTTCCAGTGTCGTTTCCTTTGGTTAATGAACCAGTTGTTTATTTGCTTCTGATCCAGACCAGTGGATTCAGCAAGGGCCAGCTTCTGCGACTCCTGTTGAGGTAATGTGTCACCGCATAAAATAACTAAAATATCTATGAACAAATATATACATAAACAATTGTTAAACATAATGTAATCTCCGAACAAGAGTTGAATTACTTGTAGTCTTAACTTTAAATAAAATTCCACTCGGCACAAACAAATTTGTGAGAAAAGGTTTGAGAATCATCCAGCAGCCACCAAAAACAGCTTTGAAAAGACAAGGAAATCTAAACCAAGAGGTAATTAACCGAGGGGAAGCAAACAAGGGTTAATTTAGATCCAGTAAAAGTCTTCATGAACCACTTGTCGCATGAAACAGAAGCAAATGATGAGAGAGGAGAGGAGAAAAATTAGCTTTTATGGTGCTATGACATGAAGAGGGACACAAATGCTTCCCCGGCTTCTAATTCTTACACTAAGGCGCAACAAGGTATGGCATTGACGAAGTTAGATGATAAAAAACATACATACCGATGGATATGGCCATTTGTAATGCCTGCTCCACCAATCCAGCAGCTGTTGCCTGGCTTCTTTCGGTAACTTCCCTTTCTTTCTCTTTTTCATAAACTCCTGCTTGAGACTGCCTAAATATCCACTGTACCTGCGAAGTAGCTGACCCTTCAGTTCTTGATCTTCAGCTTGAGGATCTATGAAGTTGTTATTCACATCAACCTCTTCTTCAGATGACACATTCCTATCATTGCCATCACCACAACCTGATGACACCATAAATGAGTTAGCAGCCCAAAACGCATTAAAATGTCCCATGAAAAGTTACTGCAGCAACTAGCATGATATTTTCGCAGTAATTGTGTGTTGAAAGACAGTAAAGCAGCACCCATACTGCTGCTGCAACAGAAAAACCTTGCTCCATAACCACTTACATATGGAAATATACAATTATTTAAACTTCCACCATTTTCATTAAAAAAGAGGGAAGCTAGTCCTTCAAATATATTTACTGCTCCTATCCTTTCTTACTTTTTTCATGAATTACAATGAAAGAGTCAGTAACACATTGAAGGAGATCTGATTCTGATGAACCATCCTTAAAACTCTAATCAAACAACCATTTACCTAAAAGGTATATAAAAAGTATTGGTGTAAACTATACTATATATAGCAATAACCTAAGACAACGAAAGAGATCCTTGCATCAATGAGTAAGGCTTCATGAAAATAGATCGACAAAACTCAACATATACTACCTCATTATGAATTTGCCCTATATTTGCAGAGGGAAAAGAAGAGATAATCTGAATACAAGTTCTGCACCGTTCTAGCACTAAGAAATTCATCATCCTTGTACTGACTTGGAAAAATTCATCAGGCAGATTAGGGTTCCGTTGCTAAGATTGAAAAACAATCCAGAAACTCTTACACCTTGTTCACGCTCATGCGATCCTACATTATAATTAAAGAATCATGGCAGTATCACTGTAACTAGTGAGCATGAATGAAGTCCATTAATATTTAGGAGATGCAAATGAAACGGATTGCATTTTAATTACAACAAATGTATTTCCAAGTCCATTAGAGGCCTATAAGTGCTCGTTTTCCGAATCAGTATATCTTGCTCCGAAGCCAACAAAGTTAGAAGAATATATGCATACATCTTAATCCATAGAGGACTGCATTACCGTCCATGCAGAACCAGATAGACCAAGAAATTCTACCTAGATGCAACATTTAACACACAACACTCATTATAAGAAGACAATTACCTTATAATAAGGTTGGAAATAAGCTCTCACAGCTTCATATAACTCTAATTTAGATAAGAAATTATTAGTTGAATTACAGAAATCTTTCAAGAGTGAGAGACAACGTCCCTTAAATACACGGTTATCACTACAGAAATAAATGAAAGATTGTGAATCAAATTTAGTCCCTTGACATGTATTGTGATTTACGTATCCTATGGGAGAACCTACTCCAATTCTAGCAATACTAGTGACTTTGCTGTCAAAAGAACAAAAGAAGACACTACAAGCTGTTCTGATTTCCATAAAATACACAACCACTAGTGAAAAGGTCCTTTTACAATGGATGCAGATCTCCTTCACATATCACAAGTCATCCGCCTCTAATCGCATTACCCCCATCCATGTTTCCGTCGTCCTTAAAAGTTTTAAGCTCGTGATCCATAATCTGAACACTAAAATTCTGAAGGAACCCTAAAAATATGAACACTATCATCCCTCAACTCGCTAAAATACGATCACTTGTGTATCTCATGTATTTTCAAAACTTTAAACATTCAAGCCCTGCAATTGCCATCTTATCAGCGAGATGTACGAGTTGCTTTCTACGAAGAATCTTCTATGCAATCGAGACTCTAGCAGCCAGATATTAAACTAGCAATCTCCAAAAGTACTTACAATTGTATGGCAAAAACGCATATAAATTATAAGAACCTAGCTTTCAACAACATCAACAACAGTAGTAGTACAATATTGATTGGAAATAAACGGGTCAATATCTACCAATACATGAAGTAGAACTGAAGAAAAACAAAACAAAATACACGAGCACCGAGAAGAGAATCAAATCAGAGAACATTAACCCTACCACCCCATCGATGTTCGGCAAGAAAGACCGTCTTCTCTATGGTTACCCTATCACCTCAAACAGTTCCATCTAGGGAAGAAAAAAAAATGTAGATGCCAGGGAAATAAATATAACAGCACCCACTTTGGGAAACAAGCTCTTCGATGTTGTCAATTAATCCTTCTTGGAAACAATCACATGCATGAAGTCCTATTAGTATTTTAATAAAGAATCAAATCAACAATAATAAACAAGTAAAAATATTTTAATTTGGAGCTCAAAAGACCTTAACACACCGAGAGAAGGAAAGAAAAAGAGGGGAGGGGGTGGGGGTAGAGGGAGAGGTTATGATCACCAGAAATTGGAGAGGAAAGAGTGAGAGCTTTGAATTGACACTCAACCCTCTGAAGAAAAAGCATGGCTTCCTTTAAGGGTTTAGAGAGCTCTTGCTCATACTTGGTCAGCATCTCACAGTAAGCCTCCATGAATTGGTCAAGGGCTGGATCTTCACCGATGCAGCCTGTGTTAGCGGGGGCAATAGAAGCAGCCGATGCGCAAGCTTCTTCTAGCCTAGCCACCACTTCAGGTGGTGCTCCAACCTGAAGAAATACTGACATGTGTGAGATATATATATATATCCCATGAATGAAAGGGGAAGGAAGGAAAGAGAAGAACTAATTAAGCTCATGTCTCTATCATGTGTATTTGCTTAAAAGGGTTTGACCTCTCACTTTCTTTGCAACAGAATTTTTCTTGGATGCATCAAATGAACCCCGAAAAAGTTTAGGAATTGGGAGATGTTTACTTCTTAGATCCATAATTACAAGAACTTTTGGCTAAATTTGAGGATAACTGAGTTAGTCTACTTCCACAAGAGAAAGAGTGTTGCTACTAGACATGCATGAGACCAGGTAGAAACACAAATATATGGGTTTGGGGTGTTTAGTTAATAGGGTTACAGAGACTGGAAATTCAGCTTCGTTCTTCACCTTTTGACAATTAGCATAGGCAGCAAGGAGACGATGGTAGTGAGGATGAGCCATAATTTTGGCCTTTACAGAAGAACTACTACCATCATTGTTATCCATGAAATAACACCCAGTAGCAGTGACAGTGTTGTTGTGGTTGCGGTTGTGATCGTCAATAATCATAGAAGAAGAGCCACTAGCATTACTATGGATACGGTTATGGCCTTGATTGTTTGTAGGAGGTAGAGGAAGGAATAAGGTATTTGATATTGACGAATCGCCCTCATTAGCCCGATGATGATGATGAGGATGCTGATGATGAGCAGAAGACGAAGAAGACATGAGAGGTGTCATCATCATCATAGGGCATAGTCCATTACTGTTGTCTCCAAAAGCCATCATACATGAAGTGGTACTTGAACCACCATCACCACCACCACCCTCCATTATCTCTCTCTCTCTCTCTCTCTCTCTCTCTCTCTCTCTCTCACTCACTCACTATCTTATCTTTTTCTTAGTTGTTCACTTGTGTGCCTTGCAACTTGGTAGCTACTAGTGAAGTATTAGTAGTAGTACTACAAATTTTAACCCCATCCCCCCCCCCCTCTCTCTTCTTCTCTCTTTTTCTTCCCACCTACCTATGCAAAACCTTGTATTTTCTTTGCTCAAAAAGTGGGGTGTAGTATTAGTATTGTGCAGTGCTCTCCCGGGATTTATGCTTCAAAGAACAGACTTTTTCAGAGAAATCCTAAATAGTGATAGTGTAGATAGAAGTAGCAAAAGAGTCAGTATCTTGTTATATGTTGGTAAGAGGGTTGGGTGCTATCTTGGCAAGCGAGATAAGAGTCTCTGTCTGCCAAAAAAGACTGCACAGATTTCCTTTGGAAAATGAGTGAGGGAGCGAGTGAGTTTCTGGTCTTTAAAAAGAAAGGGGTAATTATCAGAGTGCACGCGAGAGAGAGAGAGAGAGAGAGAGAGCAGCTGCAGCAGCAGATGTGGCGGTGGGTTGATAGATTGGTAAAATGAAAGGAAATATTTGGGTTATCTTTGAGGGACTGTTCCAAAACTTTACCTTCCCAATGAAAACTCAGGTCTCTACCTCCCTCTTTTCTTGCACTGCCACTGCCATTACTGGCAAAGAAGAAAAAAGAGAGAGAGAGAGCCAAAGTTGCGAAGAAAGAAAAATATGAACGATCAAATCGAGGAAATATGAGAAACCAGCCACGAAAGAAATCTGCCTCTAGTCTCTTCGTGGTGTAAAATGGAGGTTTTGATGGGGCACGGTTATCAATATAACCCTACACAAGTCTCTTCTCTCTCTATCTCTCTCACTCACATACAGTATCTGTAGAGTACACACTACAGGTTCTTTCTTCCTTTCATCTCTAATATTTAATGCAGGGTTTGATAGCAATTTGTCCATTAATATTCTCCCTAACTTATATGCTGTCCTCTTCTCCACCTTAACCTTAACCCTAGGGCCTTAAAACTCCCAATACCATGCCCACCCACCATCTCCCCTTCTTCTTGTTCATTTTCTTTTTTTGCTGTGACAGTGGCCACACTTGTCCTCTTGTTGTTTTGGTGGGCTTCGAGCTCTTTAATGCCACCCCTCTCCAACTCATCATGCTAAGTTATTTTTTCACGAATCTCTTGTGAAGAATAAATCTCGATGATAAAAAAAATATATGCTAGGTAAAAGTCTTCCGGTTTGTTTATGTGTTTAAAAGTGTTCTAAAAAAAATTAAAAATTTTTATATTTTATTTATTTTAAATTAATATATTTTTAGTGTTTTTAAATCATTTTAATGTACTGATATAAAAAATAACTTGTTTAATAATTAAAAAATATTATTTTGATATATTTTAGCTTGAAAAGTTATTTAAAAAATAACCGCAATCACATTACCAAACAGGTGTTGATGAACTAATCCACACTACCTACGTTGCGTCGGATAAAGTTCTTTCAACATGGATTAAAAAAAATAAGTTATGTTATTTCTAAATTATGGTTTTTTATCCGGCTCATGACTCAAATCAATGTGCCTTGGATAATTTTTATAATGTATAAAGATAACTCAAATAAATAGTAAAAATATAATTTAATTTTTTAATTTTTTTTCAAAATAATAATCTAATCAAACTAAATTAACCCTTCAAAATAATGATTTGGATCTTAGAATCTACTAGGTTTAAAAACTTTGTTTTTTTATAAAATTATTTTTTATTTGATTATATAATAAAAAAAATTAGATGCTCAAAAAATTAAGTATCAACTCAATGTTGAAACGTTTGTTTGAGATCGCGATAATATTATAAAAAACAGACTAAAATAAGTCATGAGACTCGATTCTTAACATGATTTTCTTTTTAAATTAGAAACTAAAAGATGTTATCTATGTTTTATATAGTAAATTGAGAAATATATGAACTTATAAATAAAAAAAGTTATTAATACTATATAGGTAGACTTGTAAATAAAAGATAGATACACTTGTAAATATCTAACACCAACTGTCATTATTTTATTTAAAATGCTTTCATTTATTTTATCTTGGTGGCTAATTGTTATGGCTAATAATAATTTGTTTTCATTTTTATAAAACCTATAATTGTAGGGACTTACCAATTCGACTTTGTGGATCCAAAAACATCTCAAGTGATTGGTGACAATATATCTTGACTCGAAATAAATATTCAATGTAAGATTTTTTATATATAAACATCGAGACAAACATATTAGATGAATTTAGTTTAACCTCTCAATTTACATGTTAGATTATGAGACCACATTAACATCATATAAAACAAATTATAAAATTTAGTTACCAATAAACCTAAAGTTTAATGGTGAAATTTTAAAAACAATCAATTAAAAAAAGACAAAAAAATTGCTAAAGTCAGCCATATTTAACCTACCAATAGTATGCGACATGTCGCATGTTGTTATGTTTCTTAATTATCTATATTGATCAGAAAAATTAAGATTCAAGTTTTTAAACGCAAAAACTTATTGTTCCAGTCATTGTGACCCGAAAACATCTAAAAATGCTTTAAAAATCTTCATAGACCACTTACCGACTCTAAAATAACTCAAAAAACAAAAATCAACTGAATAATAAAAATTTAAGTAGAGCTTGATCTTCTTTTCCATGCATGTTTATAAAAAAATGTTCATCACCATCAAATTTTTATCGTTAAAAGGAACTTGTTGATACCAAGAATGACATGTTTTATCATTGGAAAGTAATCATTTGCCAACTTTCTCTATCCTTAGCTAATTTTAAGTGACTTTCTCTTCTATTTATAAAACTCATGAATTGAAATGTTACAAGAATGAATTTTTTTTACCAAATAAAAATTGCAAAAACTAAATAGATGATAAAGTAAGAAAAGAGAAAGTAGATAAATTAAACATATTTTTTTTATAGCGAATTTGAAATTGATCATGAGAGTTTTACTTGTTTTACACATTGGTCATCTTTTGTTGATTTTTTTCTTTCGTTAACAAGTTTTAAGAAATTGGTCATTGATTTAGTCATGAAAGATTGCAGTTGAAAAAAATGTGAGGAGTAAAATGGAAGAAAATTTTTGGGTTCTTTAAATTGCTATAGTGTTTTACTTAGATAATTTAGTGTATTTTTTTTTTATGTCTTTTAGTGAAATTATATGATGCATTAATTTGACATGTGACATCTAGTAATTTCCTTTACTAAGTAGTTTTTTATTTTTAGATCCCTACTAAACAAATCCATATTATATTTTTGTGACATATATGAAAATTTAACACAAGAAATTAAGCAAGTACGAGAACATAGAATTCCGACGAAAAGCTCTCCATATAAACAAATATGATTCATATTTTTTTTATTAAATATTTTATGTCAAAACAGTGAGTCTCTCTATAAAGTTTACAATTTCTTTAATAAATTCAAAAATCAACATGAATAGACTAGAAAATACAAAATAAAAGAAAAGGTAATAAAAATTATAAATAAACCACAAAACTAAAAAATAAAGAAAAAAAATAGCCTGAACAAAACCTTCTAGGTCTAATTTAGAAGCTTTTGGGACCTTGACTGGTTAAAACAGGTAATCTTCTAATTATTCGAATGCGATTCAGTGATGGAATCAAATTCTGAAGACCTTTTCATTAGTTTGATCATTCTACACAATCTAAGCTTCTTCCTACACTTAGTTATATCCTGATGGTTTATAAAATATCCTCACAAGGCTATCAACGTAGCCTAGTTATAACACTAGATGTCATCTCTTTGCTGCTCCGGGCTTGTGACATTTCTATGCGTTCTCGTGGATTAATAAAAAAATATTAAAAGAATTATATGAAGAAAAACTATTGTAATTTACAATATTTTCAAGAAAAAAAACTACAAAGATAATTTTAGAAAAAAAATTAAAAAAATAAAAGGAAAAAAAACTATGTAGAAAAACACTGTAGCAATCTATAGTGTTTTGTGAGGAAATATACAGTTATAATTCTCAACCAACTTAATATTAAAAATATAAAATTGATAGATAATTTTGAAAAAAATCATAACAAAAAAAGCCATGTGGGGAAATGATTGTAGTAATTCACGGTGTTTTAAATAAAAAAAATACAAAACTAAATTTTCAATCATCTTAATATTAAAAAAATAGAAGCAACAAAGACAATTTGGAAAAAAAATCATATAAAAAAACAAAAGAAAAAATACCCATGTAGGGAAACATTATAGTAATCCACAATGTTTTGTGAGGAAAGCTACAGTTGTAATTTTCAACCAGCTCAATATTAAAAAAATAAAATCAACAAAGATAATTTTGGAAAAAATCATAAGAGAAATATAAAACTATGGAGGAAAACACTGTAGCAATCCACAATATTTTAAAGAAAAAAACTACAAAGCTAAATTCTTGACCATCTCAAAATTAAAAAAATAAATTCAACAAAAATAATTTTAGAAAAAAAACATTTGAAAAAACACTGTATCAAAACAAAAACCTTGCGAGCAAACACTGTAGTAATCAATAATGTTTGAAAGAAAAAAACTATAAAGCTAAATTCTCAACTAGTTGAATAATAACAAAAATAAAATTGATAAAAATAATATTTTTAAAAAATGAAAAAAAATAAAAAACATGTGAGGAATGAAAAAAATAAATAAAAAATAAGTGGGGGAAAGTTATACTACTTTCTCCACGAGAGTATTAGTTAATATTCGTAATTAAAAATTTGCCCACATCAGTTTATTTGTGTTTTTTCAGAGATGTTTCTCTCAATGTTTGCTAACCTTCTAACATAAAAC
>Ga0325410_1009896_pt1 | contig 10123 bp, 3 predicted proteins | sample PopdelMetagenome_16_FD_206182 | JGI IMG/M metagenome (GOLD analysis project Ga0325410, IMG submission 206182) | Populus deltoides microbial communities from Bellville, Georgia, United States - Xylem-PdIQD-R3 | ecosystem: Host-associated > Plants > Phyllosphere > Stem > Wood/Secondary xylem...
CACATTTATAATTCTTTTATATTAAAAAATCATGTTTAATAATTATTTTTATTTAATTATTAAGAAACTAAATTTAGAAAGGTAATGTTCATGCTTTTCATCTCTTTTTGTTAATATTTTATTTCATAAAAAGTTCAATAAAAGATTAGTCAAAATTATGTTAGATTAAACTTTGAAAAATAAAAAAAGGTCATGACACCTCAATGCATAACCTTACATACTAAAAAAAATCATAATTCAAGAACGTTGTTACTGTCCAAAAGACTAAATCCTAAAACTCTAAAGAACTCTTTCTTATTTAAATTCTAATCTTATCACTTAAAACTAAACAAGACAAGACCTTAAAAAAAAAAAAAAAAAAAAGGATCCCTTGAAATATTATAATGTTAAATGAAAAGTATATTTATTAAATCTAGTCTAACCCCGACAAGTTAATTTAGGATTCGACAAATTTCAGATCTGATAATTTAGATTTCAGTTCATATTGAGTTTCATAAAAAAAATAAAAAAAAAATTGAGCTAGTATAATAAAGGGATAAGCCCGGATTTATACAGTTAAAATTTTTAGTTTTTTTTTAAATGATATCATTTTATTTTAAAAAAATTAGGTTAATTTACTTTAGATGTGATAAATATCTATGATCAAAAGATTCATGAGGTGAAATTATATTTTAACTTGGAATTGGAATTGTTTTGATGGGAAAATATCACCTTTTCGTCTTCTTTTGTGGAGAAGTTCACTTGGTTTTGTCTAGTGTTTACGTACCCTAAATGATTTTATATATGTTTCTTTATCTTTATTTATCTTTTTTTTTTATGTGGTTTAGTACCTTTTTCCCTTAGTTTTATATATATTATGGATTCTCATTCTAAAAATTGTGGAATTTTTTTCACTTTATGACTTTTGGCTTGGTTAAATTTCTAAATTCCAAGAAGCCAAGTGCCCACGTCGCTAAACCTAACAGTTTTACAACAGCTAGTCAAATAATAAGATATTTATTTACATGGTTGTTGGCCAAGATCACACTCCCAGCTTCTTTCCTTCCGGCCATTTCATAATTCTCTTGACTCCTGGCATTATCATACAGCCACTTGTCTCATCAAGAAAGAAGACTCCATGATTCTTGTTATGATCTTGCCCCATAGATCCCAAGCATTGGCGATATCACCCGGTTCACTGCAGATTTCAAGATTGTTTAAGAGTGTAATATTAATTGTTTTTAAAGTATTTTTTATTTGAAAATATATTAAAATAATATTTTTTTTATTTTTTAAAAATCATTTTTTATATTAATACATCAAAAAAAATCAAAAAATATTACTTTTCCATTAATTTCTTATTATAATCAACACAAGATATTTTCAATAACTATGATTGACGATTTGGTTGATGTATTCAAATCATCTAAAATAATCAAATATAACTACTTTTAACCCTTTACAATCATAGCCACTATATATATATATATATATATATATATATATATATATATATATATATTTGCAATTGATTGAAGGACAAGTGGGAAAAACAATTGGGGAATGGTGTTAGGATAAAATAATAAAAGGACTAAAATAAGATAAATTTGAAAGAATGGGACCAAATATAACATTAACCAAACAACATGTACGCAATTACATGTTCAAGTATCTAGTAGTATCAAGACATGCCATTTAAAGTGCTTTAAGGTTTCTTATTACTACTGTCCTTTTATTTTCGTTACCAAATCTGTACTGTTACCGACCGAACAAGAAAAAAAAAAAAAAAAACAGAGAGAGAGAGAGATAGAGAGACAGGGTTGTCTATCTGTGGTTTGCTTTTTTCTGTTCTGTTTTGGTTTCTTTCAACTCAACAAAGGTAAGCTCAAGTGACTCTTTCTTGAATTTGCCATCCTTTTGTCTAGATTTTGTGGGTTTTTTTTTTTTAATTCTGGTGCTGGTTTTTGTAGAAATGTTTAGCTCTGTGATGGTTTGATTGTTGTTTGATCGTTGGTGTGTGAAAGTTTTCATCTTTTTTATTAGAGGTTTTGTGGTGAAGTTTCAGTTTTTTGAAAGGCTTCATCTTTGAGATCGATAGTGATTAAATCTGCAAACTGTTGTTGTTATACTGTTTAGTGAGCGATTGAAGGGGTTTGGCTATGAAGTTTTTGATGAGATAACAATGGTTTATTAGCCTATGTTGGCTTTTTAGTTCCAAAAGAAGCAGACTTTGTGATTTGTTTGAGATTAATTTTCATTACCAGGAATTTTCTTTTTGTTTATTCATGGTGTATGAAAGCAAGGGTTTTGTAAAGTGGGGGTTGAGGATATAACAAATGTGAAAGTTGCTTTGCAAATTTCTTAGCTACAAATTTGGTGGATTTCTTAGCATGTAAATGTAATAATTTTTTTGGTTTTCTGTTTGCTCTTTTTTGTTGCTCAAGTTGTAAACCCTGTTTGTTTGTGTAGATTTACTGGTATCCTGCTGAAGGTGTATCGTCAACGCCATGTGTTGGCATTCTTAAGGTGATCTTTGACCAAGAAAACCCTGGGAATGCTGCATGATGTGCTTGAGTGTTTGGATGTCCATCTCGGAAACCTGTCAGGTTCCAGCTTTGTTGGAGCTTCCCTTCTTTGTTTTTGATGAGATTGGATTCGGAAATTATTATTCCTCTTGCTTTTGTGCTCAAAAGCACCGTGGACCTTCAAGATGGTATGATCTTTGTGAAGACGGTTGAACCGCTTCTTCTTTATATATAGATCCTGCTGTTCAGGTTGAATAAAATATATAGGAGAGTGCTGTGTATTATAGTGTATTAGCATTTTTAGCTTGGAATGGAAAATAAACCTAGTGTGTTGACACAAAAGTATGAAGTGGGGAGATTGCTTGGCCAAGGCACCTTTGCCAAGGTATATTTTGCAAGGAACATCAAAACCAACCAGAGTGTGGCCATTAAATTAATTGAGAAAGAGAAGGTCTTGAGGGTTGGGCTTGTTGATCAGATCAAGAGAGAAATATCTGTAATGAGACTTGTTAGACACCCTAATATCATACAACTTTACGAGGTGTTGGCCACCAAAAGTAAGATTTACTTTGTAATGGAATATGCTAAAGGTGGTGAACTCTTTAACAAGGTTGCTAAAGGAAGGTTAAAGGAGGATGTTGCCAGGAAATATTTTCAACAGCTGATCAATGCAGTTGATTTCTGCCACAGCAGGGATGTTTATCATCGTGATATAAAGCCAGAGAATCTGTTGTTGGATGAGAATGAGAATCTAAAGATTAGTGATTTTGGGTTGAGTGCCCTTGCTGAATCCAAGAGACAAGATGGATTACTCCACACAACTTGTGGGACACCTGCATATGTTGCTCCTGAAGTGATCAAAAGGAAAGGTTATGATGGTGCTAAGGCTGATATTTGGTCCTGTGGCGTGGTTTTGTTTGTGTTATTGGCTGGTTATCTCCCATTTCATGATACAAATTTGATGGAGATGTACAGAAAAATTGACAAAGCAGAGTTCAAATGCCCTAGTTGGTTTCCAACAGATGCTCGTAAGTTGCTGCGTAAGATCCTGGATCCAAACCCCAATACAAGGATCTCCATTGCTGAGATTAAGGAAAGTTCTTGGTTTAGAAAAGGGTTGCCTAGACTAAGTAAAACTGAAACAGAAGGCAGGGAGGCAGCTGCTCTGGGTAGGAATGGTTCTGGTCCTTCTGAGAATAGCAGTGTGGCCTGTGAGGCAAAGCAAGAATCAGCCAAACCTCCATACTTAAATGCTTTTGATATCATTTCCCTTTCTGCTGGATTTGATCTATCAGGATTATTTGATGATAAGTATCCGAACAGAGAAGCAAGATTTACATCTGCACAACCGGCCTCAGTCGTCATCTCCAAACTGGAAGATATTTCTAAGTGTCTAAAGCTGAAGGTAATGAAGAAAGATGCAGGCTTGTTGAAAATGGAAGGAATGAAGGAAGGTAGAAAGGGGCTGTTGGCCATTGATGCTGAGATCTTTGAACTGACTCCAAATTTCCATTTGGTGGAGCTGAAGAAAACTAATGGAGATACACTGGAATATCAGAAGATATTGAACGAAGATATAAGGCCTGCTCTCAAAGATATTGTTTGGTTGTGGCAGGGTGAGCAAGAACAGCAGCAGCAGCAGCAAGAACAGCAGCAGCAGCAGCTGCAGCAATGACATTGACCAAACTATTAGTAACAGTTTGCTTGAGAAATTCTCTTAATGCCATTTTTTCCGCTATAGGTTGTGTTTGTACAATTTCTTAAACTTCTCGTTTTTTCTACTTTCGTGCTTGTACTTGTGAGTGTTATATTCCTCTGACCTCCCTCAATAAACTTGCTCGTATTTGCTATATGATAAATGATGACTTCACTTTCAATGCACATAACTCTCTAATTCTTGAATTTCGTGTCCTGACATCCTATGATTTTCCTTTATAACATTTTCCAGGCATTCTCTATCCTCATTTTCAGTTTTTGTTTTTGCATGCACTGAAAGTTAATATTATGACCTGGATTTTCCAGGAGGATCACCTTGCATCAGTAGCCGATATATATCGGTAAGGCAAAAGAATGCTTCCTCTTGACGACGACTTTTTTTATATTTATTATTATTTAGATTGCAAGAAGAGGTACAAACATTGTTTTGCATCCAGCCTATTTTGAAATCCTTTTCAGTTTCAAAAGATTTGTTCTTGATCATGTTCAATCTCAGAAAATACTTTCTCTAATGCGCTATGGTCTTGTGTCAAGTATTTTCTGTGGTGCAATGTTCCCGTCAATGATACAAACTTCATGTAGCACGAGATTTTGCACTTGTAGCCCATGAACTTTCTTTGGAAGTTGGTAGGAAACAGTTGGTTTGAACTTTTCTAACAGAAACGTACACGTGTGCACAAATGTGTACTTAATTATAGGTAGATGTCACATGTACACCTGGAGAACACATTGCTGTGGAGCACCCCTGCCCAGAAAAAAAATTTGTATCCTGTTGGGAAATTGCTCCTTTTCCTTGTCCAAATAGGAACCTTGTGCCCTTACCTCATGTGTGTCTGAAAGTTGTGCCAACATGATTCAGATTCCCATGTCTGGTCCAAGTAATAGGTGAGCCTCGCTTGGGTTCACATGGACACAGACCTACCAACCTTGGTAAAGATCCTTTTTTGACAGGATAGGAGGATGATGTTTGATTACCAGGACCCTCGTTGATTCTTATTGTCTTGATTAAAAGCAAGCAAGTGGTGCAATAATCATGTGATTGATAACTTGGGCTCCCGGTTTTATGTGGTTAATAGTATTTCCAACTGTCCTCATCTCTCGACAAACCCTCATGATCCCTGATCGGAAATGTTCGCTAACCTATCTCTTGCTCCCACACAATGATGGGACCAACTGGGACAGATTGCTTGGAAAGTATTTCCTTGAAAAGTCTGAAAATGGCTTGATATGATATTTCTTTAGATACATCTAGATTTTTACCAGATTTATCACTTATCATCACTTGTGGTGTCTAAAACGTACAAATCAAATTTCTATTGTTTTTCAGCTGATGTTTTCTGAAAGAATTCCAAACCAAGGGTATTAATTTCTTCAAAAAGAAAAAAAGAAAATGGCCACTAATGCATCTTAATCATGAATGCTAAAGATTTATGGTATTTACTATTGATGACATACAACCATGATTTTCAAGACTACATTCTTAAAAGTAAACTAAGTCATCATTATTAATTTCTTCAAAAACCAAGGGTATTAATTTCTTCAAAAAAGAAAAAAAGAAAATGGCCACTAATGCATCTTAATCATGAATGCTAAAGATTTATGGTATTTACTATTGATGACATACAACCATGATTTTCAAGACTACATTCTTAAAAGTAAACTAAGTCATCATTATCAGGGAAATAGTTTTACTGATGCTTCTTGTTGCTTCCAGTTTAAATAACAATATTCATCATCATGTCAAAGGATTCAACCTCAAATGTAGGTGTAAAGGAGAAGGTTCAATAGCGAACTCTACAGCTCCCATGCAGACAGAGTCTGTTAGGACTTGGAAGCACATCAAGACACAGGTTTCCCCGCTTTCTGAAATGGTGCAGGTTCCATAGTCATGTCCAGGTTAAGGACTAGAAAAAGGTGCAAGTTGAATGCCATTCTTATTAGATTACTTGACAGAAGTTGAAGCTCAGCTTATCCTTAGCAGACTGATAAAGGAGGAGCATGACAAATATAATAGACCAGTGCCAATCTAAGAAGCAGTTTAAAGATCTGAAACAGATTGCACAGTCTAACTAAATCCCATTGTGCAACTAGCAAGCATGAAAACACGTGATATTATATCAGTAAATGATCCCAGCAGGATGGGTGAGAATAGTTAATGTTAGAATATAATTACGCCAAAGCAGATTCTGCAGAATCAAACTGTGTACTTATTTCTTTATTTTTGCTATTATGTCCAACACTAGGTAATTGGACAAACTCGGGCTAAGTCAAGTCAATAATTACAGGATACGTAGGAGAAACTCTCCTCTTCTTGCTGTCTGGCCTAATTCTGCATTCTAGAGATGGAGACGACAAATCTACAATCTCAATTTCCCGAGGGATGGATGAACTTCGGTTCAGTTGTTTATCTTTACCTGTGTTTATTTTGCTAGAGTGCTTCTTCCATCTTGGCCAATCCAATTCGGAAGCATCCTCGTCAATCAATGTCAATACACCCCTATCTCTAGTCTCTCTCACAGAAAAGTCTGTAACAATTGAAGATGAACTTCGGTTCAGTTGTTTATCTTTACCGGTGTTTATTTTGCTAGAGTGCTTCTTCCATCTTGGCCAATCCAATTCAAAAGCATCCTCATCGATCAATGTCAATACATCCCTATCTCTAGTCTCTCTCACAGAAAAGTCTATAACAATTGAAGATGCTTGCCTTGCTGGCTGATTCATGAAACCAAATGGTTGGGCATGATCTGGTTCTGGAGAGGGTGGATCTCTTTGGTCTTGCATGCCATATGGTTCAGACCATCCAAATTGTTCATGAGAAGTCTTGTTAATGCTATGTGGATAATCTGCAGAAGTATGAGCATCCACACATGTTTCTACAGCTCCACTTGTATAAGTAGCTTCAACATCTTTGTTGGTAACTAATTCCTTCTCCCTCTTCAAATCCAATTCAGAAACATTCTCATCAATCAATGTCAATACATCCTTATCTTCAGTCTCACTAATAGAAAAGGCAGTGACAATTGAAGTTGATTTTCTCGCTAGTGTGTTCATCGAAAATGCTTTTCTCGCTAGTGAATTCATGAAATGAAAAGGCTGTGTACGACCGAGTTCTGGAGAGGATGGCTCCCTTTGGTCTTGCTGTTCATATTCTTCAAACCATTTGATTTGCTCGTCAGAAGTCTTTTCAATGCTATGTGCACAATCTGTAGCATCTGCATGTGTTTCTTTTACAGTTCCACATGTGTTTCCAGAATCGTTAAATGTTTTGTTTACAGGTCCACTGCTGTTACAAGCTTCCCTATCTTCTGTTTCACCATATTCACCTTCAAAGATAATCTCCTCCCTTCCATTATAGCATGGAACCTTATCCATGGAGGAATCATCCAGCTCCACCAAGTTTGCACCAACCATTCCACTTCCATCACTAGCTCTCTCATATTCCTCTTCACCATCCCAGGCATCTTCTTCATCTCTCTCTTCAAACAAATTATCAACAAAATCAGAATAGCAGGGAAGCTCATTCATGGGGCAAATTTGGACCTTCATGTTCTTTGGCAAGCTTGGACAACCAGCAGAATGCACTTTGTATTTCGTTGAGAAATAGTTTACTGTCATGTTCAAGCTAATCATATAAAGAGAAACATTCAGTATTTAATATATCAAACCTTGAGATGAAGTTAAATAAGTTGTACCTCTGCCACGATGGGAGGTTAAGCATTGTGTAAGCAAGTTTAATCTTGTTGGCAACTCCCGAGAAGGATTTAAATGCGGCCGCTGCCTGCCTGACAGCCACTGACTCTGTTGGGTGCTGCCATGCCCATTCAAACTGCAGGTTTGCATCCAATTACACATTTCATATGTTAGCACTAGAATATGTATTGCAACTAATGACAAAGTGGTAAGCACTAAACCCTGCCCAAGATCTTAAAACTCTGGTCTTACAGGTAAAGTGAAGACTAGTTTTGACAGGCTATAAAAACTGTGAGCTTAAGATTATACAACAGCTCCAAAGACAGTTTTTTATTTTTTATTTTTCATGGTGTCATTTCAAAAGCGCAGTTTTGAAAATGTATAATCAAAATAATTTCTCCAAGAAAAAAACCTTGGCTCTGATTCCAAATGCCTACCAAGTACAACTTGGTCGAAGAAAGCAATCACAAATGAGCCAGTTCTTTAATTCTTTTGTGCATACATTATCAATGCAACCCCCACCAAGAGGCAACCAACTAGTCGACTCTGCACAAAATGTATAAGACATGCTGCTAGATATTGTTTATAATCCCTTACAAGGTGAAAAGAATAAAATAAAAACAGGAAGCCGATATCATAAGGAACCTCTGAAACAGGAGCAGGCAAATGCAAACTGCCAAAATCCAAAGCATGATAGCTAAGACCAATCTTAATTTCAGTTATAGACTAGTAAAGAAACCGTCAAAGGCCATGTTTTTAAGTTTGGCTGAAGATAATCTACTCTTTTGTAGACTCTTGTATCGACACAAATAAACGATAAAACTGCTTCAACATGCTATAAGAATCTAAAGCCTAGAGTAAATAAACAGTTAAAAAGAACAAAAGGAAATAACCTGCAAAGCAGCAACATTAGTTGGGAAACCATAAACGCAGATAACCATTTCCCATGGCCTTCTTTTCTTAGTCCTGCATGCTCCACTTCTAAGCTCACCATTATGTTGCCTAATTCTCCGCCGCGGATTCACTGTAAATCTGCAACAAATCCAGCCCTTCCACGCTTCAAAATAAAAACCAAAAGGAGAAAAGCCTGTCCGAGCTTGGCTAAAGATCAAATCCTTTTTATTATCATAAATTAAGGACTCTAGAAGCAACAAGTTTTGCCATTAAAAATTGGTTTCAAGTAATGGGTCGATACAAAAATCTGAAACAAAGATCATATGGCCCCACAAAACAATTGATCACTACATCACCAATCAATCAAACCCTTAATAGATTGGTCAATTGTTTTTCCTTACATTGAATACTCTAAAAAGCAATCAACTTTGCCACTGAAATTGGGTTTCAAGTGCTGGGGCAAAAGAAAAAAAGAGGTATCAAGATTGAATACACCCAGAAAGGAAATGATCTAAACATTTATAAATCAATCAAAGACTAACCCTTTATTGATTGAACAACAAAAATACATAAAAACCAAAGAATACACCAAAATATTAAGATTCGGAAAGCATAAAAAAATGAAAGAAGGAACCAAACCCGATATAGGTATGGCCTTTGAATCTGGGGCAAAGAGAAGTCAAGAGATAGCAAGCGAAGAACCCATTTTTCCCCTTCTCTGCTGCTTCTCCTTCTTCTATTATTTCTTGAGGAGGATTTTTTTGGGGTTTTCTCTTTCTTGTCATTTTTGGGTGTGGAGGATAAGGATCTGTGCTTCTTCCTCCTCTCCGTATCTCTGAGGAGCGGAGTTCGATGCAATTCGACCGTTGGTGTAGGGGTTTTTATATAGATTTCAGATTTTGAATACTTCTGTATTTTTTTAATGAGAATTCTAACGTGAATAATGTTAAAAATCTACTGATTACTTTTTATGAATAAAAAATACAATTATTATTAAATGAATTATTTAGATTATTACTTATTATTATTAATTCTTTTTTTTTCTTTTTAGAAAATTAATTATTGATTGTTCCTAGAAAATTATCTTGTATATTATACGTGTTTTCTTCTCGATGATAAAGGATATTCTCAAACTACATGCATATTAATAAAAGCGTATTTTTCAGATCGACTTGATATATTTAGAAAAAAATTAATAAATTTTACTAGATATTACATTAAGGTTTGGATCTAAAATATTAAGGAATAGAATATACGTTCTTAAACACAACTTTAAAATTATTATACTTATTTAATTTATTTATTGATTTAATAAATGA
>Ga0325410_1009900_pt1 | contig 10123 bp, 7 predicted proteins | sample PopdelMetagenome_16_FD_206182 | JGI IMG/M metagenome (GOLD analysis project Ga0325410, IMG submission 206182) | Populus deltoides microbial communities from Bellville, Georgia, United States - Xylem-PdIQD-R3 | ecosystem: Host-associated > Plants > Phyllosphere > Stem > Wood/Secondary xylem...
ACATTTTTTAATAGTTAAAGAAAGAAGCGAACAAAGAAAGAAGTTAATGTTTTTAGAGAGATAAAAGAGGTGAAGTGTCCATTGTAGCAGCAGCAGAGGATCTGGAGGCTCGACAGGACAAGATACAACCTTTTTTTGTATGTTTTGCTCCTTCGAGCTAAAAAGTTCTGGGTTTTGTTTTTTAGAGAGAAAGAGAGAGATTCATCATCGAGGTGCTTAAATGCTTGGACGATGCTTGGATTGATTTTCTTATATGTTTCAGGTGACTTTATGATTTCTTTTAGTGCCTGTTTCTCTCTCTGTGTGCTTGTGTAATTTGGTTATTTCCATTTTCTTTTGATTTTCCTCGCTCTTTTTTCTTTTGATGCTCTGAAAGATTACGGCTTTTTCTTTTTTGCTGGCCTTTTGTGTTCAATTACCTCGATGATGATTTTGGAATTGAGTAGGTTCATTAACCTTTTGTGGGATAGCAATAATTTTTTTTTTCTATGTAATAATTCATGTTTAGTTTCAATTCATTGTGGTAAACCTAATGCATGATGTTTTGAAAGATTATGGCTTTTTCTTTTTTCTTTTCTTTTTCCTGGCATTTTGTGTCCATTCACCTTAATGATGATGGGGTCATTAACCTTTTCTGGGATAGCAAAAATGTTTTTTTCTATGTGATAATTTCTTGTTTAGTTTCAATTCATCGTGGTAAACCAATGGATGAATTTAGATGATTAATTTTAATATTGAGATAATATAAAATGCTTGAAGTGGAGGAATCTTGTGGTTCCATCATTTAAATATGATAAACTGCATCTTATTTTCAGAACCAAAATAGCAAATGGTGCTCCTTCGTCACTTATTAGATATTGAAGACAGTGAAAGGTACTAATCTTGTTACCAAATCTTCCATTTGTTGAACCATAACCTTCTTCTTCCTCCTTTTTTTTACAGCTAAGAATATCCTTTTGCACATACAAAAAATCATAATGTCACCCTCAATAATTATGATGATGATGAAAATTTCCTGACTTTTACTATCATGTCCCAGTATTGACAAGAAGGCCTTATCAAATGGAGAAGTCTATATTGGTATTTTCAAGGCAACACTTCCTCATGGCAAGGGTAAATATATATGGTGTGATGGAACAATCTACAAGGGTGACTGGGAAGAAGGTAAAATGACTGGGAAAGGACAGATACTTTGGTCTTCAGGAGCAAAATATGAAGGTGATTTCTCTGGCGGTCACCTTCATGGAATCGGCACCTTGATAGGACATGATGGGTCCGAATACAGAGGGGCCTGGAGAATGAATGTACGGCATGGGCTTGGAAGGAAACAATATTCTAATTTAGATGTTTATGAGGGTTCTTGGAAGGAAGGGATGCGTGAAGGCTGTGGTAGGTACTCTTGGAATAGTGGAAATACATACATAGGGAATTGGAAAGGTGGAAAAATATGTGGCAGGGGGGTTATGAAATGGGAAAACGGTGATCTTTTTGATGGCTTTTGGATAAATGGCCTTAGACATGGATCTGGAGTTTATAGGTTTGCAGACGGGGGATACTACTTTGGAATGTGGAGTATGGGACTTAAGGATGGAAAAGGGACATTTTACCCAGCTGGAACCAAGCATCCATCTCTAAGGAGGTGGTGCAGCTCCTTAGGCTGTTATGAAAGTGGAAGAAATTTGTTGTCTCATAGTTCGTCTTTAAATTCAGAGAAAACCAGGGTTCTTATACCAAATGACATGCGCAGTCTATCTGAGAGAATGTCAATCAATGGAATCTTCAAAGATTCTGGCCGATTCTCACAAGGAACTGTCTCACTAGATGAAAATTCGAGCCGTTGTAGCCTTGGCAGTGAATTTGTATGCCGTGAACCATCATGTATGTTGTCCCAAACCTCTGATGAGGGTCAAAGTGGTGTGCAGGATAACTGTACAGTAGTTTATGAGAGGGAATACATGCAGGGAGTTTTGAAAAACGAGAAAGTTAAAAATACCGAACCATCCCGCAAAACTAAACAGAGAAACAAATTTCACGTGAAAGAAACAAAAAGGAAGTCATATGTGGACATTTTCCAAGGCCATTGGAGCTATTATCTAATGCTTAGTTTGCAACTTGGCATAAGGTAAATGGATAGACATTGAAGTCTACCTTTCCTGCTTTATCTGTTTTTCCCCTTATTCTTGTTTGTTTCTGGTGTATGTTTTCTGCTTTCAAATTGTTCATCTTTTCTTTTCCAAATAGTAGTCCTTATGAAAGTGTTAATGGTGTTCACAAATCCATCATTTTTTGGTTACAATACCATCTTTAAGCCCTTTTGTCGAACTGTACTAGAACTGATTGTATCAACACTTTCATCAGAAATGTGCTGCAGCATGCGTGATAATGCTTATTGTATTGTACCTTATCTTTAGTCTCATATGTGCTACTGAAAACTAGCAAAATCTGATAGGCTATTGGGATTTGGAATATCTGAGCATTTGATCCCAACTGATCACACTACCCAAGCAAGGTTACAACCATATGGGTTTGTACCATATAAAACTCTTAGTATTAATTAAACAATCCTTATACTTGTTAGCTTGTAGAAAATGTTGATTTGGCTGCCAATATCAAAACATGTTTGACAACATGTGGAGTTTTCTTTCTCTTTCTCTTTGTTTTGTTATGTTTTTTTTATTTTTTTTTTATTTTTATGTTTTTGAGATGGACCATATGTGAAGTTATTTTTGGTATGATCTCTTTGAGAGCATCTTCAACTATTAAAATCTAAGTTACTTGGTGTGTGCATGCATGCTATCATGTCTAAGGAGGAATCAGACATCTATTATTTTTTCTTTTATTCCATCTTATGCTATAAGTTTGCACCCGTAGGAAGTTGATCATCCTAGTTTAAGAGGAACAAATTGGTATTTTAATAGTTCAGTTTTTCACCAGGTTAATAGCTCTTCCAGGCATGTGCAAGTTTATTTTATTTCATTAACATATTCTTGTACATTAGCACACTTGCAAAATATCTGATCTTAAGTTCACAGGTACACTGTTGGCAAGATTACACCAGTGCCTAAGCGTGGAGTTCGAGATTCTGATTTTGGAGATCGAGCTAGAATAAGGATGTATTTCCCCAGAAAGGGTTCCCAGTTTACACCTCCACACTATTCTATTGATTTCTATTGGAAAGACTACTGCCCTATGGTCTTCAGGTATTTATTGTCAGATGTTTGCTTAACTCACGACAAGAGACATTACAAGCAGCACACATCTTAAATATTTGAAAAATGAGAATAGTGCTGTAGATTTTTAATCTATCCCAAGTGACTTCCAGCTGTAAACTGGGGAGATTATGTGTTCTGTTTTTTCCCAGCTGAAATGATATCATATAACTGTCATTAACAACAAAAGTAGCTCTTAATAGAGCAGAAAGCTATGGCTGAGTTCAAATAGGTTGCTTCTCTGATTATTAGAAAGAAGTGAATGCTGTGATTTTTTTCTCATGGTCTTCTGTTTGCATTTTCAAGCAGATATATTATGTCAATGCCTGTAGGAACATAAAACCTAGGTCTTGTCAGGCCTCCTAGAATTTTGCTGGGAGTCACCTGCCATTAGGCCTTTGAGGCTATTGATCATATTTGATGAGTGTTGTGTTGTGTTTCAAATGAGAAGTGTGTAAATTTGGAGAGATCTTATAACTTTCAGCACTGTTCTATTCTCATAGGCAGGTGAATGCCCTTTTCAATGAAGCACAAGGCTTGAACAGGTTTCAGCTTGGATGTGTTGGTATTCACTGGTTGAGGATTCTTTGTTTTCCTTTTCTTTTTTTATTCTGATCACCCTATTAAACTAAACAAATATCGACTTTGCCACGGGTTGCCAAGATATTTATGACTATTTGTTGCTTATGGTGGATTGCTGGTCTCCAGGCATTCTAAAACCTAAAACAAGGACTTTTTTCCTATGTGACATTTATTTTAAGGGAGACTATAAGAGTTTGGGACTTCTAGCATGAAATTAACACTCCTATGTATCAGAAACTGTTATGCAAGGGAGTGGTTGCATGGAATGCAATAATTTCCTTGTTATTTCACTTTCCCGCTTACTTTACTCTCAAATGCGGACATCAGCATTCGATCTTCTCTCAGTATGATTCTGTCTACTACTTATTGAAGCCTTTATGTCGAGAAGGTTTCTCTTCTTTTTGCTAATTGCAGTTTTTTCGATCATATTTTCTCTATGATTGTTATTGTAGCGCATGTTTAAACTTGTATGAGTAGGTCTGTCAAGGTAAACTAAAATAACCGCCCAGAAGATTTCCATTTTAAACTTTTTATCAAACATGAAATTATAATCTTCACATATATATTAATGTAAGCTTGAATGTGAAGAAGAGAGCTTGATATTCAATACTTTTACATATGTTAGACATCTCAATTTTTGTGGGATTGTTATTTCAGGAATTTAAGGGAGATGTTTAAGCTCGATGCAGCTGAGTACATGATGTCCATCTGTGGTGATGATGGTCTAACGGAGCTTCCTTCCTCTGGAAAAAGCGGCAGTATCTTCTTTCTTTCACATGATGATAGATTTGTGATTAAGACATTAAAAAAGTTCGAACTCAAGGTTTGAATCCAGAAAAACATTCATTCTGACTATAACCTGATTCTTAGCATACTCAAAATTCCCAGTGTTTCTTTGGCAACTTGTCTATTTAAATCTAAAATCCATGAAACTATACTGTTTCATGAAATGGCCTTAGGTATCTTATTGCTATTATTTTAGTACGATTGAATATGTGTACGCTTCTATTTTTGCTTCTTTTTTTGGTTTCCTTTGAAATTTTTTATTTCATAATGGATCTGTGGATCCTTTATAGCTGAGGTTTTAAATTGATTGTTCACATTGAAACCCACCTAGGAAATGGAGATGCCAAACAAATCCTATTTGATTCTGCGGCCACTTTCAAGCAAATGTCACTGGTATTTGTCGTGCCTTTGAAGGAAAATCCTCCTGCTAGATAGATGCCATAAATCATGCTTTAAAAGGGTTTAAAATATGGAATAAAGCATGAAATATCCAGTTAGATTTTGAGATTTTATTCACAATCATGCTTAAAAGATTTTTCTTGCATAGATGCCACTCATTTCAACATGATTCTTAAACTTTTTTTTTTTTTTAATATCTTTCTTGGGGTTGGAAGTTGAAATGTGGAGGTTGGCTAATGACTTTGTTTGATATTTACTTTGATGAAGTTTGGTTCTCGAGGTTTTTCCCTTTATAGTCTTTTTAAATTGGAATGAGAGGTCATTGTGCAGATGGTGAAGAGAATGTTATGACCATCTTAGTTAGAAGTCCATTTGTCAAAGAAACCCAACTGCATGGAGTTGCTTGTAGTTATTGAGGGCCTGAAGAGGGTATCTTCTCTTTGTGGCAGCATAATAGAAGTAGAGAGGAAAATTAATGATGGCTCTGGAGATGCTTTCATGGTTTTGATTCATATATTAGTAGTACTGGATAATTCATATGGCTTTGATCCAATTAGATGTGAGGTTTTTCAGAGGATTAGGTGCACATGACTGTTGCTGCTTCTCACCACGTGCTTTCTTCTATTGGAGAGTAGAGTCCAGTTTCCTATTGAAGCTAAGAGTTTTTCACATGGATAAGCAACAAGTTCAAAATGGACTCCACTAGTAAATAAGTGCATTTGTGCAAATAACAGCGATGTAAGCTAGAAAAGAAGATAGGAAAGCTTTGTTAGTATGTTTATGTTTTACTATCAATAGTTTCACCATTAGAGAGTTATGTATGGTTTTGTTTTCAGATGTTATGATTTAAGGGGAGAACAAAAGGGATACTGCATCAAAAATCTTGAAAAACAATTATCCGAATAATTAATGATAAAGGGTCTTTGTCTAGTCGAGTTCATCATTGCAAGTGTTGCATTTGTATTGACCTAAAGTTTCATATGGTGCATTTATCACTGGGTTAGGTTTATGTGTGTGTTCTTCGATATTTTATTGAGTTATTTGCTATGGGTTAGTCTAGTGTGTGTTTCCAATGAGTTTCTTAAATTTATTTAAGGCAAAAGGTAGCAGATAATAAAAGCCTTGAGGCGTGTCTCTAATGGACAGTAATTTCCGCCTATCTGGATTGGAAGAACTTCCTCTTGCCCATAGGTGTCATAATATTAGGAGGCTTAGGTTGCCATGTGCTAGCAATATTAATTTTGCCTTAAAAATTTCTTGCAAACCCATATTCTTCTAAACAGAATTAAAGAAAAGAGAGCAAGATTTGTGCGGAAGAGAAGATAGTAAAAAAATAAAAAATAAAAATTCAAAGCACAATTAATATTGTCAACACATGGAAGAGTAATATCAAGACACCAATGGACATGAGAAAATTTCCTCCAACCCGAATGAGGAAACTATTGTTTGTCTATAATTACTTGCGAGGGAGAAATTGTTAGGCAGACTTGCCAACTTTCCTGTAGAGCAGGCTTGTAAAGGCATGGGACATGAATCCTGAACTATAAAATACTAGGACACTGGCGGTTGTCAAAATAGAGGTCCTAACCGAATGTACTCTCTAGGTGTTTTTCTGAAATGGCAAATTGTAATTTTCTCTTAATCAACATAGCATTGTAAATGAGTGTATGTTCTTCTTCGTCTGTGCAGACCCTTCTTAAGATGCTTCCAAAATATTACATTCATGTAGGGAAGCATGAAAATACTCTCATCACAAAATTTTTTGGGGTCCACCGAATAACATTGAGAGGTGGGAAAAAGGTATCTGCCGCTTTCATACGCCCATATATTACTTTCTTCCATTCATGTCACTTGTGTTTAGTGAGGATTTTGGGTTTCCTATTCTTTATAGGTACGCTTTGTAGTCATGGGAAATATGTTTTGCACAGAATTAAGAATTCATGGTCGCTATGACCTGAAGGGGTCAACTCAAGGGAGATACACAGATAAAGACAAGGTTGGAGAAAATACCACATTAAAAGATCTTGATCTAGCATATGAGTTTCATATGGATAAGTTGTTGCGCGAATCTCTTTTCAAGTAAGTTCTTTTGATTTTCTATTATCCATATGCAACCTGTAACAGTCTAATGGTATCACACCCAATGGTAGATATCAAAGGATCTAGTTTATGCTCTGTTGTATGCGTAGAATAAGATTACAATATCCTGTAGTGGCTGAGGTTTAGTAACTACTCAATTGATGAGGTTGTTTTGTTAATTAATCAGTGGCTTTTTGTTTACTAACACAACTGTCCATGACATCATTTGTATTCTTATCTCTACCTTTGGGTTAAGATGTTGCACTATGTGAACTCTTCGTTGTTAAATTTGCTTTCCTTTTCCATTGATTGTTCAATACAGTGCAATCATTTGCTTTTGCTTTTTTTTTTGTCCTTTCACCTGCAGAACTAATTTTTTCTTTAAATTTTTTTCATAAAAAAGACAAAAACAAGTTACTGGAAAAATAAGATTGGGTAACGCAAAAATGTTTGCGGGGAAAAAAAACTTAAAATCTTCATTATTCTCCTCATCTTTCATGTGTAGATTTTGAAATATTTGAGCTGCATAATTCAAGGTCAGAAAGTGTTGTCGAATCTACACTATTTGGACATTAAACTCCATTACATTATGGCACACTTTTTTTATCAGACACAAAGATGTCCTTGTGTCTCCTAGTTAATGACATAATTGCTACAAATATCACTGGAAGTCATTGAAAAGCATTTCTTGCCTTCAAAGATAGATGTTCAGAGTCAAGCATCCACAACACTGCTTTCTGTTCTTGCCTTTCTCGACATTGATTTGTTTACTGTAGGATTTTGTAGTGTACCCAGACAAAGCACCAAATATGGGGAACAGCATGATCCCAACTGCAACCTAGGTGGAAGGATATTCCCCAACACAATCTTTCTTTTTCACCGAGTCAATTGCTATATTTAGATTGAGATAAAAATGGAAGAAGTATGCTTCTTCATGTATTCATTTTTTGTGGCATTCTCATCATGAAGTTCGGTGATTATGTGTGAATATTAGTTCTCTTCTGAAAATGTTTGTTTGTACTACAGGTTGTATCTCTTTCAGAAAGAATCCATAAGAATATCATTCTTTAGTAGTTATTGATTGTCTGATCAAGTCTCCTACCTTCTAATTGTTCGTAGAAATATTTTCCTCCTGTGCAGGCAACTCTCTTTGGACTGCAGTTTTTTAGAATCTCAACAGATAATTGATTATAGTCTTCTATTGGGAATACATTTTAGAGCACCTGAACAGTTGAGAGCCATCTTAGAACCTCCTGCTACAATGCTGAATCATGCTACTTTGGCTACTTCTGATGGTAGGTATCCTCCCAACACGAACATCTTTTTTTAGTTAGGTACCTGACTGAATTTTAAGTTCTAATCACCTCTTGATTTTTTCAGTAGTTTCTAATGGTTCATTTAAGAGTTAAATTGTGCAGTGAGTATCAGATCTCCTTTGCTAGATGTATTTCTGAATTCATGATAACTTTAACAGTACAGTTTCACCATAATAAAGTAAAAAAGGGAGTCATCTGCAGCATATGTTGTGGAAAGTATTGGGAGACTCCAACAAAGTTTATGCAAGAGGGTTTAGGGATCTGCATTATCTAGAAAGTGAGGATGAGAAAAATGATCTTGACATGAATTCTTAAGTTTATGCTTTGGTTCTTACACTGAAACTCATTCAGAGAGGAGTGGATATTGCTAAAGTTTTGAGGTTAAACTTTTTGAGGGGTGACATGGCTCAAAACTTGCTGGGTTATATTTTGCAGTTAAGCTGCTTTGATTAGTGGTGGCAAAAATGCTTCCAGTAAATCAAGCTGATTGCAGTTAGTTTGGAAAAGCAAGCATGAGTGTTCAGACTGGGATAATAGGTCCGTAAGTGGGAAATTTCACAAGGGTTACCCTGGTTAGCCAGGCCTTCATCCTCTTATTGACTCCTCTACATGGATTGGAAAGTGAACTTTTAGCGGTGTCTTTAGGGATGGTGAATTTGGGTATGCCTTTTAAAAATGCTCTATCAGATAAATATATCAGTTCCAGTTAAACAATTCATGTAGTCTTGGTGTGTATCCTTTATATCATTTTAAATTAGATTAGGGCTATCTGGTAGTTTCAAGATTTGAAATCGATTAACAACAATTTCATACCAACATCACTGTGGCAACAAACTATGCATATTCTAGTTAGGAGGAATGTCACCTATCTTCTTTCTTACAGTGTCTGCGCATGTGGTCATGTTTATTCAGTATATGGCACCTCATTTTTGCATCCACCAGGTATAAACTCACAAGGGCCGCTCGTGATTCCTCCGAAAGGCCTTCTCCTAGTAACCCATGAACCTAGCTCAGTGAGCACTGCACCAGGACCTCACAGCAGAGGAGATACATTGAAAGCAAATTCTCTTGGTGAGAAGGAGGTGGATCTCTTGCTGCCTGGCACTGGAAGGTACCTTTTCTTATTACAACTTTTTAATGCCACTAGAAGGAGGTTTTCTGATGCTAAGGGTGACAATTGCTAATACCACCTGGCCGAACGTGCCTGGTATTATGAAGGGGATCCTATAAGTCAATATCCATATAGAATCTAATATAACCAGCACCAACATAAGCAAAATCCTCTGAGAATTTCCCAAACATATTTGGGTGGGAAATCCCAGTGTTAGATATTATTACACCATATATAAATAATTGACTTGAAAATTAAGCTGAAATTTGAAGTCATTTTCAGCAAAAGAATGAGGTTGGACTGATGATTTATGCTCATAAAACATATTTTTGTTGAGCATCCCCCCTTTTTATTTCTATCAGTTCATGCCAAACAGTATTTGAACTACCCTGATTCTGAAGTTGGACTGCTGATATTTGGTTTCACCATTTAACTCTGCATATGGTTCCTCCTTCCTCCCTTTCTCAAACCCACATTCTTCCTCTTTGACTTATTTCATTTTTTTCTTAAACCTTGACCAGTTTGGGTTGTCTTTCAAATCACCCGTATCAACTTTCTTTGATATGGTCCCCAACCCCTAGGAATGAATCCAAGGAAGCCCTCGTAGATCTATTTAAACTCCTGTAAATTTATATTCTAGC
>Ga0325410_1009903_pt1 | contig 10123 bp, 4 predicted proteins | sample PopdelMetagenome_16_FD_206182 | JGI IMG/M metagenome (GOLD analysis project Ga0325410, IMG submission 206182) | Populus deltoides microbial communities from Bellville, Georgia, United States - Xylem-PdIQD-R3 | ecosystem: Host-associated > Plants > Phyllosphere > Stem > Wood/Secondary xylem...
TTAATATAGTACTCGGTAGTCGGTACGGGAAAGTATATTTTTTAGACAATGAGAAGTGTTGCACACGTGTAAGACCAACAAATTTCAATCCAAGTTTTTGCTCACTTAAATAATTCCTTCAAGTCAATATGTTTTTTTTTTTATAAATTCAATGGCATGAAATAAATCAAAATAATTTAATGGCCAGAAAAAAAAAAGATGACAGGGCTAAAATAAAAACAAGAGATTAAATAGGAAAAAATAAAATAAAACATAAAAAATATGTCAGAGCTTTCTGGTAATAAAACTTTCAATATTACCAAAAAAAAAATATTTGATGATGAGTAACCCACTCGATAATTGTTTAGACCTAGCTTCGGGCTTGTTAGGGGTTGCGTTTGCATTGGAGTTTTTAAAAAAATTAATTTGTTTTTGTATTTTTAAATAGTTTTGATTTGCTAAAATCAAAAATGAATTTTAAAAAATAAAAAATATATATTATTTTAATATATTTTTAAATAAAAAATACTTTAAAAAATAGTTTTTATAACATTTACCAAATTAACTGATGTGGCTAGCGCTTCCACCTGTTGAGCCAGGAGCTGGTTTTTCTAGCATTTCCGGCTGTTTGGGCCACGCCCAAGCTCGTTTATACTGTTGCCACTTCTATAGTTGTTTTATTATACTCAGGGAAAGATATTGGGCGATAATACATGAGATTTTACAGGAACTTTGGTGCAAAATGCGATTCCTGCTAGGAAAGCTTTGTTGCATGGGAGTACTGAAGAGGAGGTCAAGTTATATATATGCCAGCCAGTATCTACTCACAAATTAACAGACATGACTTGTCATCGTTAAGAGCTTGAAGTTAGCTACGGAGTCCAAATTGCTGTGCAGGGAGATTGCAGGTCCTGTTGAGTTTTTAGGTGATGGAGTCTTAAATTATATATATACTGCAATTTATCACTCCTAGATATATAAGCTGCTTGACCATGCTGAGAGATATCACCCTAGCTTGTTGCTATTTTCTTCTATAACTCTTCTCCTCTCCTTCTCTCGATTAATCTTCTTAAGTTTCACTACCCACTCCCCCACTCCCCCAACAAGCGTACGTGATGGATTCTCGATACATGACAGTTTCCTTCTGTCCCTTTCTTCTACTCTTCAGTTACTGTTGGCAAGTTTTTCATCACCATTCGCAGCTTTACTTTGCTCACAAGTGGAACAAACTCCTTTTATAAGATGGACAGTGTATGATGTTCAAAGGATTTGCGGCACTTGGAGTCCATGAACGAGAGAAACGAGGATGAACAACTGGAAGAGCAGCAGGATGAAATAGCTTCTGAGAGAAGGTTGTGAATTGGCTATGAAATATTTAACACCCATGCCACTGTTAGTACCGAATAAGAATCTATTCTTAAGATATAAACAACATCATTCCATATATTTTATAATTAAGTTGGGCAGTCCTTGATTTGATGGCACGGATGCTAGGTTTGGCGTGGATATTTGGTGTCCTATACAGGTGTGAGATAGCCTTCATCTCTACTCTAGAGATGGACAGTCAAATTCATGGGCAGCTTGTTCCCTGAATGACAACTTTTTGAGCATGATACCCTTGTCAAGTGCAAGAAGGTGGCCAACATAATGGATGTGGGCAAAATTTAAACAGCAATATTGAGCTAAAAAAAGCAAATGGCGGTTGAGACAGCTTTCAAAAAATGTTTGAGCTAAGATAAGTAACATGCACCCCACTAATTCCTCCACTCAAATGAGACGCAGTTGAGTCTCTAACTTTTAAACCTTTTTGCTTTCATTCAATCAGACTGGTACACCTTCATTTATGGTAGGATATCTCGAATAACTCTTAATGTTAGGCAATTTCTTTTGTTCGTCTTCTGATAAATTGCCAGGAATGCTGGCTCCAGGTTCGATTGCAAGTGTTTGCAATTTGTTGTCTCATCTCCTAATTCAGTATAACTTTATGTTAGACGATTTCTTTGGTTCGTCTTCGGACATAATGTGTGGAATGCTTGCTACAGTTTGATTGCAAGTGTGTACTGTATGCTGCCAACTTCTATCTGTGACACCCTCAATGTTTAGTGAGAAGCACCGACTGCTGACCTATGTGTTTGAAATGACATTCAACTTCTTTCTTCTCGTCCATGGTTTAATTAATTTCCAGTTGTAAGGATTACAATGACATGGGGAAGTGCAAGTAAACTGAAAATATTCAAGTGGTAAAAAATTAATTAGAAGAAGAATACATTACTTATTTGAATCCTATCTTTTATATTTTTCAACTTATCTAAATTTGTGATCAACTAAGAATTTTTAAGTTGACAGAATCTTTTAAGTGATTTGATTCTTGAAAGTGACTAATCACTCGTGAGTTGTATCTCGAGTGTGTCCATAATATATATGTTTTTATTTGAATCCTATTATTTGTATTTTTCAAGATATATAAGTGTGCGATCAGGTAGGGATCTTAAGTTGACGGACTCTTTTCAGTGATTTGATTCTTGAAAGTGACTACCCACTCATGAGTTGTATCCCGAGTGTGTCCATGATATATATATCCTTATTTGAATCTTACCATTTGTATTTCTTAAGATATGTAAGTGTGTAATCGACTAGGGATCTTGAGTTGATAGACTCTTTCCCCACCCGTGAGTCGTTTCCTATAAAAAATTAACATAGGGAAGTGCAGAGCTGAATCTACCTTTATCCATTGAAACATATACTAAAATTGCCCAGTGTTTCACTGTGTAGTCCATAGTGAAAAGCTAAGATCTTTTTTTTCATTTTTAATTTTTTTTGTTTTTGCTTTTTATGCCTTTATGAGTTTTTTTTCTTTTTTTCTGTGTTTTTTTCTTTTAAAGAATTTTTTTTGTTTAATTTAGTTTGTTAATGTTAATTTTTTTATTTAGTTATATCTCGGGTTTGACGGGTTAACCTAGTTTGACGAGTTAACCCGGAATTTTTTTTTTGCTTTTTTTCTTTTTAATTAATTTTTTTCGTTTAGTTTAGTTTTTTAATGTTAAATTTTATTCTATTTAATTATCAGACTTTCATGACACGTATCCCAGGCTTAATGGGTTAACCCATCAATTTTTTTTTTCTATTTAGTTACAAACTTTCATGACGCGAATCTCAAGTTTGACGGGTTAACCTGGTTTGAAGGGTTAACCCAGTTAATTTAGATTTTTTTTCTTTTTCTTCATTAGTTTTTTACTTCCTGTTGGTTTTTTTCTTTGTTTTTTTAATTAATCTATTTAATTATCACACTTTAACGACACGACCTTGCAGCCAGACCCACATCTAAGGCTCTTGGGTTCGGTGTTGCAGCCAGATTCACTTAAACTTGAGTCATGTAAGTTTAATATTATTATTAATATTATAAATATTACTCTTGGGTCAAGCGTTGCAGCTAGACCAAAGGTTGTTGGGCATATCTTTGCAGAAAGACTTAACACTCTTAGATCTTAGCATTTTTTGATATTTTTTATGCAAGAAAAAAAATTAACCCGTGGTATGTGCCTTTTATTTTTCCTTTTCTTTTTAAATCTTTTACTGTAGATTGTACAGTGCAGTCCATAATGAAAAAGCTGATGCCTTTAGTTTTTTTTTAATTGTTTTTTAAATTTATTTTCTTAATATTAATTTATTTTCTATTTAATTATAAGACTTTCATGACATTGATCCCAGGTTTGACGGGTTAACCCAGTTAATTCAAATTTTTTTCTTTTTCTTCATTAGTTTTTTTCTTCCTATAGGTTTTTTTCTCTTTGCTTTTTTCTTTTTAATTAATCTTTTTTTAATCTATTTCATTAATATTAAATATTTTTTCTATTTAATTATCACACTTTCATGACACGAATTTCAGGTTTGACGGGTTAACTTGATTTGGCGGGTTAACCTGGTTGATTCAGATTTTTTTTTCCTCATTAGTTTTGTTCTTTCGATTCCATTTTTTAATATTGTATGTAGTCAACAGTGAAAAGGCTGATGCCTTTAGTTTTTTTTCTTTTTTTAATTTTATTTTTATGTCTTTCACTGTGGACTGCACAGTGCAGTCTATGGTGAAAAGGCTGATGCCTTCTTTTTTATTTTTAATTAATTTTTATTTATTTAATTTGTTGATATTAAATTTTTTTCTATTTATTTATAAGACTTTCGTGACACGGATCTCAAGTTTGACGAGTTAACCCAGTTAATTTAGATTTTTTTTGTTTTTTTTCATTAGTTTTTTTCTTCTTATAAGTTTTTTTCTTTTATTTTTTCTTTTTATTTTATATTTTTTTTATTTAATTTAGTTCATCAATATTAAATTTTTTTCTATTTAGTTATCGGCTGGTGCCTTTAGTTTTTCTTTTTTTTCCTTTTGCTTTTTTGTTGTTTTTATGCATTTGACTGTGGATTGCACACTGCAGTCCACAGTAAAAAGGCTGATGTCTTTTTGTTTGTTTTTTTAATTAATTTTTTTAATTTAGTTTGTTAATTTTCAATTTTTTTCTATTTAGTTATCAAACTTTCATGACACGGATCCCGGGTTTAACGAGTTGACCTGGTTTGACGGGTTAGCCCAGTTAATTTTGTGTTAACCTGTCAATTTTATTTTTCTATTTAGTTATCAAACTTTCACGACACGAATTCAAGGTTTAACGGGTTAATCTGGTTTGAAGGGTTAACCCGGTTGATTCAGATTTTTTTTCTTTTTCTTCATTAGTTTTTTTCTTCCTTTTGGTTTTTTTCTTTATTTTTTTCTTTTTAATTAATCTATTTAATTATCACACTTTTATGACACGACCTTGCAGATAGATCCACATCCAAAACTATTGGGTCTGATATTGCAGTCAGACCCACTTAAACTTAGATCATGTAAGTTTGATGTTATTATTAATATTATAAATATTACTTTTGGATCAGGTGTTACAGCCATACCCAAAACTCTTGGATATAACTTTATAAAAAGATCTAATATTTTTAAATCTTAACTTTTATTAATATTTTTTTATACAAAAACTATTAACCCGTAACATCGCAAGTGTTTGTACAAGTAGTTTATGTCTAAAAGCAGGTGGGCATTAATTCTGCTATCCAGTAATTATAATGATTTAAAAAAAAAAATTCATTTGAACAACCCGCTAGCAGTGCAGCAACCACAAAAATATACTGCATTAATGGGGTTGAATGCCTAGCGAAAACATGCAGTATTACTGTGTTAATACTCTTTGGCAGTAAATTGATGTCCAGTTCCTGCCCTGTGATCAGGTGATGTGGTACTTCCTTTAAGAAGCTCTGCCCCAAGTCAAGCCCCAGTTGAAAAACAAACCTCTGGCATTTCATCTGTTCATGGTTTCTGTCAGAAAATTAAGCTTAACTATCACATCACCTTGCGATTATCACATTCACTAGTTAATTAGTTATGACAGAGTAATTACAAGAACTTTGATTCTAATATTCAACTAAAAGCACCAAAAGCTAGCTACGTGCTGCAATCTTGGACCTGTACCCGATAGCAACTTTTTTTTTTTAATTATTATGAATATCCTAAATTAAGTTTGGGTGTATCTTGATTAATTTTATAAATTTTAAAATTAATAATTCAACCTTTAATAATTATTATATTAACAATTATAAAACTGACAAATCTCTTAATCTAATTTTTTATGACCACTTGCTATCGGGACCACTTGCTAGATGATTACCCCGATAGCAACCTTGCTTAAAGGGACGAGGCTTCAAGTTCAAATTCTATACTATCATCATAGTTAATCGCAGGCAACCAAAAAAGAAAGAAGAATCGCATAAAGGGCAAAACAAGAGCAGGCCAGACAACAGAAGAATATTGCTGCTGGTGCAGGTTTTCTTCTCTCTTTAACGTACGGACCTTTACCCCAGAGATTTATAACCATGATGCGGGATGCCCAAAAACAATATCTTGCAACTTTCAGCATATGATTTAAAAAGCACCACTAGAAGCATTTATTCAACGCAGACTCCTTTATTTTTAATTGAAAAGGCGAGGCAACAGTTTGACACCCATAGCTGGCCACATAAAATCTTACAATCCCCCTGGTATCAATGTTAATACATGACCACCATGGTAGGGGAAAACAGATTTTGATTGTTTATTCTACAGACAAGGAAGCAAGCTAGGAGCCAAGAATAAGATCACAACAGAAACTAGTAATCTATCAGTACTAAAAGTAGTAGATCACATACTCCCACAGTCCAAGCTGAAAACGCCTGCAAAATAAGGATTGGATTGATACTGCACACAGCATATACCAATAACGGTTAGACAGAGGTCAGCATCACATGAAATCCTACACGGCAGGACAACAAACCACTCTATTCAGGCGACAGAGTGATCATGCAAGTTTATTCCGAACAATGGCCAATCTCACAGTACAACATGCCATTTCCAATCATCGTCAACAAATACATATGACACTGACAGTACTCAATGTACCACACCCCACTTCCATGCAGGTACATATGCCAGCTCTGTACGTCACACACAGGTGAAACCGATCCTCTCTTCCCTGGAATTGATTACGTGTGATAATAAGAAAAACTGGAGACCAGAGAGATATGCTTAGCTGCCAACAGTGCACGGAGTGCTAATCAACCACTCAAAATCCATTGCTATCTGTTCTCTTTTCTGTTTCTGCAGTGACTTTTTTTTGTTGTTGCTTCTCCTTTCAACAGAAAAAAAAAATCAGGTATACTATTGAAAATGCCCCTATACTTGAAGTCTAACAGCTGCACCATAGAGGCTCACCGGCCTTGGAGGGAAAAACAAGATAGAAAGGAACCTTTATCCTAAAAGGCTGCATCGATGTTTCTTCTTAGATTCTCAATCATCAATTCTGGAATAGTCAACAGAACACAAGAGCAGGCATATCTGTCTCTAGCCATGAAGACGAAGGCTGCAGGAAGATTCTTGGAGCTCAGGAAACTGGAGCGGACCAATCTTCCTATCTTGCTTCTCTTGACATTTCAGCGGCTGCTTCCAACAATTTGAACAAAGCAACTCAAGACAAAAAGTTTCCTCGTATTCACTGTCATTAATACAACGGCCACACTGGGCACACCGTGCAATGCAAAGGGTGCAAGCCCTGCAAGCCCGAGAGGGATGCTCATTTCCCTGACAACCTTCTGCAGGGCAATCATAAACTATTCTCAGGTTCTGGCATCTTGGGCACATTTCAATATCAATTGCACGATCATCCTCACATGACAGATAAAAATCTCCCCTGTGATAAAAATGTGGCTTGTGAACATTCTGCTGGGTGTGGCTATCTCGGCCCAACAAGAGTGTCAACTCTTCAAAATGCCTCTGTGTCACACCATAGACCCCGCCAATGCGTAAATGCTTCACTCCCTGAGCTCCTGTATTCTTGAATGCCTTTAAGCTGGTCACAATGCCCTCAATGCTGAGTCTTGTACATCCAGGCACACTCAACTGCAGATAAAAAAGAGATGAAAAGAAATATTAGCATCTTATCAATCAAAAAGGCAGTATAGACAAAACAGGGAAAACTGGCACAAAAATATCAAGAGCTCATAAGAAAAATTGAAGCCCAAAAATTTTCTTCCTTTAGCTGTGATTGTGCTTCTAAATTCACTATGAATAATTTTCTTCCATGTCTACATTCAAGCGCAGAACTCTCTTAAAACAAGGTCGAGAGAATAATTAGCTCGGGCAGTAAATAACAAATAATCAAAGGGAGTACACCAACCAAAAGTGATAGACATTTCAAAAAAAAAAAACAGAGCAGTGCGTGATCTTATTTGGGTCAAACAATGAAAATACATATAAGGCAATTAATTGAATTGCAATGGGAAAATGAACAAATTTTCCAAAGTCCCAACAAACAATGATAAAGATTGAGGAATCAATGCAAGAACAAAGTTAGATGAACATGAACTCACCTTGGTCAGCCTTGGATTATTTTTGAGCACCTGCTTCAACCCATCATCAGTAATCCTAGGACACTTCACTAGGCTCAGACATTGCAAGTTACCTTGAGCCCTATCAGTTAACTGCAAAAGAACATCTTCAGTGATCTTCTCATTCAATGGTTGATCTATGTGGATGCTCCTCCATAAAAGCGGGTCACTTCGAACAGTATAACGAAGGGATCTGCAAACAGTTTCAACAAGAAGAAGATCCCGCACTCCCAGATAACCAAGAGCAAAAGCAAACGCTGGATGAGGAGCTCCATCAGAAAAAACCACATGACCCTTTTGGAATTCTCCACTGCTCTCATCCACGACCCCAGCATTCTTATCCATTTCATTCCCCAGACTCAAAACATCCTTCATGTCACAATCTGAGTCAGGAGCCTCGTGAACAGATGCATTCCCCACTTCTATCCCCTCTAGACACTCATCACCAAACCCACCCACTAAATTAGATTTACAACTAAACCCCACATTCCCTGGAAATGCTTGAAACCTCATAGCATTATTCCAAATATAATTCAAGCCAGCAAACAACTGATAATTCCCATCACTCGTGGAAACCTGATCACTACCACAAGCACCATAATCCACCTCCAAATCCTCAAGCCACCCCGTGATAGCAGTAAAAGTGGTACTTATATCCATGTCAAAAGGATCCGATGGCAAAAGATCAATAATATCCTCATGCACCAATTCCTGTGAGCCACTCCTATCCCTTCCATAATCAAAACGATCCTCAACTCTCTCCTGTATAGAAATCCTCATCGGCGAAAGCACATTATCCTCGGAAATACGAGGAAAGAGAGGTCGATGCGAAAAATTCAACGTCATTCTACGCTAACCCAATCCCAATTTTTTCCCCTTCTTTTCTGTGTATTTTTACAAGATATATTTAACAAACCCAAAAAGGAAAAAAAAATTTTAAAAAAATGACCAAAGAAAAAATCAAAGCTAGAAAGGAGAAGATTGAGAAAAGAGATCTAGCAAGAAAACCCTCGATTCCGGATAGCAAACTAAAACGACGCAACCAAAAATTTCACAGAGTTTCTTGCTACACGTACAAATCCTATAATGAAAATTCTCTACCAGCAAAACGACGCTGTTTTATCTATACAGAACAAAGAATCAACCAATCAATATTTTTTTGTTATCAATTAGGGTTTACAATAAATAGAATTTAAAAACGAAATGACAGATCAATCAAGAAACGCAATTAAAGAGAAAATAACCTGAACAAGAGCGATAATCGAGAGGAAATTAAAGAAGCAAAACCCTGATTGGTTTCTCCGAGAACGCAATCGACAGTCTCTTGGTATCGAATCCTCGATTGAAGACAGAAAGAACGGGGCTTTTCTTTTCTTTTTTATGCGAAATTAAAAACCGAAAAATAAACTAATTTTTTTGTGCTTTTGAAGGGTTTTTGTTTTTGTTTTATTTTTTTTTCTGGAGAATTCGATCCAGAGAGGAAGAGAAAGAGGGAGGCGGGGGGGAGCCTGTCGACGGAGCCACTCAGGAGAGAGGAGAGAGAATTTTTACAAGAACAGAAGGGGAAAAATATAAAAATCGAGAGAGTGAAAGGTAACGGTGAAATTGTCCACATTTTAGGGGAGAAAGAGAGAGATGGGGTGTTGAACTTGACACGTGTGTGCGTGGTAATTTTTATTAGCGACGGTAAATTAATTTTTTACTCTTTCTTCGCACGCAATGTTCGTGGCGGGATATGCAGTTATGCACTTGTTCCACGCGTCTTCCCTCGTGTTAATTTTACCTTGTTTTCAAAGGGTTTTTGAAATTAGTCCAGGCTGTGTTTTTTTTTTAATAGTTTTTTATTTTAAATTTATTAAAATAATTTTTTTAACATCAGTTTATTAAAACTATTAAAAATATTTTAAAAAATTAATTTAATATTATTTTAAGTCAAAAATATTTTAAAAAAATAGTTAAAAGTAGGAGCAGAAACACCTCTATAAAAGTAATACTGCTGGCCAGTCTCTCAAATCACTCGACAAATAATTGAAAGCATAAGGTTTGATGTGATGAAAATTGATGAATCCATTTTACCCGTGATCTATTAGCATTTAGCACTTCATGGTTTTGTGGCCGTTGGATCCAGATTGGAGGGGACGGTGAAGATGGGTTCTAGGTTTGACTAGTGGTTAAGATGGGT
>Ga0325410_1009904_pt1 | contig 10123 bp, 6 predicted proteins | sample PopdelMetagenome_16_FD_206182 | JGI IMG/M metagenome (GOLD analysis project Ga0325410, IMG submission 206182) | Populus deltoides microbial communities from Bellville, Georgia, United States - Xylem-PdIQD-R3 | ecosystem: Host-associated > Plants > Phyllosphere > Stem > Wood/Secondary xylem...
AGGGTGACTTCCTAAGGGCATCATTTATCCATTACTTCGATCACAAGAAAAAGGTTGCAGCTGCGGCAGTGATCTCTCATAGGTTTTCGAAAAAGGAGAATGCTTTGACAGTTGGAGGATCATGGATTATGGACAATGTAACTACAGTTAAGGCAAGGGTTGATGATCGTGGAAAGATTATGATGCTTCTGCAATATGGAATCAAATCAAAGTCACGCTTAACAATTGCTAGTGAATTTGACACCAAATCCCTTAACAAGATTCCTGGAATTGGTTTGGCCTTTTCTCTTGTGCTCTGAATGGTTCCCAAAATTGATACAGCATCGTTACCTTCTCTTGGTTCTCTGTAAGAATGAACTAAAGATATACTGTTGTTATCACCTAATTACCCCATTCAAAACATACTTAATTGCTGATTAGTTCCAACGATCATGTATCCACATACAGAATCACTTCAGCTGTCAGTCTGAACTATGAAGTTTTTTTTTTTTTTTTGTGTCGTTTGACGGGTCATTTGTCAAAGCTTTCGGATGCAAATCACTGCTTTAGTTACTTGATTATGCAATTCATCAAGTCAGATCGTTCCAGAAGTACAAACAAACTGTAGACTCTTCAAGGTGTCTGCAGACAACCAGGATTTGTTCTTCACCAGAACTCAGTGTTACAACAACACAAGCTTAAAACAAACCTTGAAAGTGTCGAACCTTGACGCCAATGTTCCTTCTTTCAATATATATATTTTTTTAAATAAAAGCCAATATTTCAACTGAAAATAATCAAACATTACTCTTTCAAGAGATTAAAACTTCTTTATTTTCCTTTTTGGTAAGCACACATCTAATTTACCGCGTATCCTATTAGCTCACCTCAAACTTACATAATGCACGATCGTGTGTCAAAGTGATCGTATAAACATTTGTTTAGTGAGGAGCTTCCAGGCTATCAAGAATTTTATAGCGAAACCTTCCATTCTGCCGCCTCTAACCTTCCCCTCTGACTAACATAACTCTAAATAAAAAATATGGGTGGCTCTGACATCAAGAAACCGCAAGAAAGTAAGCTTTCATTTGGAATTTTGTTCCAGGGTTGGTTTAAAATTAAAAAATAAATTCTTAAAATAATTTTTGTTAACGTTTTTAGATTATTTTAATGTAATAATATCAAAAATAACTTTTAAAAAATAAAAAATATATTATTTTGATATATTTTCTAACAAAAAAAACATTTTAAAAAATAATCATTATTATACTCTCAAATATCCCCCAAGTAAACCGACGTTATAGATTCCTCTGCGACTTTGTAAAGCCTGCAAGAGGTTCATTTTTAGTTTCGTGTCTTTTGTTTTATCAATATTCTCATCCTCCTAGCTATTTGCAAGCTTAATTTCTGGTTGTATACCATATTGTTCTTTGCTTTCCTGATTTGTATCTTTTCTCTCTCTCTCTCTCTAGTCATATTTATGGCAATGAATTTCCCGTGTATTCTTTTCCATTTGTTTGAAATACTTAACGAAAGAGATTTAATGACAACTTCAAGACAGATTTCTGTGTTTTTCCTCTTTCTTGAAAATGCTTCAATGGAAGTTCTTCATCATTTGTACTTGAAATGAACGTGGAATCTTCTGTTCTTGAAAAACAAAGGTCAAGAGTTTAAATTTATAAAAGTTATTATTCTCGAAGAGGAAAATGTACTGAAATTGTGGAAGTGAAGAAGAAGATAAACGTCATTATTCTCTGCTAAATAACAACGAATCGTTTTGTCTAAAAACGCATCGTTTAAAAACGCTGCACCTCACTCACTTACGACGCGTTGTTTTGTTTAATGTTTCAGTTTTTTAGTAATGCCACGTGTGTGGAAAGAAGGCTGATTTTCTCTCTTTCTACTAGAACGCTAAGATGTTAGATATGCAACAAATTGTAACAGAATGCATGATTATGAAACGATGAAAGCATTAATGATCAATTAATCAGTGCAATCCCCTTTTCTCTCCCTCTCCCTCTCCCTCTCCCTCCTCCTCCTCCTTCTCCTTCTTTTACATGATTTCAATACATCCACCATTGCAAGTTCACTATCAAATACAACTTTTATATTTGAATTAGTACTCATGAACTATATTCAAATTGGTTCGGTGCTTGCAACAAGTGATACCAGAGCCACTAATCTTCAAACACAAGCTATAACTCCTGACATTATGTCTCAAGATCTCACGAGGTTAGAGAAAACAATGGAAGCTACAAACAAGAAACAATCATAAAAATATAAGCAAGTTATAAAATCATTATAAACTATAAAGTTTGTTCATGAAGCTAAGTCTGAGGAGCTTGAAGAACTCATCAGTGGGTTATCTTACTAGCAAGACTCTCTTTTATAGAAGTTACAACATACTCCTAATGAGCCTAACATCAAGAGTGAATATCAAGCATTCAACAAATAGGATATTACTACAAGTTTAGGTTGAGCTTTGAGGCTAAAATATTTTAGTTGGTTTTCTATTATCTAGATGTAATAACCTTGTTTTGGCACTAAAACTTCATGAAAAGAAAAGGTGATCAAGAGGTGACTTGGGTGAATATGTAAAGGCAATATGCTATCGGTTTAGAGGTCAGAAGGATCCACTACAAGAGCTCAAGGATTTTAGACAGATTGAAGATTTGGAAAGTTACATTAAGGACTTTGACATACTATGGAACAGGGCTTAAATCAGTGATATCTAAGTCTTGGTATTTTTCTTAGGAGGATTGAAAGTGGAAATCAAGAACTTAGTTAAGATGTTCGAACCTAAAGCCTTAAATCAAGCCTACAACCTGGCACGTTTACAAGACAACACTCTAGCCTATAGAAGATCCTACCAGAACTACACCAAATTTGTCTTATTAAACACCAATCAAACAACTCAATCCAAGCCTAGCAATAATCAAACACCTTACAAAATTTCACCCACATTGAACACTAGCAACCTTAAACAGCGACAAAACAACTTATTACCCACTCCTAATTCATATTTTCAATGTAAACCTACCATGAGACCCACTAAGTCTGTGAGGAATAAGGAGTTAGATGAGAGGAAAGCCAAGGGATTGTGTGTTTTGGTGTGATGAAAGGTTTGTGCCGGATCATAAATGTAAAAATAAAAAATCAAATTTCTTATATATGGTGGATGATGATGGTAAGGAAGTAGAGTGTAAAACCCGAGAACAAATTATACAAAAAGAGGGGATTTATAATAACTTAAATTTTTTATAATACAAAACAAGGTAACTACAAAAGTAATAATAATGATGATAAAATTTATTAGTTTTGGAGAACATGAAAAAAAAAATGGCTTAATTGAGAAAAATGGAGAAAGATGGGGCTAAAATGGAATTAAGAAGAAATGAAACTATAAATACCCCATTCTTTCTCTCTTCTAAGACTAGCTGGAAAACATCAAAGAGAGAGGGGATTTTCAGATTTTATTCAAGCAAAATGAGAGATAAAAACACCAAGGTTTAACAAATTTCAAATCCTAAACAAGTCTAAAGGAGAAGAACATCATTATATAAGAGAAATTGCAAGAAAGCAAATGTGGGAATTGTGAAGAGAAGGGGAAGAATGGTCGGCTATATGCAAGGAGAAGAAGGCTAAGATTCTTTTTAAATTTTATGAAGTAAAGCTTAGATTTCATCCAAGTAAAGAGTTCTAATTTCAATTTCTATAAAATTAACTTCAATTTCATTGGAAATTTCATAATTTTCTTGAATAGGGAATTAGGGTTCTTGAACATAAAATTTAGGGGAAATGTAAAATTTCTTGAGGTTAGACCTATTAGAGTGATAGGAATGGCCTTGAATGTGGTGGGGTGCAATGGAAAAAAGAAGAAGAGAGAGAGCAGATTCAAGGTGACCGGCCACTAGAAGGGAAGAAAGGAGAGGAGGAGAACTTATGATTTCTTTGTTTAATTAATTGAGATGTGTTGTTACAATGTGGTTGCTAACTAGAAAATTTTTTTGCATCACTTAGAAAGAAGAGGAACCCTTCGTTCCTTTAGGTAGGTTCGGCCAAAGTAGAAATGAATTAATTAACCTAGTACAAATGACCTTAGGAGGTCATAATAAGACGGGTTGCCATGCCTAAGGTGAAGGCATGGCTATATCTAATGAGGAAGAAGGGATTGGAGATAAAATTGGAGATACCTTGTCCATTGACGAAACATGACAAGTTCATCGCCCTAATTCCTAAGGGATTTCGAACATAAAGACGATAGAATCCAGGAAGGGTCCATTTATAGAAGTTATAGCCGGGAGTGTTAGCTTTCCAACAAATCTGACCCTGCCTAATTTGGAGTCCAAGAACTCCGGATATAAATAAAAATCTGAAGGGAGGTCGAGTTGTCACCCTGCTAGCAGATTCGACCAAGTCAATTAAATGGTGAAATTTAGCCACATTAAGGGTATAATTCGTTTTCTCGCCCTTAGTAAAGTATGTAACATCGTGTCTTGATCTTCAGAAAGGAACAAACTGTGATTGAAATTAAATTAATGATGTTCATTAGGACTACTAATGAGTTGAAAATTTAAAGGATAATAATGAGGGATTTAGGTGAGAAAGAATAATGGTAAAAGAGAAATAAATATTATCACCATTACTCCTGTTATGTTGTGATATGTGGATTAACATGGAATAATGATGGATATTTGTGGTTTTAGAAGGAACCGTGGGAGGAGTGCAACAACAATAGGGGAACGCAAGTTGAGCGTGTACTGCAGGTATTCAGTACCTATATCTCCACTAGTTAATAATTATTTTAATGATTTATTGAATTATAAATTTTAGATGCCTATTGATGAGACAAAAAAAAAGGGAAAAAGGAAGGGGGAAAAAGGAAGGGGTAAACGGCAGGAAAATGTAAAGGGAAATCTAAATTTAATTATGGGTCCTTTCGGAGGAAATGGAGAGTAACAATGAACCTTATGGATGATCATTTCTCGAATTTGATTAGTCATCTGAGATACGGGAGGCTAGTTGGCTAACATCAACATGACCGGTATAGGGAAGGAGGAAGATGAAAACTTGATTAGCTATTCGGATTCAGAATAATTAATGATATCAACGGGCGGCGTTGATATCGGCAAAACTCATGGAACTTAATTAGCTTTCCGAGGTGAAAGCTAATGATGTCAAGAATCCTTGATATCGGCATACCCGAGGACCTCCCAAGATAACATGGAGCATTGATTAACTATTTCGGCCCGGAAATAGTTAATGACACTAACAATCATGTTAGTGTCGATATTTTCATGAACTTGATTGGTTGATCCTAGGATGGGAAACTAAAGACACTAATAGGGGTCATTAGCGTCGACAACAACTTTCCTAATTTGGGGGAAAAAGTGGCAAAGTGGATACCTTCTATCAGAGCTTGGAATATCTATATAAGAAAAAAAAAGAAAAATAAAAAGGGACACAATTATAGGAATCAAATTAGCCAATCCTTAAAAGGGGTCGGTTGTTATGTATAGAATTGTATATGACTTAAGTAGGTGAATATGTTGTATAAAATTTTCTTTTTTACAATTGATTGTGTTCCTTTTTATTACTTATATTGAAAACTTTAATATGCAGGTCCCTCTCATTCACATAAGGAGTAGGATTTAGGTTCTTTGATCCCTTTTGTATAAGTTAGGAACTTAGGGAATATTTATGTATTTTGTTAGGCAGTAATCATATAACCTGAACATAATAGTATACTCCTAGTATTATTTTGTGCCTGAAATATTAAAATATTTTAATTTGTGCTTGGAAGATTATGATGTTAAATCGTGTTGTGTTTGTATATGAAATTTCAATGCTTGGATATTTTCTCTTAATTACTAATTTATATATGTGATATGAGATGAAAATTGAGAAAAAAAAATTTGTCTTGAGTATATTCTCGAATGAATTGGATGGTTGAGTTGAATCAATTATGGATGTGATTATAAATGCATGCAGAGTCAATTATCGATAATTTGGAATCTCTTGGTATAGGGGAGACTTTACCGAAATTTTATCAGAAATTTCAGTGAACTCAATGTAAAATCCTAAAGACACATAAAAAAATGCTCCATTTACCCTTTACGTGGAAGTTAAATGGATAAACTGATTTAACTATTAGGTTGTTACATAGAGGATGGTAACAATATTGCCAAGGAAAAGCCTAATCCTAAACAAGTGACCCCTATTATATCTTTCAATGCATTGAAAGGAATTACTAGTTTCCACACTCTCATGATCACTAGTAAAGTGGATAAACACTCAGTTTTTATTATAATGGACTAAAGAAGTACTCATAACTTTATTGACTCCAACATAGCCATTAAGTTGCAATGTGTTGTTATAACAATCAAGCCATTAATAATGGAGGCAACTAATTAGAAAACAATGTTGTGTACAACTATTTGTAAGAATTTTAAGTGGAGAATGTAGGTAACATATTCATAGCTTATGTATTTATTATTGAACTGAATAGTTGTGACATGGTATTAAGTATACAATAATTGGCAATTTTAGAAGACATTTTATCATATAACAAGGAGATATGGATGTCTTTTAATTGGAAAAGGCAAGAAGTGGTGATTAGAGGGGATAATTTCATCAAGTTACAAACTATCATATTTGAATAGTTCAATAATCTAATGGATAATTCTACTAAGATAACAGAGGTCAACTTATACAGTCTAAAGCTAATTTTAGAAGTGGATGGTGAGTTACATTTGATGTCCTCTATCCTCTCACCTAACACTGAATGAAACCCTGATCTAGAACTATTACTAGAAAAATATCATGATCTATTTAGATAATTTAGAGGTTGGCCACCATCAAAGCTATAAGATCATTCAATTTACGTGAATAATAGAGCTCAACCCATTAGTTTGAGGCCTTATATACACTTTGAACTCTATAAAAATATGGTAGAAAAGATGATCTCTGAAATGTTAAAATATGGAATTATATATACAACCAAGTCATGACTCTTTTGCTTTCCTAATTGTTTTAGTGAAGAAAAAAGACAACTCATGAAGACTTTGTGTGAATTACAAGGCACTAAATAAACTTACAATAAAAATCAAACATCATGTACCTTTGATTTATGAATTATTAGAAGAATTAGTGGGTGCAACTGTTTGATGGATAAACTGAGATAGTTAACAAGTATCTGTAGAATAATTTATGATGCATGATAGGTGAATTGCCAACAAACTGGATCTGATAGTTATCTCTAACTGAGTGGTGGTATAACACCGATTTTTATACCTAGACTAAAGCTACTCCCTATAAGGTATTGTATGGGCTCACTCCACCTATTCATATACCCTATTTCCCTAAAGATTCTATGGTAGAGGTTGTTGATAATTACTTGACTACTAGAGAAGAAAGGCTAAGGAAAATTAGGGACAATTTACAATCTGCTGAGCACAAGATGGTTCGCATGGCAAACAAAAAGAGGAGTGGAAGGATATTTGAAATAGGAGACCTTGTCTATTTCAAATTGCAACTATATCAACAAAAAAACTAGCTATAGCACACATAATTTCCCAAAAACTGGCATGAAAGGTCCATACTTGGTTCTGGAGAGAATAGTGTTGGTTCTATCATGCAGGTTGGTTCTATTATAGTGTTGCTTGCAACAGAGCCACCCCTTTGTCTTGCCGGGGCTTTTTTTCTTTACTTTCTTTCACTTTTTCAACGCTTTATTCGAGAAACTCTCAACGAGAACATTTTACCTGACTTCTTTGCTGCTCACCGATCTTGATAATGGGATCTCTATCAAATTTTAGTTAAAGACTATATAGTAATGGTTTGTTATTTTTCATCTTTTGTAGACATTCTAAGCTACAAAATTAATCTCTACTTCAGCATCTCAACTATTAATGGTACTGGATTGATATGCTGTAATAATCTCCCTTTACTCTAGTTTACCACAGAAGTAATAGAATTCAATTTTTTCTGATGCCTTTTTTCTTTTTCCTACTGTTTGTCTCAGATTCTCTACTAGAAAAGAAAGAATTTCTTGTTATATATTCTAAGATGAAATTTGACATACCGCTCCCACATTATGATTAATCCTTCCATGTAATGCCATGTATTGATGAGAAATGAACGGCTTTCATTTTTCAGACTGATGCTTCAGATGCTGGCAAGAAAGCGCTAGGCTTAATAGCAGGTGTTGCAGCAGAATAAAATCACGAGGACATTCATGCTTCTGTTAAGGTTGATGTTTCTGTTACTTTACTATTATCTATCATTTATAAGTTGGAGGATCATGGATCATGGATGATCTAATGATGATTAAGGCAAGGTTTGACAGTCGTGGGAAGCTGGCTACTCACCTGCAGCATTAAATCAAGCCCAGGAGATACGTTACAATTTCTAGTGAGTTTGACCCCAAAGCCCTGGACAGGATTCCTGTCATCAAATTTGATCTCTCTCTCTCTCTCGTGCTCTGAAAGGTTTATCCATTTCTCAGCTGTGTGTCCAGATGATGGAATTCTGACCTTTCATTACCTTCTGCTGGGGCTTTGAAAGAAAGTCAAACAAAGATACACTGCTTTTTATCATGCGCAGAAGATATATAGTTACTGCTAATGGAGGCTAAAACTAGCCTTTCCATTGTCTTTTGTCTAGAAACCCAAGAGCTGAAAAGTCCGTATGACCATTTACCTAAACCTTGATTCACTTGAGCAGTCAGTTTGCCTTGTCAAGTAATCGTATTTTTAACACACACAGAGACACACAAGCTACTTCTTCACAATGCAAGCAGGGAGCCTGACGGTTGAAGCTTTCTAATTCAACAGTGAAATAAAAATTTTAATATCCTACAGAAACTTGGGTGATATGTAGTTGCTCTAAACATGAAGTAGTCACATTGCAATGTGATAGCATATTATTTCCAGAGAAAGAAACAAGAAAACATTCCTGAATCTACATGATGCACGAAAAGAGGAGGGTGAAAGGAACTGACGAAGCGGTCGCTTTCTCAATGCAAGACACCTTCACATTTAATGGCTGACTGTTGTTAAAGATTTTAATCTATTTTTTATTTATTTCTTGAACATTTTAGGAAGTTTTATTTAAAAAAAAATAATTTCTTTGGGTATAAAGTAATAAATATTCAAACTAATGCAACATTCTTTTTTTCTTTTTTGACCAAAACTTTAGTTACATTTGTTTCTCGAGGAACTTCTTGTTTAGCGAGAAGTTCATAGAGAATCCTTCTTCATTCTCTTACCTTCACTCTAAACCGAAACATAAAATGAACAGCTCTGATCATCAAGAAAGCGCAAGAAGCAAAGAAACCGGAGGTCCTAGACTCTTCTCTGACTTTGGAAAGCTTGCATATGGTACTTTTTAATCCCATGCATCATCTTGTTTGCAAGCTTTCTTGATCTGTATCTTGTTTTCTCTCAAGTCAAACTCGTTTGCCTTCTGATTAAAGATATTCAGTGCCAACTTTAAACAAAGATTTTCTCTGTGTTTCTCCTTTCTTGAAAATCTCCTATGGAGCTGCATGTTGAATCAAGAAGCAACGAACCAAAAAGTTTCTTTATCTGTTTCTTCTCTTGAACATATCATCCCTTTGTCTTGCAGGGTTCTGTTACGTCCAACCATTTTTTTATTCTTAGTTCTATGAATTCTGAGCAAGTAGAGACTTTAAGGGTACTTTTTCTGCAAACTTCTTAATGATTTGTTTTATTTTTTTGCAGACCTCCTACGCTACAAAATTAATCAGTCTTTTAACATCTCGACCAGTAGTGATATTGGATTGGTACGTTGTGGATTTTCTTAAGCGTAGTTTGCCACCATAGTAACAATATTCAATTTCTTTGCTCTGTGTTTTTTTTTTATAATTTTTTATTATCAAATCCTTTACATTTTTTCAAATTGTCAGAAAGAAAGAAAGAAATCACTTGTTATTCTAGATGGCACGCTATGATTTTAATCCTTGTAATGTTGTTGGTGAAAAGTTGAATATGTTCGCATTTCTTCAGACTCTTACCCCGTATGCTGCCGGACGCAAGAAACTATCGAAAGCAGGTGTTACAGCAGAATACAATCTTGAGGATACTCATGCTACTATTAAGGTGGATGTTAATCCGGAATTACC
>Ga0325410_1009905_pt1 | contig 10122 bp, 4 predicted proteins | sample PopdelMetagenome_16_FD_206182 | JGI IMG/M metagenome (GOLD analysis project Ga0325410, IMG submission 206182) | Populus deltoides microbial communities from Bellville, Georgia, United States - Xylem-PdIQD-R3 | ecosystem: Host-associated > Plants > Phyllosphere > Stem > Wood/Secondary xylem...
TCTTCCTCTTTCCCCCCCCCCCCCCCCGGGGGGGGGGCGCCCCCCCCCCAATCAGCATTTGTAGTAACTGTTATTTTCAAAAGTTATCTGGTTGAAATATAAGAATTATTTATTAATAATTAGTAGTATTTCTTTTGAAAAGAAAAGAAAATTAAAAGCATGCTCTACTTTGACTTTTCATTTCCTTTCTCTAACCTGGTCAGCTGTAGCTTTCAAATGTTAGGCGCTGGTTGTTAAATGATCTCGGGAAAAGGTCCCACATCATAATTTTCTCCACTTCAATTTTAATGAAAACAAATTTCGATAAAACAAATCCGCTGCCGTTGTTATATATTATTTTAACAAAAAATCCGATCTCATACTAATTAACTAATTAGATGTTAAATTAATTAGTTATTGGTTCTATAACAAACCCATCACATCAATAAAATTATCAAGCCCTGTGAATGATAATGGACGTTACATTTTATTAATATTTTCCCTTAGGAATCTTCTAATATGATAGATTGGGGAATTTAGCACAAGATTAGGTTTAAATTGGAAATTGATTAATTACAATGATCTGGGGTGTGTGTCTTCAATTTTAAAAACTTAGCATTTTCTTAATCTTTCTCTCCTTTCAATCATATAATTTTTTTAATCATTGATTTTTCTTATTATATTGAAATGTATATATAATTATGGTTGCAAAAAATAAAAAAAAAGTTAACAGCGAGCTATCTTCAACTAGTGTCAATGTCATTTTTATTTTTTTAAAAGGTCTGGATACGAACCTCTCTTTTATATATATAAAAAGTATATTTATCAAATTTTTAAAAACAATATACCAAACATAATAAAGAAAATTGCTCAAGTTTTTTTTTTTTTTTATAATGATAAGTCCTTTGGTGATTTATTTCTATTCTTTATTGAAAAATAAAATATATTAACAAAAAACTTAAAAAGAATGAGATTTTATTGTACATCTCATCACAATACACCATTCATTTCAATAATGTTTTTTTTTCTTCTTTTTTTTTCTTTTCTAATCTTTTTTTAATTTTAATTTTATTTTTTAGCATTAAATTTTCAAATGATTGAGTTTCATAAATTTTTTAATTTTTTTATGAAATTATTTCAGTTTAATGTCTCATATCATGATTTTGACTGTTATATCGAGTTGTTTTTCTTTGTTTAATTAATTTTTTTCCTCTTAATTTTATCTTTAACATTAAGTTTATTGAAAATTAAGTTACATAATTTATTTCAATTTGTTTTATGTGAGATTATTCCTATCTCACGACTCAACTTACGGGTTCGGCAGGTTAACCTGAATTAATCCGAGTTGTTTTTTTTTATGTTTTCTAATCAATTTTTTTATTTTAATTTTATCCTTCAACATTAGATTTATTGAGAATTGAAATTCATAACTTATTTAAAATTATTTTTTATTGGGTTTTTTTAATCTCATGATCCAAGTTGTTGGTTAGACATGTTAGCGCAGGTTGGCCTGAGTCACTTTTTTTTATCTTTTTTTAATTGATTTTTTTCAATCTCATCTTTCAATATTGAATTTATTGAAAATTAAACTTCATAATTTATTTTGATTTGCTTTATCAAGGATTATCATAGTCTTGTGACTTGATATGTGAATTGATAAGTTAACCCGGGTTGACTCCAATTTAATCCCAAGTGTTGTCATCTTAATATTTATAAAAAATATAATTTTAAATATTTATTTTGAGTCAAATTATATTTTTATCGATTGTTTAGGTTGTATTTGAATTCGTCAAGATAATCAGTTCACATCGGAACAATCTTTATACGATTTAGTTTTTTTTTCCTCTTGAAAAAATATTAGCAATATGTACCTAAATGTGTTTTTATGTTAAAAAAATCGATCGGACTTGTAGTGTAACGTATGCTAATAATATATTATTAGTGTAAATGTCATTACTCCATCCAATTAATATTTCTTTGAAACTTTGCTAAATAACTCAACTAATTACTAGCTAAGTACTCCATATATATCTTTTTATTTTTATATAATATAATTTCTATTTATTAAAACGAATATTAGTCATTTGATTTAAATAATACAGAACAAAACTATAATTGATTAATGAGCAAAAAGAGACGAACAAAAAAGGCATAGGACGGGAATCCTAAAAAATCCTTAATAGGTAGATGTTTAGGCTATGTTTGTTTGTTTTTTTTGAGAAATTATTTTTCAAATATTTTTGTATTTGTTTGCTATTAGAAAAATTGGTCAACAAAAAACAATTTCCAGTTAATAAAAAATTTAGCTTGGTTTCCAGAAAAGTGTTTTCCTGAAAAATTTAGACGAAAAATACTTTCTGTAAATTGTGAAAAATTTAAAAATACCATATTATTTACTGATTATATCAAATTTGGTTCTCAAACTTTTGATTGTTATATATATTTTATTTTGAATATTTATTTTTCAATTTCATCTCTTAAAATTTAATTTTTATATTAACTTTGGTCCTTATTTTTATAATTTTTATTTGCTTTTCTCTTATTATTTTTTATTGAAATTTTTTATATATCAAATCTGATCCTCATTTTTTTGATTGTTACTAATTTTATTTGAAATAATTTATAAAATGTTAATTATTATTATTTTAATTTCTTCATCTTTCATTTTTTAGATTTGATCTCTATTAGTTTAATTATTATTTATTTTATTTGAGATAATTTACAAAATTATATTTTTTCAATTTCATTCTCATTCAACTTTTTAATTTGTAAAATTTATTCATCATTATTTTAATAAACTTGAGAAAAATAAAATATTAATAAGTTATTTTCCAGCTTATTTTCTATGATATAATCAAACACTAAAAAATATTTTTTAATTTATTTTTTATTACACTACTAAATATTAAAAAATAATTTTTTTAATTTTTATTTTTTAAATATTCTGCAACAAACAAACGAGTGTTAGTTACAACCGGAAAGGAAAAGAAAGGCAGCAGAAGTTAACAGAGTCGAGTGAGCGTTGAGTGACGTGAGGGCCTCATTTAATCCTCTCATCTGCCTCCTACATTTCCCACGGTCATGTGCCTTTATATCTCCCATCCTTCTCCCCTCTCCTGATACCATCAACTCTCTTCCTCTCAAGCAACGATAACTCACTCTCTTCTCATCTCTCACTCTCTTCAGTATTTCTTTTTTGTTTGCAAAATAATGCCTCCAATCTTGCCGGATTTTTCTAACCCCGTTAAGCTCAAGTATGCTAAACTTGGCTACCAATATCTTGTAAATCACATTCTGTACCTTTTATGGATACCTGTTATGGTTGGTATTCTTATTGAGGTTCTGCGTTTAGGCCCTGATGAAGTCTTGAGCTTATGGAGATCACTTCATTTCGATCTTGTCCAAATTCTTTGCTCATCTTTTCTCATCGTCTTAATTGCTATTGTTTATTTCATGTCCAAACCAAGAACTATTTACCTAGTGGACTATGCTTGCTACAAGCCTCCGGTCATTTGCCGGGTTCCATTTTCTACCTTCATGGAGCATTCCAGACTGATCTTGAAAGATAATCCCAAGAGTGTTGAGTTTCAGATGAGGATTCTTGAGCGGTCTGGACTCGGTGAAGAGACTTGTTTGCCTCCATCAATTCATTATATACCTCCGAAACCAACTATGGAGGCTGCAAGAGGAGAAGCTGAGCTTGTTATTTTCTCCGCCATGGATTCTCTCTTCAAGAAAACAGGGATTAAACCAAAAGATATCGATATTCTTATCGTCAACTGCAGTCTCTTTTCACCAACACCATCTCTGTCTGCTATGATTATTAACAAGTATAAGCTCAGAAGCAACATAAAGAGCTTCAATCTTTCTGGCATGGGGTGCAGTGCAGGGCTAATCTCTATCGACTTAGCTCGTGATCTTCTCCAAGTGCATCCAAATGCAAATGCAGTTGTGGTCAGCACAGAGATCATCACGCCAAACTACTACCAAGGAAATGAGCGAGCTATGCTGCTTCCAAACTGCCTGTTCCGTATGGGAGGTTCTGCAATTCTCTTATCAAACCGCAGGTCTCATCGCCGGAGTGCCAAGTACCGCCTAGTCCACGTGGTACGAACCCACAAAGGCGTAGACGATAAAGCTTACCGCTGTGTGTTTGAAGAAGAAGATAAAGAAGGAAAAGTTGGAATTAATCTATCAAAAGATTTGATGACTATAGCTGGTGAGGCTTTGAAATCGAACATCGCAACAATTGGGCCTTTAGTCCTTCCTGCCTCTGAACAGCTCCTGTTTTTGTTAACTCTTGTGGGACGCAAAATCTTTAACCCCAAATGGAAGCCATATATTCCTGATTTCAAGCAGGCTTTTGAACATTTCTGTATCCATGCCGGTGGCCGTGCCGTCATAGATGAACTGCAAAAGAACTTGCAGCTATCTGCAGAGCATGTAGAGGCTTCAAGGATGACACTGCACCGTTTCGGCAATACCTCATCGTCTTCGCTCTGGTATGAGTTAGGTTACATTGAGGAAAAAGGCAGGATGAGGAGAGGAAATAGAGTTTGGCAGATAGCTTTTGGCAGTGGATTTAAGTGTAACAGCGCAGTTTGGAAGTGTAACAGAACAATTAAGACGCCTGTAGATGGTCCATGGGTTGACTGTATTGATAGGTATCCAGTTCACATTCCTGAAGTGGTCAAGCTCTAGGCGTCAAGATTGGTGGGTTACTTCTTGTTGTTTGCTAAACATCTTCAAAATCTGGGGATTTGCATTCACTTCTCTGATGACCTGTTGTGTTCACTGTTGCAATGGGGAACCATGTGTTAATCGTGGAGGGGATTTTGATTAGATTGGCTGCACTATAGCAGATGGTGTCAGTGAAAATAAAGCCTATGTTTATAGCTGGATTGCATGCGCAAGTTAACCCCAAGCTTTAACATCCAAGGCACGTAAGAATACCACATATAAACACTTGTTGTATACAGTATATACTCAACCCGTTTACGTCTCAATAATAATAATAATAATTTGATATCATGTCAAGCGAATTTGAATGAAGGTATGGGTTTTTCTTAAAAAAATTGCTGTTCTTACCAAGTACCATGCTATCTACCTGGTGATGCTTTAATTTGGTATGCCCATGAATCTATTGGCACATTTTTGAAGTGAAATCTAAAAAATTGTACTTGATAAATGTAAACTTTTTAATTATAATTCAAAACAGCTGTTCGACAAGACTTACGTGGGCGTCACAATTCATGCGGTTTTCTTTCTTTTTTCTGGTTTTTATTTCCATTTTCAATTATGAACTTCAATAGTTTGTTCTTGGAGTTTCCGCTTTAAATTCTTGCAATTAGATACGCAGCTGTGTATTTTTTTTTTCAAAAGTGTTTTTTTAAAAGAAAATTAAATTTTTTTTTTAAAAACCACTTTTTAAAAAAATAAACACACAGCTGCATATCTAATTGCAAGAATTTAAAGCGGAAACACCAAGAACAAACTATTGAAGTTCATAATTGAAAATAAAAACACTTTTCAGCTAAAGAAAAATTTATCTTGATTTCTAAAAAAATGTTTTCTTTTTATTTTAGGTGGAAAACACTTTCTGAAAGTTGTGAAAAATTTAAAAATATCATATTATTTACTGATTATATCAAATTTGGTCCTCAAAATTTTGATTGCTATATATATTTTGTTTTGAATATTTGTTTTTCAATTTCATCCCTTAAAATTAAATTTTTATATCAACTTTGATCTTCATTTTTATAATTGTTATTTGTTTTTCTCTTATCATTTTTAATTGAAATTTTTTATCTATCAAATTTAGTCCTTATTCTTTTTATTGTTACTTATTTTATTTGAAATAATTTATGAAATGTTAATTATTATTATTTAAATTTCTTCATCTTTTAATTTTTTAATTTTTTAGATTTAATCTCTATTATTTTGTTTATTATTTATTTTATTTGAGATAATTTATAAAATTATATTTTTTTTAATTTCATTCTCATTCAACTTTTTAATTTGTAAAATTTCTTCCTCGGTATTTTAATAAATTTGAAAAAAATAAAACATTAATAAGTTATTTTCCAGTCTATTTTCCATGACATAACTAAATATTAAAAAATATTTTCCAACTTATTTTTTATTACATTACTAAACATCAAAAAATAATTTCTTTTTCTAAAATTTATTTTATTTATTTTTTAAAACAAAATTATTTTTCAGTAAACGAACAGTAATTACATAGTTATAACTTGTCGGCAACGTGTCAAGTATAAGCAGTGATAACCAAGTAGACTGTACGTAGTGCCTTTGGACTATAGACCTCGCTGCTGTTAGCCAACGTCTAGGGTTATGTCATTCATTAAAATAACCTAAACCCATGGGACAAGTTTTGTAGCGATGCCTTGTAGTGCTATAGATTTTAATGGTAAAATTATTATTTTTCTCTTAACTGAAAAATCAAATGAATTGCCTTAAAAGATAAAGTCGTCTTTTCAAGTGGTTAATTTGTTATTTTTTATTTGTTTAAACGGAACGGTTTTTTTTTTTTTTTTTTGTTAATAACAGCAAAATTATTATATTAACCTCAAATAGTTAAAAATCAAAACCTCTTATCAAGGGGATTATAGAAATTTCATTTTCAAATAAATAGTTTAATGATTCCATTAACTTTACCATCCAAATTTTTTTTTGTCTTGCTTCGTAATAATTTTTTTTTTGTTATTATTGTTTAGCTCTAAAGGCATTTTAGTTTTTGTACAAATAAAATAAAAGAGAAAAGAAAAGTTGATAGTGCATACTAAGCATGCGTCAACCATTTCGCCACCTTTAAGCGATGCATGCAACTACCTATAATGATATTAGTCATGCTTTTCCCGTATGATTTGATTCGTCTTTGTGTTTTTTTCTCTCATGATGGCACATGCATGTTGGATCAATGCAAGTTTGCTTTTCTTTTTTCTTTTCATTATTTTCTCTTTGTCACCTCGATTTACATGCTGTCCCTTGAAAAGATTACATCAGCTCTTTAATTTCTTTTCCCTCGAGATGTAATTCCTCTTCTCTTGATTGCAATTTTTAAATTTGAAAATCATTTTCAATTTCATTGTTCTTTAGTTTTTTCATCTTTCAAATTTGATCATCGTTTTTTTATTACTATTTTTTTATTTTAGATAATTTAAAAAATTAATATTTTTTTTGCGATATCATCCTCTTTTAGTTTTTTTTCCATCAAATTTGATCCTTATTCTTTTAATTGTTAATTTTATATTTTGACAAGTTTTTTAGATTGATTTTTTTTAAAAAAATTATCCTTGAATATTAAATTGGTTGGGGATTGACCTTCTTTATTAAACCCGGGTATGGTATTTCATAGGTTGCAATATTTTTTTTTACAATTTTATCCTTTAATATTAAATAGGTTGGAAAGTAACATTCTTGATTGATTCAAAGTATAAGTTCACAAGTTGAGATTTTGAAATACTAACTCAAATTTTGAAGATTCACCCTAGTTTTTTTTTTGTTTTTCATGTTGTTAAATCAGTGCTACCTTGTTTACACTATTAAATTAACCGAACTTATCTTTTGTTTCTTTCATGTTATTTTGGAATATTATCCTAGTGTTGCCTTAATATTTTTCTTCTGTTGTCCAGAAAAATTTGTCCCAGCTCGTGTTGTTTTGTCTGTCGCCGATGCAGATTTACTAAAGTCACCTTTTTTATTTTATTTTTAATTCTATGTTTTTATTCATGTTTATCCTTCACTAATTGGTCCATTGATATTGGGTTTTCTAATATATTTCAATATGGATTTTATGGTTTTATCATTATCTCATATTTCATATCATGATTTTTGCATGTTAATAATGGTTGACCCGGGTTAATTTAATGTGTTAATATTAATTTTTTTTTTCAACATGTAACCAATTAATATTTCAAAAGTATTTTGAGCAGCATACAGCATAATTTTTATTTTCTAACATTTTTACAATTTTTTTAATGTCAAAAGAAAAGGCGAGCAGCGCAGCGCTGGTAAAAAAAACTATTGTTTACTAGACTTGGACATCTAACCGAGAAGTTAGATTTGCCCACACGTAGTTTCTTTGTTTCATTCTCTCTGAGAAGTTGACAATATAAATACAAAATGAAAAATGATTTATTTAAAAAAAATAATATATATTTTTATACAATATACACCAATTATTTATGATACGTATTACCGTCTCAACCATTATCACTAGCTATCGCTATTATTAGCATTGATAATAATATTTTTTTAAAATATATCACTATTACTATTATTTGACAAGTCAGTATAAATAAAAATATTTATTATTTCACAAGTCAATATATAGGATGGAAGAAAATATATGTTTTAAATCAAATGATTATTAAAAAAATTTAAAACTATTTTAATATAGATGAAAAATATATATTTGTTTGAGTTGAATAAGAATCTTTTTTGTTCGAATTATATATATGTTGTATGTGGATGTATGGTGTCGGGATTGTTGGAATCACTATCTAGTTGTTTGATTTAGAGTTGTTATAAAATCCAAGTGTACTGGTTTTATTGGAGATTCTAAGGTAAGAAATTGATTATGATTAAGAAAAGTATTAGTACTCCTAACACATTCTACATGAGGTAAGCTAGATTATGTGGTTTTGAACGTGGTTTAAAGGTTTTAATATATTCCTAAGCAGTAGTCTTTCTATGGCTTAAAATGAAGATGTATTTGTGTGAATAAATCTGGTGTTAAGAATTTATTATGGGCTCATGTACCAAAATAAATTCTTATGAAAAAAGTTTTTCATAATTAATATCGCGATATAAAAATATTCTCAATTAAAATTGATGGATATTTAGAATAATTTTGAAAATTTTCTAATCAACTCCTGCTATTCAAATATCAGCCTCACTTATCGGTCCAATATTCTATACCAGAATAAAGACCATTAATTCTCATAAATTAAAATTTTATTAAATATTAAAATATTGGTCAAATTCTAACGGATCTAATAAACTGATTATTAAATCCAAAATGCACGTTAAAGAAATAAAAACATACCATATATTTTATTATTATTTTTTTAAATATGATATATTAGAGAGAGAGAGAATTGGCCATGTGAAACATGCAAAGAGATTTTTTTTTATTTATTTATATTTTATATTATTTTTAAGATCATATTTAGAAAAAAACAAATTTTCTTGAAGTTATAAGTACCAAAAACTACCTTAAATCAAATAAAATTTCAAAACCAACAAACCAAACAAAGCCTAAAGATCGGGGTAGTTTTGACCCGACCGGGTCAACCAAGTCAGGTCAACCAAGTGAAAGTTATATATTTAACAGATCAACCATGCCAACATTTTGCAAGAACTTTCCGGTTTCAACAAAACTAAATACATCATGTCATCCATGCCAAACAAGAAAACAGACTAATCTAAATACTAATATGAAATAAATGGTCATTTCACAAACCAAGACAAGAGGAACCTAGAGCCTGATTCAAACGATCTTTGCATAAAGAAACTCCCATATTCAAACGATTAAGTCAGCATCTTTTTACGACCTCGAGCAGGATATTCTTATTATTTTATTAGGTATTGATTTCAACGAAGAACAAAGAATCACGTTCTATTTTCAATCCAGGCTTATATTTATCATAACCTAGCTAATTTTCAACGCTTTTATTTTGTTTTATTTTATAAAAATAATAAGAAAATGAAAAAATAAAAAAAAATAAAGAATAAATTGAAATTTGGGTCAATACAATATAAATTAAAAGTTTGAGGACTTAATTTAATTAATAAAATCAAAGGCTTAATTGAAAAAAATCAAAGGTTTGGATGATTCCGGTTAAAATGACAAGAAATTAAAGTTCAAGGATTATTTTGTAAATGGGTCTAAAATACAGGGGTCCAATTACAATTTACTTAGGGGCCTGATTACAAAATTTCATAACTTCAGTGACCAAATCGTAAATAGCCACTGCAGAGTAGAAAACGGCGTCGTGTCATAAAACTGTTTATCGCCTTCTATCTCATCCCAGGGACTGGTTTTGCAGGGAATGTACAGCTGCCCATTATCCTCCACGACGCCCTCTCCGGAGGCCACGATATCGTGGCCAACAGTCCTGA
>Ga0325410_1009906_pt1 | contig 10122 bp, 2 predicted proteins | sample PopdelMetagenome_16_FD_206182 | JGI IMG/M metagenome (GOLD analysis project Ga0325410, IMG submission 206182) | Populus deltoides microbial communities from Bellville, Georgia, United States - Xylem-PdIQD-R3 | ecosystem: Host-associated > Plants > Phyllosphere > Stem > Wood/Secondary xylem...
AGTCAGAGTCAACTTTTGAACTTTCAAAAGAAAAGAGAAATCAAAATTCTTTGATTCACAAATGAATTTGGAGAAATTTGGTGAATCAATTGACTGAGAATAATAATAATAATAATAATAATAATAATAATAATAATAATAATCAAACTTGTTTGGCTTCTCCATACTTTTTAAAAGTGTTTTTTTTATTTTAAAATGAATTAAAATAACTTATTTTTATTTTTAACATTAGCATATTAAAATCATAAAAATAACACTAAAACAATCATCCATTTCATGGTTTTTCACATGGAATATACTTTTTAAAAACACTAAAAAATAGAAGTTACAACACTCTCAAATAGTCACAGAAGATTCATTTAAAGTTAACTCAAGTTTTGGTTTTAAGAGAACTAAATTCAAAAAAAAATTATTTTATATTTTTTTAATAAAAAAACCAAGTTTTGGGCCAAACCTTAAATCAACAAATTATAATGAATTTTGTTTATGGTATTGTCTGAAATTATAATAATTATTATTTTTTAAAGTATAATTTAGTTTTGATCAACACAAATTGGTTGGAGGATATTCATTAACCTTGAATATAAAAAAAATATTATATTTTCCCTTCCATTTCCTAGCAGATTTAAAATATCAAAACCTGAAGATCCATAAACTAAACTATGTATAATCCAGGTATATATATATAGAACTTAGTTACAAAGACTCTCTAGATTAACTTATCAGTTTGAGGGTTAATTTGGAATGAATGATTGTTTAGAAATGTGATAATTTTTATTTTTTATTATAATTTTTTTTAATGATTTTCAAAGATTTTGATACACAGATATAAAAAACAATAAAAAAATTATTTTAATATATTTTTAAATAAAAAATAATTTTACTAAATTCTCTCCACTACAATACTAAAAATATACTGAATTTTTTTTTTTTAAATATTGTTTAGGGTTTTCAAAGAAGTGAAGGACTATCTTGGTCTTCCCACTAACGGACCCACTCTATAGTATAAAGCTAAGAAGATTGACTCCAATTTGAGCTCATTTGCCCTTTTCAGGGGGAATCTAAGGTTAAATTCAGAGAACCAAAGACTGTGAACTCATGATATCTTTGAAATGTTCATAAATTATACAGAAATTAAAAAGATTAAAAAAATTAATTATTTAAAACTAAAAAAATATTTAAAAAGTATTTAGTTTTGTATCATAAAAACAAACACAACACTTGGAGTTTGGAAGTTTGTGTTTCTCTTATTGGAGTTTAGAAATATCATAACAGTTATTTTTTAAAATATTTTTTATTTAAAAATATAATAAAATAATATATATTTTTAATTTTTTTAAAATTTATTTATAATATCAGTATATCAAAATAATTTAAAAATATAAAATAAATTAAATTTAAAAAAAATATAAAAAAATAATTTTATAAAACACAATTTAGACACCATTTTCAAACTATCTCTTCATTAAGCCAGTCAAACTACCCACTACAGTCAAAGTCAACTTTCAAACATTCAAAAAGAAAAAACAATCAAAATTCTTCAATTCATATTTAAGAATAGTAAGCTTTAGAAAGCAGGAAAAGACTTTAGGGTTCTATCAAAACTAAAAATTTATGTAATTTTTTTAGTAAGCAAAATAGTGTTTTTAAACTCTAAAATTATAGCTAAAGTACATATAAAACTGTAATATAATTAATTCTGAATGTCAAAAATTCTTAATTTGATTTTTAAATAAACTTTTCTATTTAAAATCAAATCAAGTCAAATAAATTTTAAAACCTAATTAAGAAATGAATCCAAAGATAAGTAGAAAAATAAATAAAATTATAAGACAACAACTTTCAAACCTAATTTTGGCATGATACTGACCTTCATTGGTGCTAGCCAATTAATTCTATAGATAATTTGCTGGTTAAATCTTAGATTCAATAATCAAATAAAGAATTATGTTTATTTTTTTAAAAAAAACTTGTTTAAAAATTAGGTTTAAACACTATTTTGGATCCTGAAGATTTAAGATTTCTAAAGCTTTAAGATTATAAAAATATTATAATCTAATTTAAGATTTAAAAATATTGAATTCGGCTGTAACGGCAGAACCAAGAGCATTGAGTTTGATTGTAACGTCACACCCAATAATAATATTTATAATAATATTTAATTTGTCTATCTAAATTTTTATTTTTTTAATCTTTCAAAAACAATTATGGTTTTTCTTTAATAGTAATAATAGTTTTTTAAAATTTATTAATGATAATAATAATAATAATTTTTAATTTTACATTTCAAATAATTTATGGTTGATTTTCAATATTGATAATTATTTTTTTCAAATTTATTAATTATTTTATTAATAATATTAATTATAATAAAAAATAATAATATTTATAATACAAATAATCCTATTTTTCATATTAATACTTAAAGTTATAATAAAAATAATAATATTTATAATACAAATAATTATATTTAAAAACCTAAGACTCGATTCTCTTAGGTCCTGACTCAGGACCCATTAGCCTTGAGTCCTGACACATGATCCAATTCTCTTAGTCTTAGGTTCTAATGCAGGACCCATTAACCTTAGGTCCTGACACCGGATCCAAGTGCTTCATGATGCCGCCCAAGAAAATTGGATCCTGAAGCAAAATCTAAGAGCATTGAATCCGGAAGCAAGACCCAATTAGCATTGGATCCTGACGTAGGACCCAAGAGATTAGGTCCTGACAAATGACCAATAATCTTGGGTCAGACATGATTGCAAGACCTAAGGGATTTAGGTCCGCTCAAGCCACACCCAAACTTCTTGGGTGAGGCACCCCTTCTCAGGCCCAAGTTTCTTGGGTTTGGAAGGGGATGCATGATCCAAGTTAATAATAATAATAGTAGTAGTAACAATAGTAATTAATTTTACCCTTCAAATCAATTTTATATTTTTTTTAGTAATAATATTTATTACAAATTTAATAATATTAATGAATATAATAATATTTATAATACTAAACTCGCCTGACCAAAGTTCTTATAATATTTATAACACAAATAATATTATTTTTAATATTAATACTATTAATTATAATAAAAATAGTAATATTTAACAGAGAAATAATACTATTTTTAATATTAATACTTTTAATTATAATACAAATAGTACGTGAGGGTCTACAGTCTAGGCGCTTGGGGTTGTAGACCCGCTCGCCCTGGGGCTGCAGCCAAGCGTGCAGGTCTGCACCTAGCGCTCAAGGCTAGAGAGACCCCATGCTAGGTGTTTACATGCTAGGGCACCAGGTAGCCCTAGTGCCAAGTGTCTACAGCTTGGGACGTGGTCAGGTATGCGTGGCCGGCCAAACACCAAGGCTTGGCAGCCCAAGCGCTAAGTGTTTACAGCCTTAGGGGGCGTGCCTGCAACCTAGGGCCTGAAGTCTCACCATGCCTCCACTAAACAGTGTAATCCACAATAAAAAGTACTCACAATTCACAGTATCACTGCTATAGAGTTGAACGGTGCAATCTACAGTGAAAGCACTCATAGTCCACATTAATTCCCGCTACAGTAAAACACTGATTTTTTTAGTTATAGTTAATTAGTTGCATTTCTACGGTAATTGTTTTTCACAAAAAAAAATGTAACGATAAAAAGAAGGAAAAACTAAAAAACATATTACAAGATAATAAATATTAAAAAAATGATGAGAAATAAATTAAGTGTGAAACGTTAAAAATGTGAAGTATAAAGAAAAAAATATAAGAAAAACTTGTTTTTTAAAAAAAATTAAAAAACTCAAAAAATATAATTTTTTACCGATAGAGTAAAAAAAATTAGCAAAATTTATAACTGTGCAACCTCTACGAGAAAACATAATTTACTATAATAATAACTCAGGATTTGAAGTTTCAACACCGAATTAATTGCTTTTTAGCTGTCTTATAATATTAGTGACCTCGAAAGGTTTGAGACTTTACACATGCATGCAAAGATAAAATAAACTCTAAAAAGTTGGTTTGATTTCTTTTTTTTTTTTTTTTAAGATTGTCTTGTTTGTTTTTGTATTTCAAAAATATTTTTAAAAAAATTTAAATTTTTTTTATTTTAAATTAATATTTTTTTATGTTTTTAAATTATTTTGATGTGCTGATGTAAAAGATAATTTTAAAAAATTAAAAAAAATATTATTTTGATGCATTTTCAAGTAAAAAACACTTTAAAAAACAACCGAAACCACACTTCCAAACTTTAATATCAACATTTGGAAGAACCTATTCCTCTAAACTTATAAGACTAATATGAAAATTATTTATCAAAAAAAGAGAGTCTAGTTTTTTTTTTTTTTTGCACATAAATTAGTTTGAGAATATTCATTAACCTCAAATAAAAAATATATTTTCTCTTATATTTCCTTGCAAATATGAAAAATCAAAATTGAAAGATTCATAAACATAACTATGTATAATCCAGGTATAGTTGTATAAAACTTGATCTCATCTGTACTTTTTCAGGAGGAATCTAAGGTTAAATTCAGAGAACCAGGAGACCGTGAACTCCTGGTATCCTTGGAGTCTTCATAAATTATATAGTATTTATTATGGACATCTCTCTCTCTCTCTCTCTCTCTCTCTCTCTCTCTCCACGAAAATATATTATTATTATTAACAATGAATTAAAAGGATGGTGATTTTAATAGATAACAGTTTATTTGATTATTTAATAATAAATTTATTAAAAATTAAGTTTAATAGGTTGTTTTGATTTTTATAGAATTGTCATAGTTTTATGACATTGATAGCAAGTTTGACACATCAATTCAAGTGAACTCAGGTTATTTTTTATGTTTGTTTTTATAAAAATATTTTGATCTTATAACCTGAATCATGAATTTGATATGTTAATCAGATCGATTTTTTAATTGATTTTTTTCAATTTCATTCTTCAACACTGGGTTGATTGAGAATTGAGAATTGAAATTTTTATTTTTTTTCAATATGAAGTATTATAGTCTCATGATTTGGATCTGGAATTTGACAGGTTAACCCGGGTTATCATTGATTTATCTAATATATTATTGTGTCGATATTTTATTTAAAAAATATATTATCTTGAATTTTTAAAATTCAAATTATATTTTTTATGGTTGTTCTTATTATTTTTTAACCCATTAAGTTGATTAGATTATATTAAATTAATTTTTGCATGAGTTAAAAAAAATTATTAGAAAAACATTAATAATATATGGAAGTTTTTTTTTTATATATATGTTTTCAAAAACAAATTGAATAATCCCCGGCGAATAATCTAATATACACTAAAGAAGTTATGAGCAATGATGCAGAGGGCCCGTTTATTCATGTTTTAAATCATGTATTCCAGGTTTAGGTTTAGGCTTACTGTTGAGTTTCTAGGCTTTCATCTTTTCTGGGTCTCGTGTTCATGCGTTGAAGATTATCTTAGGTGCTTGATTTACATTATTTATTTATTTATTAGTTTTTACATATATATGTGCATGCGTGATTATTAATTTAGAGTTTTAATGGCTTAAAAACTTCGAAATCAAAGCATTTAATCTTTAGTTCTGTCTTTTTTTTTGGGTATAAAATTAATTAATTATAATGATTGGATGTTCAATTATGATGATTTAGCTTCTAAATCTTGTTTCAATAATGTTTTTTTTTACATGTCTTCATGCCTTTAATTTGATATAATATGATTGAAATTAAAATTCATATTTCTGAGTTCTTGGTGTTGTTTTCTAACTATTCTCGATGAGATCCGAGCAAAAAAACACCTTGTTTGATTTTTAATATTTCATTTATATTTCTAGACTAGATTGTATTTTTAGGCTTGGATTTTGGATCAGGAAGCTCAATTCATGTGGCTGGGCTAAGTACATTACCTTAAGGTCATGTTTGGCATGTTCAATTTTTATTAAAGAAAAAAAATGAAATATTTTGTCCTTAAAACGTGTTTGCCAAATATGGTTTTAAAATATTTTTTAAGCCTATGAATTTTAGTTAAGGATGTATTTGGCCAACATACCCTACTAATTTCTCAGCAATGTTTAATTTTTAGACCTCAAATTATTTCCAAAAATTCTGAAAAAAATCAAAGACTATTTTAAATTTATTTATAAGTTTCTCGTGTGTTTCCCAACCTTTTTATTTAATATCTGGACTATAAACTTGTATAGTAAGATATTGACTCAGTATTAAATATACCTATTTTTCTTCAAAATTTTAGAAAAATACAAACAAAAATAAAAAAAATCTTATTTTTAAAAATATAAAAATGCATTTTTATTTGTGTGTATACAACCAAGTTCTAAAATCTTTTCATGCATATTTTTTTTAAATAAAAATTCCATCTTTATCATACTTTAAAAAACTCAAAAATCAATTAATGAGTATTATAACAAGTTTGTGATTATCTATTAAGATTTGATAAAAAATCCAAAAACACCACAAAAATTAATCTGTATATTTATTTTTTTGGGAAATGAATTTTACTCTTTGTTTTTGTTTTAGAATGGTTATGTTTTATCTTAATAAGAAAAAAGATTTCTTACTAAGAAGAATCTTTCTTAAACTTTAGACAAACTAACATATATAAACATAAGAGTAAAAAAAAAAACAATCAATTAATGATGCAATTTATCTTGGGTAGGGTGCACTGAGATTGATGTATCTTTTTTATGGACAACTAGTCCCATTACCTAAAGATTGTTCACTCCTTTAAAATATATATAAAAAATAATACCAAGCCCAGGTGTCCTGGAGGGCCACTCACATGCTTGGGTTTTTCCTTACAATGGCTTAGCAGTGCTGAGCCATGAGCTCAAGGGCCAACCCTTTAAATATATTTTTTTTGTTTTTTTATGTTTTTTTAAAGTTAAATATAAATTTATGAAAAAAATATTATTGAACTCGGCTGAGTCTATGCATAAACATTTTGATGGGCACAAGTATTTTGATTTATATAATTTTTTTTATATATATATATAAATACATGTAAAAAAAGTCAGCATATACAATTTTTTCAAGAAAAATATATTTAATTCACGGTGAAATACAAGTAAAATAACAAGTCATATCTATTTGATGTTACACATCACACATCCACACATGCAAAACATTTCTATGTGAGGTTACCTATAGCATCCTGCATGGTGACGGAATTAGGCTCTATTCGTTTCTGTAGTTGTAAAGTATTTTTGTAAAAAAATATTTTTTTTTTGTTTTAAATTAATTTTTATAAGATATTCTTAAATTGATTTGATGTGCTATATTAAAAATAAATTTTAAATAATAATAAAATATTATTTTAATATATTTTTAAATAATTTTTTTTTAAAAAAAACCAAAATTACAATATTAAATGTACCCTCAGACGGCCTCGAGGGTCTCTAGATCCAAAGGGGATTGAAAAACCACTCCTCCATGACGCATGGTAAACTGGTGCGCACTTTGCTTTATGATTCGGGGTGACATCTCAAGGACCTTGGCAACTAGGAACTAATTTAAGGAAATCATGAACTTCTGCTTTCCTCCATTTAAGATTCCGTCCAGGCAAATCCTATAAAATATTGAAGAAGGTTAAAAGCAACCTCCAACGATAGTAAAGCCTTCCTCCTTGAATTGTGATTTGTGAAAGCCAGGGAATTCTGTCAAACCAAAACCAAAACCAAAACCAGCCTAACCTGCAAGGTCCATCTTGTTCAGTTTTTGAAAGCTTGTTAACTTGCTGATAGTTATTAAGTCCAGTGGCTCAGCCAGGTAAGCTTGAGTTCTTGATGATAATTTTTGTGCCACAAAAGGCATGGTGGGCCGTGGGAGCTTCGAGCCGCAGGTCTAACATTTCCTTTAAAAACAACTCTGGATCGTTTGACAATGGTGGTTTTATTGATGATATAGATAAGAGGTCTCCCGGGTGCCTTCCCATCATGACTTCCAAAGCCACCACCCCAAAGCTATACACAGCACATTTGTCTGTGACCCGCATTGTTTGTGCCAGTTCTGAAAACACCAGGCAATCAAAATGAACATCTGAAACATCCAGTATGAAAGTTTTTAACATCATGCCATGTTTCCCATTTCCTTGTTGTACACATGTTATAGCTTTTATAATTTTAGAGAGCCCCCAACTGTGAAAGCTTTCCCAAATTTTGAGGTATGGTTCCTGAGAGTGAATTGCTGCTAAGATCCAACAAGTACCGCAACGAGTTTAAGTTTCCCAGTCCAAAAGGTGTCTCGCCAGAAAGGTTGTTGTGGCTCAGGTCCAAGCTTGATAGCTTCTCATAACTCCCAAGCTCTTTTAATATGTTTCCTGTCAACTTGTTATCAGATAAGCAAGAGATTCAAGCCCTGCCAAGGTGGTTAGACTACGAGGTACCTCCCCTGTCAAATGATTGTTGCTCATATTTCCCAGTGCATTGGAGCCCAGACTTAGAAGTCGCAGCTGGGGCAACTTCTCAAGCTCAGCGGGGATTTCACCAGAAATTCTGTTTCCGTCCATCTGTAAATTGGTGAGGTTTTTACATTCTCCCCAATCTGGTGAGATTTCACCAATAAATTGATTGTCACTGAGGCGAACAAAACAAGATTTGGAAGGACACCAAATGCATCAGTGATGTTTCCAGTGAATCGGTTCTCTTCAAACCGAACTCTTGTTATCTCCGAACAATTCCTCAACAGGTTGGCAATAACCCTGTAAAGTTATTTCTGTTGACAGTAAATTCTTGAAGCCTCATACCACTACACAATTCAGGCGGCAATTCTCCAGAGAAACTATTGTTTGAAAAGCTAGCATACGCCAGAGAAGGCATGGACTTCCCAAAATCACTTGGAATGCTACCAGAGAGGTTATTGCCGAACAGATTGATGGAAGTTAAAGAAGTAATATTTGAAATGGTCTGTGGAAACTCCCCATGGAGCTGGTTGGTGTTGAGATCAAGAATTTGCAGCTCGTCAAATTTCCAACTTCTGGTGGTATTTTACCGTTGATGTTATTTAAGAAAAGATTCAGGGTTTGAAGATTTGTGAGATTCCATAATATTGGAGGAAGGGGGCCTGAAAACTGGTTTGCTGAAAGGTCTAGACTTAATAACTCCTTCAATTTTCCTATCTCCGGGGGATGGAACCAGAGATTGTGTTATTATTATACAGAAAAAGGAATGGAAGCATTGTCAATTTCCCAATTTCTGGAGGAATATTTCCAGAAAACAAATTGAGTTGGTAGATTTTGAGTAGCATTGCCAAGTAGGTGAAGTTAGTACAAAGGCCAAGCTCAAGAGGGATCGTTGAGTTGGCCTGTAGAAGATGGAATATTTCCTTGGAAAGAATTGCTGAACAATTCAACAATTTGAAGACCAGATATCGAACCAATGCTTTCAGGAATTTGACCACTCAACTGGTTATTTAGACTAATGTTTTTGAGATTGGAAAGCTTCGAAATGTTGGATGACAATGGTCCTTGGAATGAATTGTTATAGAGATTCAAGGCCTCAAGCTTTCCCAGATTGGTAAAGACCAATTCTGGTATTTGGCCTGTGAATTTATTGAGTGACAAATCCAGAAACGTCAAGTTCCGGCAATTGGTTATAAAATGGGGGAATTCTGCGGTAAGTTCATTGAGAAAAAAACTAAGATATTCTAAAGAAGGCATGGAAAACTTGGACCAGTAAGGGTTTTCCAAGTTGTTTGCTCCAAGGTCTCTGTTACCTTGAGCAGATTGGCAAGGTGAATAGGGATGATACTGTTGAGATTGTTGTTGTAAAGACTGAGATACTGAAGCTCTGTCAACTGAGATGTCTCCAAAGGTATGCTGCCCTTGAAAAAGTTGAAACCGAGGTCCAAGTAATTGAGCTTGGAGAGGCTGCCAATGGCTGATGGGTATCGTTCCACTGACATTGTTACGCTGGATGTCAAACCTGGCCAGTTCAGTAAAAGGGGTGAAGTTGAATTGGGCGAGTGTTTCAGTTATGTTTAGTCTGGGGAGGTTGAGGACTGTTCGAGAGGTGGAGTTGCAGGAAACAGCAGTCCGCTTGCAAAGGTTGTTGAGGTTGGAACGAGACCATGAACTAAAAGAGCGAGGTGAAGAAGACAAGGTGTTTTTCAATTGGAGGAGAGCTTCA
>Ga0325410_1009907_pt1 | contig 10121 bp, 4 predicted proteins | sample PopdelMetagenome_16_FD_206182 | JGI IMG/M metagenome (GOLD analysis project Ga0325410, IMG submission 206182) | Populus deltoides microbial communities from Bellville, Georgia, United States - Xylem-PdIQD-R3 | ecosystem: Host-associated > Plants > Phyllosphere > Stem > Wood/Secondary xylem...
ACTTTTTGTGATGTTACTGGGAGTCCATAACTACCCAGTGGACCTGAAGCTGGTCTTATGATAGAATTGCCCCAAGTGTTCCACTTGATTCTGCTGTTTTGCGTGTAAAATTCTTGCTAATCTGTAGCAGTTCAATTCCATCATGTTATCAGCTCAATTGGAGAAACAGAGAGGCCTGGTAATGCCTCGGCTAGTTAATTTGCTTGCGCAGCTGCTTCATTTGGAAGCACAGTTGCATTCTCCTTAGCAACTTCTCTGCTTGCATGCACGTAAATACTTTAATTAATAACATGAAAAATAATTGTGCATATTCTTATTATAAAAAGAATATAACAGTTGATAATTGGATCGTAGATAAAAAAATATATATATATTAGTATTTGTTCACGAGTGTAATAGTAAAATATTTTTTGAAGAGGAATCAATGACTGGTATAGTTCATATGGTAAAATATACCTAATGCTAATTAAGTCAAAACCATAGCCATATATATATCCAATTAAAAAAAATCCACTTTTATAATCTTAGAATTCAAACAGGTTAGACTTTTATACAAAGCAACATTAGAAAAACTAGTATAGAGAGAATATTTTAATTGAATATTAATTGTTTCTATTATTATATTCAAATTTTCATAATGGCCATGAACAAAACCATAATTTTATGTGCAAAATTAGATGCGATTTATTTTCTTTTATAACATTAAAATTAGGTGTTAGTACAAAAATCAAAAAATTGATTAAACCTAGAAAACCGGAAAAAATAACCGAAAAAACCGAACCATGAAAAAAACCGATTAAAAATTTTAAAAAACCAACCAGTTCGGTTTCGATTTTATAAGCCTGAAACCGAAAAAAAACCGATTCGAACTGGAAAAAATCGAGCCAAAACAAAGCCAAACCAAAAAAACCAAGCCAAACCGGTTTGAACTGGTTTTTTCCTACAAAACTGAACCGAAACTGGTCGGTTTCGAGTTTTTTTAAAGAAAATTTTGATTTGATTAATTTTTTTTATAAAAACTGAACCAAACCAAAAATAATCACCCATAATTAAAATCTTGAGATGCTTAAAAAGGAAGCCATACTTTGAATTTTTTAAAAAAAAAATTGCCTGATGAGTGATCATGTCCTGTCTTAAAAATTGAATGTGCCATGTTGCTTTGCTGTTCAAGGAGAATTATCAACGTTAAAAAGCAGTACTATCATAGCTTGTTGCTTTCATTCTAAACAAAGCAAAGGCCGTAAACACTTGGCATCCTCCCTTTAGTTTGGATTTAACCTAGAAAAATCTTAAAGGTATATAATTGTGGAAAGCACAAGTTTCTTTCTTCTTCTTTTTTCAATTATTAGACCCGAGATTAGTTATTTAACTAATTCTATGGAAACTCGAATCTCCGTTTGTTATGGCGTTTGTTATGGCGTTTGTTATTGCGGTGGAATATAGTAGATTGTGCAAACTTTCTCTTACATCTTTTGTAGAGCAGACCGAAACTTTTGTACTGTTTTTTTTTTTTTTTTCCACCGCTCAACAATATCAAACGCCATACATTCTCAATAGAGTTATATATATAAAAAAAAAACATGGGAAAAAATATTATTCATATAAATAGTGAAATCACCTCCAAGTTTTTTTTTTAATTTAATTCTTTTATATTAAATTAATTTAAGATTGGGCTCGGTAATTTGTTATGATTGGCTTGATATGAAGTCTTTACAATGTCAAAAAAATAATAAAATGCTCATTGATGCTTGTTTTGCAAAATTAAAGTTAATTTTGTTTTTTTTTTCAATTGAATCCTTTTATGTTTTTTTTTGTTATTTTTTTTTTTAATTTAACCATTTTAAGTATATTAATTTAGGGTCGGATTTGATGATTTGTTTTGGCTGGCTTGATATGAGATCCTTGCAATATCAAGAAACAAATATGATGCTCGAATGATACTTAACTTGCTAAAAAAAATTTTTAATTGAGTTTTTTTATTATCAATTTAATGAGTTATTAGCGAGATTTGTAATAGAAAAACAAAACTTAAAGAAAAAGAACAAAAAAAAGCAGGAAACCGTATGAAATTCACCCAAATAACCATTTTAGTTCAAAGATTTATTTTTTTTATTTTTCAGTTTTTAAATTGAGAAAAAAGAGCAAATCTCACTGGAAAACAATGAAGAAAGGAAAATATTATTAATTGATCATATTTCAGTAATCAAAACAAATAATATTGGTGTCGATGATCTATTTATATTCTAATTGTTTTGTTTTTTAAAAGAAATTAAGAACCCATGACAATAAATATATATATATATATATGTTTTTTAAATGGATTTTAAATCATCTATTTTTTAATAAAAAAATTTATTATTACATGATTAAATAAGAAATATTTGAAGACCTCGCCGCAATATAAGGTTAGATAATATTTTTATCTTAACTCATCGACTTAATTTTTTATTTAATAAATTTATTATTATTTATTAGCCATGCTCCAATTTTGAATGGTCCCCTTGTTTAATTAGGTTACCCCAACGAGAAGGGCGACGGCGACCACTTTTTTCTATTCCTCAATGCCCCAAATAGGAAGGCAGAGCATCGGTGCATGCGTGGTTAAAAGTAGGAGCACCGCCCCCATTATTGCGAATGCTTGCTAATTAATGAAAGAAAATGACACCTCAAAGCAAATGTACCCAATGAGAAATCTATCGGAGACTTTTTTGTGAAATTAAAATACCCAATTTCGTCTCTCAACACTCAATCGCCTCGAAATCCTAGGTTAAGATTTAGCAATTGCTTATTCTTTAGGCTTTTACGGACCTACATTTTATTTGGGAATGAGCTGCGAAATGAAATTAAATAATACTTCATTTTTATAAAAAAAAAAAGTCCAAGTTAGAAAAAGAAATGTATGGATTTTCTATTCAAAACTTTAAATGCTTGCCAATGATCAAAAACATTTAAACATAAAACAATATCAAGATAATAAGGAATTATTTAATATTGTTATTAAATTCAGGTCAGCAGGTTAATCTTAAAACTTCCTGATCTAACTCCTTACTTAGCCCGGATTTAAAATTAAATCATGTCAGAATTGTCCCGATGTAACCCAATCAACTTTGATAAGTCTAAAAGCAACCTAAATGACAGGTAAAAAGTATGGTTTGATTTTAAAAAATAAATTAAGATGAGTTTTTTTTAATATTAAGATGATAGCATATTGGATCGACCCGGGTAAACAATAATAATCATGTGTGTGTGTACATTAAAAACATTTATTATTAAATAAAAACACTTCATACTAGGCACTATCAAACACATATAAACAACAAAACCAAAAGGATTTGAAGATAAATAAAAACAAGCAAAACATAAACAAGCAAATACAAACTACAATAATCATGTGTATTGTTAAATGAAGTAAATTTAGATAAGAATTTTGAAAAGAAAAGTTTGCATTGAAAAGATAAATTAATTGATTCAAATATGAAAATAAAAACCAACCATGTGCAAACCCCAATCTTTAAGTTTCAAATCTAAGTTGTGATTTTGTATTGACTGATTTTTATGCTAAAATAGATTATTTCAAATTCAGAACTCGCATATAAAAATTGATTTTTATGAATTTTGAAAATAAATCCATAATAAATTGATAATTTTGAAATTGAAATCATTAACTTGGAACTATGATTTTTATATAAAAAAACTAAAGCTAACACCACATCGAATAGGATATGAGTTTGAATATGAATTTAAAAATAAAAAAATATGGTGTTTTTTATAAAAACGGAAACTAGCACAATAATAAATATACTAACAACTTCATATTCAATTAGTTTGACATAAAAAAAATTACCTTTTGATATGAATTCAACATGAGAAACATTTGAAAAGAAAAACAAACACGCAATGAATTTACGAACACCACAACATATAAATTTTTAAGATTTGGAGTGAAAATAGTTTTTTTTGTAAAAATCAAAACTGATGCAGCAATAAACATGTCAATAGGTTCAAATAAAAAAAAACTATCATAATGTTTTAAATACCCTTTAAATTCACAAGTCACTAACAAACAAATAAAATAGAACATAAAAACTCATAATGAAATTTATGTCTTGGATAATATGATATTGCACAAATCCAAGCCTTTCAGCCTCATAACAAAGCATTGATCACTATCATATTTCTTTTCAAAATCCCCAATTGATCTCCAGCCTCTAAGGTGCATGAACCAAACACAATAAAAGCTCTTTAAGATGTACAAATGGATCTAATTAATAATAATTAAATGGCAAATAAGTAAAAATATGAGAAAAAGATAGAAACTCACCTCATAAGTTGCTAAAAATTTATTGGGGAACTTCTAGAAAAGGTTAGGAACTTCATAGCTGAAAAGATAGCTAAAAATAACTGATTAGGGGTGCACCTTCCATGAATTAATCATGGTAAGTAGAGGGTCATTAAATCTAACCAAGATATAGATCCTATAGAAGGGATGTTATTCTTTAACCACGATCAAACCATGATTGATTTAGTGTTATATAACTTTCCCACCATCAATTCAAAGTTGAGTGTAACGCTGTCAAATTTTACTAAACTAGACAAGGTTGCCTGGGGACAAAAAGTTCAGGGCTTCCACGTGGAAGATGGAGCACAAATATATATATATAAAAAAAAAAGAGGTGGCATAACCTTGTAAAGGGGAATCTCCTCTATCAAATGATGTTGGTTGGAGTTCCTGAAATAGTCAGAGATGCCATATTCATTCATTTAAAGGTGGCAATTCGATTGGCCTTCTCAGCTGAAGAAGACAATAAAACAATGACAAATAATGTGTCACACTGTCACTCGATTTTTTCATTAAAAACAGGTGGCATGTCCTCTACTTAAACCCTAAAAATTAGGGTTTAAGAATGGATATTTTGTAAATTTCAAATTGGTCATTGTTGTTTCAATTGCAACGTATGCATCTTTAATTAACTTTAAAACTTTTTATTTTTTGCAATTGCACCTCTGAAAACTTTGATTTAACTCCTCTAATTTGAGAGCCTTTTGTTAAATTAGTTATTGGTTTTTAATTTTTTAATTTGATCCCTATCAACCATCAAACTTTCAATTTCTTTCAAATTGACCCCTGATATGGATTATTTCAGTCCTTCAACATGCATGCTTGTTGCACTTTGGACCTTGGTTCTGAATTTTTTCAATTTGGCCCTTAATTGAAATCTAAACTTTGACTTTCTTGCAATTTCACCATTGATTTCATCCAATTATGCTTGTAAAAAGTAATCCTGGTCCTTTAAGGATTACCGAAATTGTTTTAAGAATTTATAAGAATCAAAATTATTTAACCATTAAGATTTTATTAGAATTAAAATATTTTTTTTAAGAATAAAATTACATTCTTATGTAACTTATAGACATTTTTTAAATGAAAAATGTAATTATATCAATTTTAATAAGTTTTTTTTACAGGATTGCTTATTGAAGAATTGAATATTATATAAATATAAAATATATCAATTAAAAACATAAAAACATATTGAAAACTCATTCATTAAATAAGAATAAATTGCTTTATTTATCAATAAGTTTTTATTATGATAACAAATCAGCATTTTGTGTCCGCTGTATAAGGATACATTGATGATCCATTCGATATTATGATAAAACTATTGTGTCCATTATATCCTTATAATATTCAACTCTCCAAATTTTTCATTTAAAAATACTTTTTATTTATATAAGGATACAATTAAGGAATTGATTACAAATACTCTAAGATATTTTAAGAAATAATAAAAATCAAAATTATTTAACCATTAAAATTTTAACAATAAATATTTTAATTTTTTTGAAAAATTAGAATTACATTTTTATAATCATTTTTAAAATAAAAAATATATAATTTTATTAATTTAGATGAAAAAATTAAACAAAACTAAATATCGATTAAATAAATAGTATACAAATGTATCTTGGACATAATTAAAAATATAAAAATACATTAAAAACTCATCGAATTATTTAATATGTAGTTCGTACAATTACTGAATTCTCCAAATCCGTGATAGCAAAATAACAAGATAAAGTTCAGATCCCTTGACCACATGTCCAGCAATTATTCGTTCTTTGTGTTTTTTGTTCACTAAGGCAGGGAGGAAAGCTGTAAGTCAAACCATTCAGTTGAGTTGTCGCATTCTTCTTTCTCAAGTTAGAAATCACAGTTTCAAAATCTGATGCGCATATTGTTGCATAATAAAAAACTAACAAGAAAATGGAGGGTTCTTTTGTCATTTTCAATATTGTTGCATAGTAAAAAGACCTTGGCGTCTTTGGCGTCAGATAATTTAACTCTTATGTTAAATGGTATTTATGTTATTTTATTGTCGGGTTTTTTTTGTAATTAATTTGTTAGGATGGGGTCATTTGAGTATTTTAATAATTAAAAAAAGCTGACGCATCAACCTCTTAATCGTCTTTAGATGGCACGTGCGATTGATTCCAATAGCCATAAAAGCCATTCCATGGTAGCTTTAGCTTCGTCTTAACGTCTCCTCCTTGGATATGTGGCACATGCATTGATTGGAGGTTTGATTTGTCACCGACAATCATTTTTCTTCTTCTTTTTTTTTCCACAGTTTTTGCGCCCTACCACCCGATTTTTCAAGTCAGCCCCTAAACTTCTATTGCCTTTTTATTTAGCCCTTGTTTTTTTTTTGTTATATTTGTTTTAAATAATTCATGGAATTAGATTTTTTTTCGATCTCATCCTCATTAAATTTTTTGTTTTGTCAAATTTGATCTCTTTTTTGTAGTCCAAGATAATTTTTAGAGATGTATTTGTTTTCGATTCCACCTTTCATAAATTTTTTTTCTAGGTAAATTTCATTCTCATTCTTTTGATTGGCTTTTTTGTTCTTTGTAAATTTTTCAAGAGTGGTATTTTTTTACCCAATTTAATTATCCAATATTTAATTGGTTTAGATTTGAGCTTGTTAAACCCGTGTCGAAGATTTCATAGGTTGCAAACTTTGTAAATTAACTAGCTTTATGAGGTTTGCCTAAGATTGCTTTATTTTTTTATATCAGTTTTTAAGCTATTATTTATCTTATTTTATCCTTCAATATTTATTTAATTGGAGATTGAGCTCTGTTGTTTTTTTTCATGCTTTCTATGACCTTGGTTTATCTTTTTTTTAAAAAAAATTAATTGGGTTACCTTAGGTCTTTTTATTTGTTATTTTTTGTTAAGTTTATTTTTTAAAATAAATTTTATTATTGAATTAAATAGAATTGATTTATTGAATATAGATGAATGCTCACTTCATTCTGTTTTGTTCGATTTGCTTTTCAAGGACGTTGCTCTAGTGACTTCTTCTTATGTTGTCGTCTAGAATTTCACAATCAGGTTTGAACCATCTTAACAAGAATTTTTTTTTATTATGACCGATGTCCATAATGGAGTTGATAGTAGGTTGCTAGTGTTTTTTTTGTCCTTTTCCTTCTAGGTATAATATTGGTGGCTTATTTGTTTTGGTTGATTGTTGCAAAATGTTTTTTTTTATGGTTTATCTGCTATCATTACTTGTAGTTTAAATCAAATTATTAGATTACCCGGTCTTATTAGGTCTAATCGAGTTAATAACTCGAGTATCAAGTTTTTCTTACTTCTTCATAAATATTGTTATCGTCTCGACATCTCTTTTGTGTGCTAAGAAATTTTTGATCGGCTTGCAGCGCAACACAAGTTACCGTTTTAGTAATATACTGAAACTCCTTGGTATTTTCATTATAGTAGTGAACAGTGAAATGCCAAGGCATTTTACACTTTAGTCCTAAAAAATAAAATAAAAATTAAGAACCTTTTTTTTTAGTTTTCAACTTATATTCTCTTTCAATTTCATCCTCCAACATTAAGTCTATTGGGTTTTAGACTTTATAATTTAGTTTGATTTGTTTTTTATGGAGTTATCCCGGTTTTATGACCCGAGTCGCGAGTCTAGTGGGTTAGTTGTGTTAATTTAGGTTTTTTTTTCCTGTTTTTTACTTTTTTTATCAACTTCATCTTTTAACATTGGGTTGATTAAGAATTAGGCTTCATAATCATAAATATTTCTTGATTTGCTTCTAAGAAGTTATCATGATTTCATGACCTAAGTCACAAGTTTTACGGTTAGCCATGTTGACTCGGGTTTTTTTTTCCTTTCTTCTCATTGATTTTTTTCATTTTATCTTTAAACATTTGGTTGATTGAGAATTGAACATTATATTTTTTTTATTTGCTTTCTATGGAGTTATTTCGGTCTCTTCACTTGGGTTTGACAGGTTAACTTGGGTTAATTCAAGTCATTGATTTTGTCTTTTTTATTTGATTTTACTTTCAATGTAACCCTTCGACATTAAGTTGATTGAAAATTAAGTTTCACAATTTGTTTTTTATTTTCTTTATATGGGGTTATCATAGTTTTATAACCCGGGACACATATTAAACTGATTGACTTGGGTTTTTTTCCCTTCTTTTTAGTTGATTTTTTTTTCAATTTCATACTTCAATATTGAATTGATAGGGAATTAGAATTCAAAATTTGTTTCAGTTTGTGTTCTAAGAGGTTATCTTGGTTTTATATCGAGGTCACAAGTTTGTTTAGTTGACTTGGATAGTTTTTTGTGTCATTTTTATTTTTATATTTTTAAAATTTTATTATTTAACATTGAGTTGATTATGAATTGAGCTCCATAATTTATTTCAATTTGTTTTTTATAGGGTTATCTCAGTCTTATGACCCAGGTTTGGAAGGTTAACCTGAGTTAACTCAACTTATTTTTTTAGTTGAATTTTGTTTTCAATTTCATCCTTCAATATTGGGTTGATTGTGAATTTGGGTTGAATAATTTTTTATTATTTGCTTTATATAGGGTTATCAGAGTTTCATGACTTGGATAGTAGATTTGACAGGTTAATCTGAGTTAATCCGGGTTAATCTAATATGTTGTCGTATCAATATTTAAAAAACGATATCGTCTTGAGTTTTTTTTAGTTAAACCATATTTTTATTGGTTATTTGGGTTGTTTTTGAACCTGTCAAGTTGACTAGGTCACATCAAGTTAATCCTTATATAGTTTTATTTTTTTTCTACTAAAAATACATTAACAACACTTGAATATTTTTTTTTATGCTAACAAAAAAATTAATTTGACCCACAACGTAGCACGTACAATTATCCAGTCCTCTCTAATTGGTTATATTTATTAATTTTTGAAAGTGAGAAGACCTTCGTGTTTGGCGGAAAGCTGTTAAATCTAAAACGATGTTCCGATAAAAATAATTATACGTAAAAAATTAAATTTATTAAAAAATCTAAAAAAGGTAAATTCACCATTGATCTCCTTGATAAACATTGTTTAATGAAACAATATATTTTTTTTAATTTAATCATTTAATATATATAATTTTTTTTATTAGAGGTTAAATTTCATAATTTGTTTCGATTTATTTTTTACAAAGTTATTCTGGTTTTATGAACCGGGTCACAGGTTTGGCGGATTACCTAGGTTGACTTGATTTTTTTTTTCAATTTTATTCTTCAACATTGAGTTTATTGAAAATTGAACTTCATAATTTGTTTCGATTTATTTTCTATAACTTTATCAAAGTCTCATAACACGAGTCATGGATTTGACAAATTAACCCGGATTAATCCAAGTCAATTTAATATATTATCATCTCAATATTAAAAAAAAAGATAGTGTCTTGATTTTTTTAGTTAAATTATATTTTTACTAGTAGTTGAAGTTGTTTCTAAACCTTTCAAGTTAATCAGATCACATCAAATTTATCTCACATGAATTTTTTTTTATTAAAAGATATATTTGTAGTAACTGAATATTCTTTTAATATTAAAAAAATTTAACCCAACCTATAACAAAACAAAAATATATGTCCTAAGTGTAAACTATATGGTTGATTGACGTATAATTTGGGTACATGAAAACTTATCAAGAGATAACGTTCGAAAAAAAATTCCTAATGGTTGGAAAAATAATAACAAGGAACAACCAGCAAAGGTAGTCGTGGCATGACGAGAGAGGTCAAAACCATTGAAGCTTTTCATGACCGTAGATTTAA
>Ga0325410_1009908_pt1 | contig 10120 bp, 6 predicted proteins | sample PopdelMetagenome_16_FD_206182 | JGI IMG/M metagenome (GOLD analysis project Ga0325410, IMG submission 206182) | Populus deltoides microbial communities from Bellville, Georgia, United States - Xylem-PdIQD-R3 | ecosystem: Host-associated > Plants > Phyllosphere > Stem > Wood/Secondary xylem...
ATAATAAGCATCCCTCATGCTAAGAAACTAGGTATAGAGCAAGGAGAACAATCTTAACTGGAAAGTAGAAACCAAAAAGGAAAGGAATTCTTAAACTCTAGAGATAATATCTATTTAGATATATTTTACTTACAAAGGGGTAGATATCTCCAGTAGTCATCGTCAATCAGACCTCGAAGTGGCACCATCGCTAGGAATTTCTCCCCTGCCAAATCAAATGAAACTATTGCTAAACTTTTTACTTGCACCATTTGATACTATTTTAATAGTGTGAATGGCTTGTAGAAGACAATTCACACTATTTTAAAGAGATTAAAACTTGCTGTAATGTATGAGCTGTGTATATGTTTACACTTATGTATCTGCTGTGTCTACACAAAAGGGAAGAAACTGCGCAAACTCTATCAGATACACAAAAGGGATTAAAACTTCATCTGCTATCTCTTGGAAGAGAGTCCTTGGTGCTGCTGCAGCTGCTGCAGCTGGTGGACAGTGTTGTTGTTTCAACATGACAACGGGTTTCTCCTCTGCCAAATCAAATGAAACTATTGATTACTTTTTACTTGCACCATTTTCCTGTCTGACTAGCCAATGCAAAACCCCATTTGATAATCTGCCCGGACAATCCATGACAACACTACAACGATGGCCTTGAATTGTTCTCCACATATTGCTTTTTAAGGCAAACACATCCGCTTTAGTTTCAGGCTTAGAGGCATCAGTAATGTTGGAGAAAGTAGAGATGGAACCTCTTACTGTTCTGTAATCATCAAGCAGGAAATCATAACCAAATCCATTAAAGAACGTATCAGCTTCCAAATAATCCTACATGGCCAATTCCCTGGACTCTCTAGTTGATGGATTCCAAGCGTAGATGAGCAGATTACGAGCAAAATTCCACACACCAAGCCATTACAAAATCCCAAGATTTCAATAAAAGAATATCCAGGTGATAACTTAACGGGCTAAAAAAACCTCAAATGCCCAATTATTAAAAAACATGGGTCCAGTAATATATCTGAGCTCAACTAGTGCTCACGAGCCCATCATCCAAACTGAGCCGACAACACTGAGCTCAACTCTTATCGGCAAGAATGGTAAAATATTATGACAATTTCAGACGCATTAAACATATATCGGGCAACCATTCAACATTCATACTGCTATCTTTCCACATGTATCATTACCAACCCTAGAGGTAAGCAATGCTAGCAACTCTCCTAAATCCAAGAGGGCTATAATAACATATTTAAGCTCATAAGTTACCTAACATGGAAATTAATCTTTGAACTTTTAATGGTTTAAAGCAACAACAGCTATAATTTAGTAACTTTTTAATGGTTTAACCCACCCGCACCAATAAAAAGGTGATTGTCGCGTCTACAAGGGGCTACTATTGCTGTGAAAACTAGTGGCGCCATGGAAGGGGAGAAAGGGGTTGTTCGTGTGATGGAAAATGGAGGAGGAGAGGAGCAAAGCACACTGGAGCCCATAAATATATATTGGAACTTCTTCACCAATCTGAGGTGAAACAATGACTCCAAACCATCAAAGATTTTGTTACCACAACACAAGAACTCTCTTATCGAGATCCTTTGTCAAAATATAGTGAATATAATTGATAATGGAACAATATAATTGCAATCCAGAGACTTTATTTTAAAAATATATTTTTATATCCATTTGATATATTTTAAAAAAATAATTTTAACAAAGTACAATAATGAAGAATAAATAATTTTTCTCAATCACTAAACCTCCTGCAAGGAACTGAATATATACTTTAAATTACCAACAGTAATTATATAAGCACCACGCATATCACACTAGAAAAAAAAAACTTGCTAACACTATGCTTAATCAAAGTTTAGTTAATGCTGAAGTTGTCATACATGTTTCCACAAGTTGACTTAATTACTTATGATTAAGTTTTTTTATAAAAAAAATTAATTTTAATAATAATATACTAAAGCAATTAAAAAATATAAATAAATAATAACTTAAAACTAAAAAAATTCAAAACTTTTTAGAAGTCCCAAAAACCCCATCCATCTTAAACCCTAGCGACTATAAATTCAGCAAGATATCGTTATAGTGCCGCTCATAATTCTGAATCTCTTAAACCCTAGCCGCTTCCCTTATTTCACTCTCTCCCAATACTAAAACCCTTTGCCTCTTTTCTTCTTCCAAGGTATAATCTTTACCTTCTTTCCTTCAGCCCTAGTTTATATCTCAACTCCTTTTGTTTCCCTTTCTCCTTTGACAATATGTTTTCTTGTATTTGACTGTTTGATGCTGGTGTTTTATGTAAAAATTTATGTTTTTAATGATTTTTTTGGATCATGCATAGTTTGTTTTTTAGTAAAGTTTCGTTCTTTCTGTCTTATCTATGATATTGTTTTGTTGTGTACTAAACTGGGTTTGTTGGGTTTTACTCTTAAAGGGTTTTGTTTTGAGATTTGGTTTGTGTATTTTGGTTTTGGGTTATGTTTTGTTTTCTACACTTAATTCTTTGTCTTTGCTTAAGCCTCAGTTTATAGATGAACTCTTTTTGTTTCCCTTTCTCTCGAGACTTTATTTTTCCTTGTACTTCAATGTTTGATGCTGCTGTTTTATTTAAAAAGTAATGTTTTTTTTATGATGTTTTATGGCTCATACATAGTTTGATTTTGTTTTAGTAAAGTTTCGTTCTCTCTGTCTTCGAGGATTTTGTTTTGAGATTTTGTTTTGAGATTTAGTTTGTGTGTTTTGGTTTTGGGTTATGTTTTGTTTGCCGCGTGATTGATTCTGTTTTTTTTATAAGATTTTTCTCTGTTTGAATTGTGATTTATTTTTTCGATTATTAATGATAGCCCTTTAGAGTGTTTTATTTTATTTTAACCTGGGCTGCTTATGGAGTGTGAATGGTGTGGGTGGAGGCTCAGCTAATATCTTAGAGTTTTGGTTTTCCGAGTGTTTTTTGTGTTCTGAATAATCCATTTTGTTCTTGTCAATGTTTTCGGTTTGTGTTTTTTTTTTAAAGTTAGCTATTTGATCTCTTAAGAAACAATGAATATAAAAATCGACATCATTATTTACTGTGGCTTTGAGATATTGCATGATTATGAATTGGCTTCCTATGTTTTGAGCTTGTTTGGGTTACATATTGTTAATGCTTGATACTGATGCTGTGATATCCCTATGGTTTAGTCCATAATTGAAATGGCATTCTTTAACAAGCTCGGGAGCCTAGCGAGGCAGTCAATTTCCCAGAAGGGGCAAGTTCCAATGGTTTCCATGTTGAACACTATTCGCTGCATGTCGTCATCCAAGCTTTTCATTGGAGGTATTAATGAACAATTGCATTTTGAATGCTCCAAATGGTGTTGATGAATACTTGATGTTTGAATGATACAAGTTCATGTGTGTTTTGGATTAATGCTCTGCTGTTGTCTATCTTGTCTGTGTTTTAGGGCTTCCATGGTCAACTGATGACCATACTCTTAAGGAAGCATTTTCTGGCTATGGGGAAGTGATAGAGGGTAAGTTTGAGCATGTGTGGTTGAACCAGTTATTTAGTAAGGTTTTCTTTTAGTAAACCTCGTTCACAAACATGATCACACTATTTTTCTCTGGCTGTAAAATGATGACCGAGACTGGTGGATTAGCCATGTCAAAGTTTTCCTGATCTGATTCTACTATGACAATTTCAGAAAGATATAAGTGTCATTTTAGTTGGATATTTAAAGTTTTAATGACAGTAATTGAGTTTAGTGTGGCTGCTGTTGCAAAACGTTCTTTACTCTGCTGGGTTCTGTTTTACAGCAAGGGTTATCATGGATAGAGAGACTGGGAGATCTCGTGGATTTGGGTTTGTTAGTTATGATAGCAGTGAATCTGCCAGTGAAGCACAATCAGCAATGGATGGCCAGGTCAGAAATAGAATGTTTTTGAGGGAGTTGATTGCCCTGATTACTGAACTATGTATTGACTGATCATGCTGATTTTGCAGGAGCTGGGTGGGAGAAATGTTCGCGTGTCCTTTGCTGAGGAAAGGAGCCGGCCACCACGATCTTACAATGACGATTACCAAGGGAATCGTGGTTATGATAATTGAAGTTGATGAACTACAGCTTTATGCGCTGCCAAGGCCCTAAATAGCCTTGCTGCTTTATCTAGTTGCTTCTAGCGGAGTAGAGATTGCATTTTTATGTTCTTGATCATTTTGAAGTAAATCCTAACTTTATCCATGTTTTGGTCGATGATTACATTTTACAGAAAAAAAGTTTCGATGTACACTTAATATTCTTTATTAATCTCTAAAAAATCTGCTAAATTATAATTATTGTCAATATAGCTGCCATAACTACGACTTTTACCTTATGTGGAGAGGTTTGTTGAAGTGAGGCTGAAATGGCCTTCATCAGAAGGATCATACCAGGTAGAATTATCAGCCTTGTTTTGCTTTGACAGGGTTTATAGGCAACAGTTTAAAATGAAGCAAATAGAAGTTAGAATGTAAGCTAAATTATAATATATATAAATGTGTGTTTTTTGGTATCATGATTTTTCTAAATTAATAAATGAAAAAAATATTGTTTTTGCTAAATTAAAAATATATATATGAATCTAGGAGATGTTAATGCCAATTGGTTTCGTGTTCTTGTTACTTGAAAATCCTACAAAGAAAAAGTGACGTATTTAAAAAGGTTTAAATTGTAAAATATTATTCTTTTTCTTTAATCCCTAAAAATACCTCAAATTAAGTTCATATGATCATAATGTATATTAATTGACCCAACCCACATGATCAGGGACATAATGAAAGTCAAATCTCTGGTTATCAGTGTAATTGAAAAAAAATTGGTCAAATCTCTTGTTTATCTTAATGGTGAAACTAAAAAAAAAAATAAATCAAATATAATATAATTAAAAAATTAAGAATCACTTTATAATTTTACAAGGCTAGCAATTAACAGCCACGAGAAAGCACCGCATGCACCTTGAGAAGGGCATGGATGCCAATCATTTTATTTATTTATTAAAATACCAAAACATCTTTGAACTCATGCGATAACTCAAAAAAAAAAAGGTAAAAAACAAAAAATATCACTTTAGAGAAAAAATAAAGGACCCTGAGGACTATAAAATAATAACACTTTATAAAAATTCCAAAACACTTCTAATTGAGTGTTAAATCATTTGGTTTTTAAAATAATCATTTTAATATGGATTGCACTATTTACAATCCATACTAGAGACTTATATGGTTGTTAATATCAGTGTCCGTGAGATTAATTGAAATACATATAAACTGGCCCGGACACCCATTTTAATTAAAAAAAATAGTTAACACATGTTATTGTTTTCATAAATTGCGCTTAAATAATTAGTTATAAAAAGTGATTATGTTTTTTTTTATATAAAAATATATTAGTATTATAATACGTGTTAATAGAATTCTAAGTTAATTTAATGTATTATATAACACGAGAAGAAATCAAACATTATAAATACATTTTTGATTTGCATAATTTTTTTAATTAAATAGTGAAAGAATGTTATCTACATTTAATAAAATAAATTAAAAATAATATATGAACCTATAAATTTAAAAAAACAAATACTCAATAGAGACTTAAAATAAAAAAATGATGATTGAAATCGGTAAAGGGGGTTGAAACGAAATGCTGAAATTTTTATTAGGATATGAAAATTTGGTATTATTATTATTTTTTTTTTGTTGAATTGAGTTAGGCCAAGAGGAAGAGGGTTGGATAGGCCTAGCATTTATTTGGTAGGGAAAGGCACCGCACCGCCAATGACCATTGATATGCTGCCTTGCCTTGTCCGTCAACTCATCCCCGTGACACGTTGCCGCTGTATCCACCGCCGATGTTTATCTAGCAGAAGCAACCAGAAACGGATTGAAAAACAAATTATTCCTCTACAGTTCCATCCTACAATCCATTGAATTCACTATTATACCCTCTCCGCCATGTTAATGACAATACCACCCTTGACAAACATCTTAAACCCTATAACTTGGATTGTGTTTGATGCCGCGCTCTAATTGTTTTTTTTTAAATTATTTTGTTTTTAATTATTTCAATATACTGTTTTTAAAAATAATTTTGTTTTTTAAAAATATTATTTTAATATATTTATTAAAAAAACATTTCTAAACAGTCACTTCAGCAATATATCTTTCTAGAGGCCTCGCTCTGATTCTCTCTTAAACCCTAGCTGCTTCCCTCCTTTCACTCCCAAAACTAAAACCCTTTCCCTCTTTCTTCTTTGAAGGTATAATCCTTACCCTCTTTGCTTAAGCCCCAGTTTACAGGTCAACTCTTTTTGTTTCCCTTTGTCTTGAGACTTTATGTTTTCTTGTATTTGACTGTTTGATGCTGGTGTTTTATGTAAAAAGTTGATGTTTTTAATGATGTTTTATGGATCATACATGGTTTGTTTTTGTTTAAGTTTCCTTCTTTCTGTCTTATCTCTGATATTGTTTTGCTGTTTACTAAACTGGGTTTGTTGGGTTGTATTCTTAAAAAGGTTTTGTTTTGAGATTTGGTTTGCGTATTTTTGTTTTGGGTTATGTTTTGTTTGCCACGCGATTGACTCTTTGTATTTCCTTAAGCCCCAGTTTATAGATGAACTCCTTTTGTTTCCCTTTCTCTTGAGACTATGTTTCCTTGTATTTGATGTTTGATGCCGGTTTTATGTAAAAAGTTTTTTTTTATGGTGTTTTATGGATCACAAATAGATTGTTTTTGTTTCAGTAAAGTTTCGTTCTTTCTTTCATAATCTCTGATATTGTTTGGCTGTGTACTAAACTGGGCTTGTTGGTTTGTCTTCTTAAAGGGTCTTGTTTTGATATTTGGTTTGTGTTTTTTGGTTTTGGGTTATGTTTTGCTTGCCACGTGATTGATTCTGTCTTGTCTATAAGATTATCTTCTCTGTTTGAATGTTAATTTATTTTTCAGATTATTAATGATAGCCTTTTAGAGTGTTTTATTTTATTTCTTAACTTGGGCTGCATATGGAGTGTGAATGGTGTGAGTGCAGGCTCAACTAATCTTTTAGAGTTTTTTGGTTTTCTGAGTGATTTTTGTGTTCTGAATAATCCATTTTGTTCTTGTCAATGTTTTCAGTTTGTGTTTTTTTATTCGAAGTTAACTTCTTGATCTCTTAATAAACAATGAATTTGAAAATCGACCCCATTATTTACTGTGGCTTTGAGATATTGCATGATTATGAATTGGTTTACTATGTTTTGAGTTTGTTTGGGTTGAATATTGTTAATGCTTGATACTGATTCTGTGATATCACTGTGGTGCAGTCCATAATTGAAATGGCATTCTTTAACAAGCTCGGGAGCCTAGCGAGGCAGTCAATTTCCCAGAAGGGGCAAGTTCCAATGGTGTCCATGTTGAACTCTATTCGCTGCATGTCTTCATCCAAGCTTTTCATTGGAGGTACTGATGATTAATTGCTGTTTGAATGCTACAAGTGGTATTGATGAATACATGATGTTTGGATGATACAAGTTCATGTGTGTTTTGCATTAATGCTCTGCTGTTGTCTATCTTGTCTGTGTTTTAGGGCTTCCATGGTCAACTGATGACCAAACCCTTAAAGATGCATTTTCTGGCTTTGGGGAAGTGACAGAGGGTAAGTTTGATCATGTGTAGTTGAACCAGTTATATAGCAAAGGGTTCTTTTATTAAATCTCATTGTTGAATCAAACATGAGCACAATATTTTTCTCTGAGGCTGTTAAATGATGACTGAGACTGGTGGATTATATTTTCAGTTGATGTCTTTCAAACTAAACTTTGGCATTTGGATTTGTTGCTATTTGATTTGGTGGTTTGGATACTACAATTTGTGAGGTTTATCTTTAATGTGGCAATTGCTGATTACTGCTTGTCCATGTATGGAGTGACAAGTGCTAATAGCTTCTTGTAATTGTCATGTAACATGTGGGTTTTGCTTTAGTTCTTAGATGTGAATCGGTGTTAATGTATTTTTACATGTGAAATGACAGTGGTCCGGTTCTGTTCAATTATTAGGTTTCAAAATTAATGTTATTTTCCATGTCAAAGTTTTCCTGATCTGATTCTGCTTTGACAATTTCAGAAAGATGAGTGTTATTTTTAATGACAGTAATTGTGAGTTTAGTGTGGTAGCTGTTGCTCAACGTTCTTTACTTGGCTGGGTGGTGCTGTCAATGTTGGGATTCACAATCTGGTTCTGTTTTACAGCAAGGGTTATCATGGATAGAGAGACTGGGAGGTCACGTGGATTTGGGTTTGTTCATTACGACAGCGTTGAAAATGCCAGCGAAGCACTTTCAGCAATGGATGGCCAGGTCAGAAATAGAATGTTTTTGAGGGAGCTGAATGCTCTGATTCCTGAATTATATACTGACTGACACATGCTGATGTTGCAGAATTTGGGTGGAAGAACTGTTCGAGTGAGCTTTGCCGAGGAAAGGAGACCACCACAATCCTACAATGACAATCGCCAAGGGAGTCGAGGTTTTGATAATTGAAGTGGATGGATAACAGCTTTATGCGCTACTAACGCCCTAAATGGCCTTTCTTCTGTAGCTAGTTGGTTCTAGTCGGAATAGAGATTGCATTTTTATTTTTCTTGAATGTTTCTATAACTTATGAAATTATGTTGTGATTTTGGCAATTGGGTGCTGGTTACTTGGTTTTTCTGACTGGGTAAATTCCATCATGCTGGATGATGGAGGTACAGTTAACGTTTTCATTATTATGGAAGCATATTGATCGTAAGTGTTATAATGCACGGGGAATTTGCATGATATGGTCTGCAAATCAGTGGGGACTATTAAGCAATGAAAAAACTCCCCACTAATCCATCGATCACGGGTATAATATTGAAAAAACCTCATAGAAAAAGGAATTGAAAAAATAAAAGCATAAAAGTCAATTTTTATTTTATTAAATCTTTTAAGGGTAAAATAAAAAAAAAACCCCTCAAAGATTCGGCTTTGCAAGCCCATGGCCCCATTGTGACAGATTAGGAGATCGATGAAACGATATCTAATCTTTGTTTTGATGAACCACCAAGCCTGGTAAAATATAGTGCGAACAACTCTGAGAGGAATAGTATAAATAATCAGGTTCAAAGATTATTCATTTGAGTGTTGCAAATTTCAGGGGCAATTAAAGATTTATATAATTGATAATTTTAGAACCCGTAAAATTAGTCAAAATGTATATAAGCTGATTCAAACATCAACGTTAACACGCATAAAAAAAAACTTAAAGTGAAGATGGTGAACTATTAATTAAGATATATTGGTTAATTAATTAGTTTTCATAAACTAAATGATTATGAAGCTACAATTAACTTAAAAAAAAGCAAATAAAATTCATTAAACGATGCCACCAGCAAAATCCAGTCACTATCGTGAATCGTCGACTCCATTCGTGGGCCTATCTTGGTTACTAAGGAGCCCATTGGCTCATTTGAAAACCAGACTATCTACAACCTCTCAAGTGATCCACCAATAATTAAGATGGTTATTGCCCAACTCTCCAGAAAACAACAAAATAAAAAACAAAAAAACTAGAAAAATTGAAAAGCCATGTCTTGCACACTTATTTCAATGTTATAGACATGTTTATATTTATTTACAAGGTTTTATGACCTTATTTTATATTTTAGATTTTACAAGCTATTATTGTTTTTTTATATTTTTAAACTTTCTTCAATTTATATATATATATATATATATTTTCATATTTCTTAAAGTTAAATTTACATTTTTTATAATATTTTTCAAAACCAGTTTTTCTTTTAGTTATTCCAGCGTAATTTGTACATATAGAAGAAAACATGAAAAATATAAGATCACACGAGAATAAAAGAAAATAAATTAATTTTTTTTCTAATTTATAAGTTCTCTGTCTTGAGAATATTTAAGTATGCGTTTACAAAGTGTAAGCAATGATCGGTTTTATATTTACAAGTAATTAGCAATTAAGTAGTTGAGGATTATCTTTAACGATCATAATTAGTCTTTCATTAATCTAGAACTCATATTTCAGATCTTGTTAACTAGATTATAAATCAAATAAAGACATTTTATCCTTTTTTTT
>Ga0325410_1009909_pt1 | contig 10120 bp, 8 predicted proteins | sample PopdelMetagenome_16_FD_206182 | JGI IMG/M metagenome (GOLD analysis project Ga0325410, IMG submission 206182) | Populus deltoides microbial communities from Bellville, Georgia, United States - Xylem-PdIQD-R3 | ecosystem: Host-associated > Plants > Phyllosphere > Stem > Wood/Secondary xylem...
ATCGTTAATATGCTCTTATTTTTCACTGCTCCTTTCTTTAGTCCATCTTAATTTGTTAAATGTCCTTTTCAGTCTCTTGTTAGTACATATAAAAATAGGCCAGAAAAAAAAATTATATGACGAAATAAATCGTCAAAAAAAAGAAAAAAGAAAGATAAGGATGCCACATCGGCCAAACATGCTCTGACAGCTGTGGCTAGTCAAATCTAAACTTCTTGATCTGGAAGTAAACAACTCCAGCGGTCCAAAATGCACAGTGCTCGTTTTGATTAAAATGCGAACGTTCTCTTTTGATCACTCCTGATCACACCCGCCATCAGCTCACTTTGCTGGCTTAAATTCCCGAAACCAAGGCAGCAATTTGTCTCCATCTTTATCAGTTTCTTTTGAAGTAGAAGGAGGTGAAAATGCGAATAGAGGAAAGCGATGGAGTATCGGCGTCGAGAAAGCACCTGGTGTTTGCCTATTATGTTACCGGTCATGGTTTTGGCCATGCCACTCGTGTTGTCGAGGTCTCTCTCACTGCTCTTATTTTTTCTCCATATTGCAATTCCTCGTGGTTCTCAATTTTCTTTTTTCTTTTTTTTTTAAAAAAGATCATCATTATTTTCGAGACAGCTTGATGTTGATGATCATAGCGTGATTGCGATGATCATGCATAGCATTTTTCTGTTTTATTTTTTAAGGAAATTTGGGTTTGAGCTTGAAACAGTGTGATTTTGCTGGAATAGGTTGTTAGGAACTTGATTTTGGCTGGGCATGATGTGCACGTGGTCACTGGTGCACCTGATTTTGTCTTCACCTCTGAAATTCAGTCGCCTCGTCTCTTCATTCGCAAGGTTTATTATTATCATTGTTATTGTTATTTCGGAATGTGGAAGTAGAAAATTGATAATTCCAATTAATTTTTTTATTTGTGTTTGAATTCATAGGTATTATTGGACTGTGGAGCAGTACAGGCAGATGCATTGACCGTGGATCGCCTTGCGTCGTTGGAGAAGGTATAAAAACACTAATTATTACCCTTTTTCTTTCTTTTTTTCGCAATTATAGTTTTGGTAATTAGTGCTGGCTCATACTTCATAAATATCAATTGAAGTGATGGAATTTTTCTTTTGCTATGCTAATTACACTTTCTTGCTTTTCTGGATGTTAGTATTCGGAGACGGCTGTGAAGCCCCGGGAATCTATTTTGGCTACTGAGATAGAGTGGCTGAACTCCATCAAAGCTGACTTAGTGGTATTGATCTTGTTTTTCTCATATTTGTTATTATAGTTGAACTCCTGCAATGGCTATTTATCTGGACTATGGTGTCAAGGGTTCACTTTAATTTAGTATTAAAAGACAAAAATGGTGAAAATGAAGAGAATTGATGAATTGCTTTTTTGCTCATATGAAAACAGGTTTCTGATGTTGTTCCAGTTGCGTGCCGTGCTGCAGCTGATGCAGGAATTCGATCTGTCTGTGTCACCAACTTCAGGTAACTTGTTGTTGCTAGCATTCTTGTTCATTTTACAGTTTCTAGAATTTCTTTTATCTGAGTCTAATTATCTTGGAGGGTAAATGTATTGAGTGTTATCAATAAGCACTATAGCCTTGGAGGACGAGAGGTTTTAATGGATAGCTCCACAAGAATTTATGTCTTTTTGTTCTTCTTCTTTCCTTTTAAGGAAAAAAATATAGAAATATTGGTTTGGTGAAAAAGCATAATTGCATGAAAAGATTTTAATTTTATCCACTGAATAAATATTCTTTATTGTAACTTACTTTTTTGTCATGTCAAAAAATTAAAACTAGATCATAAGGTTGCCTGACCTTAACTGAGATACTTGGATGTGAAATTTTGCCTAACCTTATCTAAATTTAAAGTGTGAAACAAAAAAAGTTTGCTTCTTATATCCTATTATCTATTTTAGTAAAGATGCTTCTTTCTAGATGAAGTTGCTTAGTGGAGTGGTTGATACACAGTGCTTAGGTCATGTTATAAACCCTAGACTTGGTTTGATGTTTGTGTTACCATTCCATGGTTGAAAATATGATATGATGTGCAAGGTCATTGGTATAACTTATGGAAAATTTAAAGCCCCTGCTTGAAATTTTGCTAGCCACATCATCAATCCTTGTGATTTTATGAAAACCTGTTATGATATGATCTTTGTCTTTTCACTGTTGCAGTTGGGACTTCATCTATGCAGAGTATGTCATGGCAGCTGGAAATCATCATCGTTCAATAGTTTGGCAGGTGACATATTGTTTTTATAGAATTCCTTTCCCCTCGTGTACTCATAATTGTCCAATTAGTGTTTCCATTTCCCTAGTTCTTGTGACCTTTTGCCAATGCCTTCTTTGTTTGATATGTTCTGGTCATAATTCCAATATCTTCTCCCATTATCTTTATTCTGTTGTATCCAAAATTCCAACTAAGTCAATTAATCACGCAAGGCATAGAAAATACTCAATATAGTGATTTTACTGTCAAACCAATTGTCAATGACTCTTCATCTCAAAAATTTATATGAAATTTGAGATGGCTGTACTTTTTCTGTGTACCTGCACTGTTTTGGCATTCAGGATTTACCCTTTTGATTTGGAACTTGTTTTGGTGTGATTTTAGTAGTACTAAATTTGCTTATGCTCTTGAAATTATTACAGATAGCAGAGGATTACTCTCACTGTGAATTCCTAATCCGCCTCCCAGGATATTGCCCAAGTATGTTGGTTCTTACACAGCCTCAAGATGAATCTCCCTGTGTTTCCTTTCTCATTTCCATATCTGGTGCAGGAACATTGTTTGGTTGCTCTCAAAATATTAATTTGGTTCTCTTCTGTTTTCAGTGCCTGCTTTTCGGGATGTTATTGATGTACCTCTTGTTGTGAGGAGGTTGCACAAAACCCGCAAGGAGGTTTGGCTTCTGAACACTGTTGGAACCCTTCTTTATATCATTCAGATGTTGATCCAAGTCTTCTATTTTCTTAACATAGGCAAGGAAGGAACTTGGCATCAGTGATGATGTGAAGTTGGTAATCCTTAACTTTGGTGGACAGGTGAGGATATTAAAAGTTTTTGTAGATCTGATATGTGTGCTCAAATTTGCGTGAAGTATATTTCTCTTTCTCCATTGAATGTCTACTGCAATGTTTGTCCCTGATATGCTTTGATGCCTTATGCATTGGTTGGAAATGTACAATAATTTCATTCTTACTACAAACTTCTTTCCCTCTTGTGCAGCCATCTGGGTGGAAGTTGAAGGAGGAGTACTTACCTTCTGGTTGGCTTTGCCTGGTACCTTTTTCAGTAACAATGTCTATGTCTTTGTAATGTATAAAAACGCATTTTCATAATGGTTATTGAAGCATGTGAGTTTTGATTCAGGTTTGTGGTGCTTCTGACAGCCAGGAGCTTCCACCAAATTTCATAAAGCTTGCAAAAGATGCCTACACACCTGATCTTATTGCAGCATCAGACTGCATGCTTGGTCAGTATCAACATGATTTCATAGAATCATTCGGTCGCTGAACTAAATTAAATGGTTTGAAACAGAAACTTAATGGGATTTCCATTTCTTCAGGGAAAATTGGATATGGCACTGTCAGTGAAGCCCTGGCATTCAAGCTACCATTTGTCTTTGTGCGAAGAGATTATTTCAATGAAGAACCCTTTTTGAGAAATATGCTTGAGGTGCAATAATTGTTTCCAAGTGTCATCATAATCTTTTGTTTTCTTCCTTTCTTCCTCTTCATCTTATTCTTCAGTTATCTCTGTGATCTTTTCATGTAGCTCCTTTCACATTATTTTGATACTAGTTAAATACGATGTCTTGAAACAGTATTACCAGTGTGGTGTTGAGATGATTAGGAGAGATTTACTCACTGGCCACTGGAAACCTTATCTTGAACGTGCAATTAGTTTGAAACCATGCTATGAGGGAGGCATTAATGGAGGCGAGGTACTAACTTCCTTTCCTGATTTCTGTGATTTTCTTGACATGTTGTTTCTCAACACTGATATGCTTTTGGATATTTTGAAATTGTAGGTGGCAGCTCACATTTTGCAGGAGACAGCTATTGGTAAAAACTATGCTTCAGATAAGGTAAGCAAAGTTTTGATATCTAGTTTCATGTGGGGTGTAATCGATAATGCATGTGTTTTGCATCAACATCGTTGTGGACAAGGTTTCTGTAATGATAATGTAACTATCTTCAAAGAAAATGTACAAGACAAATGTTAAGAATAATTAATCCATGGATGTTAATCCTCGTATTCCTTCAATTTTCAACCTTTCACTCCTTTGTGCTGAGTTTTTGAGAGGTTTTGCATATGGCTGAGCTGCCTTGATTCTTTTCTCTGTGACAATTTTTGTTTTGTCAAACACCTTGTACATTGTTAAAATGGTAGAACTTTTTATGAAAAAAATTGAGTTACTAAATTCAGATTTACATTAAAATAAGATTTCCTTGTCTTTGAATGGTCTAAAACAATTGTTCTGTTTTTCCTTGTGAAAGTGTAGTTCAGTGGAGCAAGAAGATTGCGAGATGCCATTGTCCTTGGTTATCAATTACAAAGGGTCCCTGGACGAGATATCAGCATCCCAGAATGGTATTCAAGTGCTGAAAATGAACTCAATAAATCTACCGGGTCTCCAACTACCCAAATAATTGAAAATGGATCCCTAACAAGCATGTGAGTTTTGTCTTTCTCCATTTAACTTGGCAGATTCTTAATTTTGATGAGACATTCAATTCTTTATTCTGTTGACATTTTTATGCTACTCTTTCCAGATGCACTGATGATTTTGAGATTCTACACGGAGATCTTCAAGGCCTTCCAGATACAAAGAGTTTCTTAAAGAGCTTGGCAGAGCTAGATACTGTATATGACTCTGAGAAGAACACTGAGAAGCGCCAAATGCGGGAACATAAGGCTGCTGCAGGACTCTTTAATTGGGAGGTCTGGATCATGTCCAATAAAACACATTGATTTTAAATCATGTAGTCTTTTAGTGTTTTCACAAACCAGAATGCTTAGCATTAATAGAAACTATGTACAAGGTTGACTCTAGGCATTGTAGTGATTTGCAGTTTCTTCTCATTCAGTTGCATTCCTGCACTATAAATCACTATCATCTTCAAAATGGATGGATTTTAATGTCATTTGGAAATTAAAGTAGGTCCTCTTTATGTGTTTGATACAAACATGGAAGGGGTTTATTTGCCTATGTTGTATTTGTACAGGAAGACATCTATGTGGCAAGAGCACCTGGGAGATTGGACGTAATGGGAGGGATTGCTGACTATTCAGGAAGTCTTGTGTTGCAGGTTAGACTTCTCTATTTTTTAGCTTTGTCATCACAGTAAAATTTTGTGCTGCCTTTGTTCCTTTTTTTTTGTATTTACTTAAACCTTACTGCTGTATTTTATCCTTTTTGTTTCAAAAACTTACTGATGCCTGGAGGCAACACCACAGTTCTCACCAAGTCTTGCTTTGGGTGCCTGAGCAATATCCATTTTGTGAAGGATTAATACACTTTATATTAATTTGGCTTCCCAAAATGCTTTGGTGCTAATCAATTTATCTATTTCTCTTTCTGTCTATCACATCTGAATCCTATTTCCTCCATATGTTGACTATTTCTTCCTTTCTCTTTTTTTTCTTTAGAAGAATCCTAATGTTGACCATGGTCCTGACAATCAAACCACTCCTATATCCTTAAGTGTATTATCATGCACCAAGTATGAATGTAGTCATAGTGAGGAAAAACTCCACTTCTTTCACATCAGATCTGTCACTATTGAGTTGATTAACCATCTTCCGTTTCTTTTGTCATAGATGCCTATTAAAGAAGCCTGTCATGTTGCTGTGCAAAGGAACCATGCGAGTAAACATAGGCTCTGGAAACATGCCCAGGCTCGGCAAAATGCAAAAGGACAGGGGCCTACACCTGTTCTTCAAATAGTAAGTATGACATTTGAATATTGAACCATTATTTCCACACACACTCATCCATCCCATCCCCTCCAGTCACTCTCCATATACGATGTAGATTGTTGGTTTACGCTGTTAATTCAGCTGTGATAACTATGATTTGAACTCATTTTGTGCAGCTTAAAGCTTGATATGTGAGATAGATCTTTAATTGCTATTGTAAACATCTTTCTTTATCTCAATCAGGTATCCTATGGGTCAGAATTAAGCAATCGTGGTCCAACCTTTGACATGGATCTATCTGATTTTATGGATGGAGAGATGCCAATATCATATGACAAGGCAAAAACATATTTTGCCCAAGATCCATCACAAAAGTAGGTCACTGTCACTTTTGTTTCTTATTTAGATATATTGAGAACTCTGTATCTTACTTTCATGGTCCCTCTTCTAGGTGGGCAGCTTATGTTGCAGGGACAATTCTTGTTTTGATGACAGAATTAGGTGTACGCTTTGAGGATAGCATTAGCATGCTGGTATGAGTTGCCTTCTTGCATTCTTTCTCCATTAGAAGATTCTATTGCTTCTTTTTTTATCTGTTGCTATATTGGCTTTCTTTGTTTTTTCCCCTTCCTCTTTCCCATTGACTTCAATATGCATGAAAATATAGACGATAAGATTGCTTTCATGTATCTTGCTGTCATATAACCATAAAACTGCTATACTATAGGTTTACAATGACCCAAAGCTTAAGGTGAACTAGGTAAACTGTGCTAAATTTCTGGTTATTGTCTATTGCATGTGGACCTTTTTTGTCCTTTTCGTTGTAGATCATCTGTGTACCATAACCATGCACATTCTGGGCTTTGCTCATTTCAGATCTTAATTATTCCTACATGGAAATACAGGTTTCTTCAGCAGTCCCCGAGGGAAAAGGGGTATCTTCTTCTGCATCAGTGGAGGTTGCCAGCATGTCTGCTATAGCTGCTGCTCATGGTAACTGCTATTCTAATTCTCCTAAACTCATTGGCAGTTCATTTTTTCTTTTAATATATCTGTCATGTTATAATTTGGTCCTTGCGCTAGCTGCCCAATTAATTTTCAAGACTAATGACCTTTATGTAAACTGTATTTTGAAATAATCAAGATGGTTCAACCACAGATCAATGGGATAGTGGATGGCTAAGTGGAAGCACATGAGTTTTAGGACAGAATACTAGGTAGGAAATAAATAAATAAATAAAAACTGTGAATTTGTAATTTTTTACCCTGAATCAATGGATACGAAGATCTTTCTCCATTGTTTGAGACTTTTTTCAGGGTTTCTTGAAGATTAATTAATTTGGTTTTACTTCCAATTACCAGAATAAATGCCTTGACACTTTGGAGAACTTGCCAACGTTAAACAAAATGCTAAGCTTAAATAATGTAAAGCTTTGAATTTGTCACCATATTTTTTTGTTAGGAATGTTCCTTGCAGAAGCTAATAATCTACTTGTAAACATCTGCAGCTAATGAACTCTGTAAATATCTAACAAGGTTTAGTTCTTATTTTTCAAGCTGTAGTCTTGTTAGATTGAATCCCAGCAATTTATGAAGAATGCTGCCTGCATCATACAAAAAATTCTGTTTCTTACAGTAAGCTGTTGTATAAAGCCACTATCATCTATAAAGCCACTATCATATATTTTTTCACTGGACCATGGATACTCTTGGATATTCATGAACTGATATTCTTGATGTTGTTAAACAATTGACTTTAAAGTTCAACCTTCATGTAAATGTTGCAGGATTAAGTATCAGTCCAAGAGATATTGCTTTGCTCTGCCAAAAGGTTTGATTTTTAACAGATAGAAGAAAACTTCTTATTAGCAAAATATGTATATCAGTTCTGACATAATAAGTGTTCAATAGGTAGAGAATCACATTGTTGGAGCTCCATGTGGTGTAATGGATCAGATGACTTCAGCATGCGGTGAAGCCAACAAACTTCTTGCAATGGTGTGCCAGGTAAGGATTATTCATGTCGCTGGCTAAACTTTTGATAAAGATTTTCCAAAGGATAAGAAACAATGCTATACCTGTGTTGATTATCAATGCAGCCTGCAGAGGTTATTGGGCTTGTAGAAATTCCTAGCCATATTCGTTTCTGGGGAATTGATTCAGGAATTCGACACAGGTATCCAGCCCCCTGAATGCTTTTAATTAATTCTCCTGCCACTCATTTTACAAATTGGCATTTGCATGTAATGTTCATTCATTCTAAGCACTCTTTCATATTCTCTATTTCTGTTTTTTTCTTGATTGCTTTCACTAATTTATTGTTAAGTCTTCATGGATGTTTTATCTTATTTGATTCGAGGATTTGGCATCTTTTCATTTTATCAAAAGAAACTGTGTTGTGGCTCACTACCAACCTCTCCAATCTCTATTGGACATGGCATATTAGTTGTTTACAGATCAGGCATTATGGAACTTAATAATGGTTGTTAATTCTTGTTCTTGCCAGGCCCTTGACTTGCTCACTTTCCTGCAAGCAAATATTTATTACATGTTCAAGAAATTAATGGTCTATGAAGCTCCTTTTAATGGCTACATTGCTTCTGGATTATTGTAGTAATTTTGTGGCATTGCTAATGGCTTAGATAATGTAGTAATTTCACCACTTTGATAACTTTTGTAGCAAACCACGCACCTTTATCTTTTGGCATTGCTTAGCTCCTATTTTAATGTAGTAAATTTTTTTTCTTCGGCAGTGTTGGTGGTGCAGATTATGGATCTGTAAGAATAGGTGCCTTCATGGGTCAAAAGATGATTAAGTCTATAGCATCATCTACTTTGTCCAGATCACTGCCCAGTGCTAATGGGTTAATCCATGACGAGTTGGAGGATCATAGTGTGGATCTAATCAAAGCTGAAGCTTCATTGGATTACTTGTGTAACTTATCACCACACAGGTAACGGTCTTTTGGGGTCCATTCCATAATTTGTGTAAGGTAGGTAGTAATCCATGTGATGTGTGGGATGCTTTGATTAATTTCTCTTATGTTGATAATGTTTTTATCCTTGCATCCTATAGTATCTTACAGAGCCCTGTGACTGTTTTGATTAAAAAAACTCCCTCTCTTCTCTTTGTGGGATGAATTAAATACTCTTACATTGCTTAAGAAACATGGCCTCTTATTATAGTTGAAACGCACATTTTAAATAAAATAGAGGAAAAACAGTTTTTACTTGTCATAACCTCATGCTTCCACAATCGACAGGTGATTCCCCGCTTCTATAATATATTATCACAGTGTTAGATGGTTCTAACTTGATGTTCTCTTTACTTTCCGTTCCAAATGCTGTATTTCTTTGTGAGTTTTACTTCTTAATGTTAGTTTTCTGTTGTCATTCTCCATTATCTTGTTTTATCATTATGGTTATGGAACATCTGAATCTTGTCCTGCAACTCTGAAGTAAATGTACGTGCATTTTTTACTTTTATGTTAAATCTGATGATACAGATATGAGGCTCTCTATGCTAAGATGCTTCCTGAATCCATCCTTGGAGAGACCTTTCTGGAGAAGTATATTGATCATAATGATGCTGTCACGATAATTGATGAGAAGCGCACATATGTTGTGAGAGCACCGGCTAATCATCCTATATATGAAAACTTCCGTGTCAAGGTCAGCAGTAATTTTCATTTCATTGTTTCAAATATAGATTGAACAACTTTGGAAATTATGTTCGGTGGATACAGTTTTCCATGCTATTTCTAAAATCCTCTTTGTTCTGCTTCTTGATGTTAGGCCTTCAAAGCATTGTTAACTTCCACCAGTTCAGATGAGCAACTTACAGCTCTTGGAGAACTATTGTATCAGGTATATTCAAATTCGTTTGACATCACTGTGATTGAGATTTTCATTGGCGGAAACTTCAGATTTGATTTGCCAGATATTCATGATCCAGCTATAGGAAATGTTACAAAGATGTTCACTGCTCTATATTTCTGTCCCATAATCATGATAAAGTGACTGGAAAAACCATTATTAATGTGTGAAGCCAGCCATGTTTGGTTGACAGTGCCATGTCCCCTCTCCTTTAGAGGAACTATTGACTTATTGACCACAGTAAGCATTATTCTGAAAGTAGATAAACATCCTGATCGTTAACTTTTACACCAAAGAAATCTTACTATTTTTTAACG
>Ga0325410_1009911_pt1 | contig 10119 bp, 4 predicted proteins | sample PopdelMetagenome_16_FD_206182 | JGI IMG/M metagenome (GOLD analysis project Ga0325410, IMG submission 206182) | Populus deltoides microbial communities from Bellville, Georgia, United States - Xylem-PdIQD-R3 | ecosystem: Host-associated > Plants > Phyllosphere > Stem > Wood/Secondary xylem...
AGGGTGACTTCCTAAGGGCATCATTTATCCATTACTTCGATCACAAGAAAAAGGTTGCAGCTGCGGCAGTGATCTCTCATAGGTTTTCGAAAAAGGAGAATGCTTTGACAGTTGGAGGATCATGGATCATGGACAATATAACTACAGTTAAGGCAAGGGTTGATGATCGTGGAAAGATTATGATGCTTCTGCAATATGGAATCAAATCAAAGTCATGCTTAACAATTGCTAGTGAATTTGACACCAAATCCCTTAACAAGATTCCTGGAATTGGTTTAGCCTTTTCTCTTGTGCTCTGAATGGTTCCCAAAATTGATACAACTATGATCCATCGTTACCTTCTCTTGGTTCTCTGTAAGAATGAACTAAAGATATACTGTTGTTATCACTTAATTACCCCATTCAAAACATACTTAATTGCTGATTAGTTCCAACGATCATGTATCCACATACAGAATCACTTCAGCTGTCAGTCTGAACTATGAAGTATCTTTTTTTTTGTGTCGTTTGACAGGTCATTTGTCAAAGCTTTCGGATGCAAATCACTGCTTTAGTTACTTGATTATGCAATTCATCAAGTCAGATCGTTCCAGAAGTACAAACAAACTGTAGACTCTTCAAGGTTTCTGCAGACAACCAGGATTTGTTTTTCACCAGAACTCAGTGTTACAACAACACAAGCTTAAAACAAACCTTGAAAGTGTCGAACCTTGACGCCAATGTTCCTTCTTTCAATATATATATATTTTTTATAAAAGCCAATATTTCAACTGAAAATAATCAAACATTACTCTTTCAAGAGATTAAAACTTCTTTATTTTCCTTTTTGGTAAGCACACATCTAATTTACCGCGTATCCTATTAGCTCACCTCAAACTTACATAATGCACGATCGTGTGTCAAAGTGATCGTATAAACATTTGTTTAGTGAGGAGCTTCCAGGCTATCAAGAATTTTATAGCGAAACCTTCCATTCTGCCGCCTCTAACCTTCCCCTCTGACTAACATAACTCTAAATAAAAAATATGGGTGGCTCTGACATCAAGAAACCGCAAGAAAGTAAGCTTTCATTTGGAATTTTGTTCCAGGGTTGGTTTAAAATTAAAAAATAAATTCTTAAAATAATTTTTGTTAACGTTTTTAGATTATTTTAATGTAATAATATCAAAAATAACTTTTAAAAAATAAAAAATATATTATTTTGATATATTTTCTAACAAAAAAAACATTTTAAAAAATAATCATTATTATACTCTCAAATATCCCCCAAGTAAACCGACGTTATAGATTCCTCTGCGACTTTGTAAAGCCTGCAAGAGGTTCATTTTTAGTTTCGTGTCTTTTGTTTTATCAATATTCTCATCCTCCTAGCTATTTGCAAGCTTAATTTCTGGTTGTATACCATATTGTTCTTTGCTTTCCTGATTTGTATCTTTTCTCTCTCTCTCTCTCTAGTCATATTTATGGCAATGAATTTCCCGTGTATTCTTTTCCATTTGTTTGAAATACTTAACGAAAGAGATTTAATGACAACTTCAAGACAGATTTCTGTGTTTTTCCTCTTTCTTGAAAATGCTTCAATGGAAGTTCTTCATCATTTGTACTTGAAATGAACGTGGAATCTTCTGTTCTTGAAAAACAAAGGTCAAGAGTTTAAATTTATAAAAGTTATTATTCTCGAAGAGGAAAATGTACTGAAATTGTGGAAGTGAAGAAGAAGATAAACGTCATTATTCTCTGCTAAATAACAACGAATCGTTTTGTCTAAAAACGCATCGTTTAAAAACGCTGCACCTCACTCACTTACGACGCGTTGTTTTGTTTAATGTTTCAGTTTTTTAGTAATGCCACGTGTGTGGAAAGAAGGCTGATTTTCTCTCTTTCTACTAGAACGCTAAGATGTTAGATATGCAACAAATTGTAACAGAATGCATGATTATGAAACGATGAAAGCATTAATGATCAATTAATCAGTGCAATCCCCTTTTCTCTCCCTCTCCCTCTCCCTCTCCCTCCTCCTCCTCCTTCTCCTTCTTTTACATGATTTCAATACATCCACCATTGCAAGTTCACTATCAAATACAACTTTTATATTTGAATTAGTACTCATGAACTATATTCAAATTGGTTCGGTGCTTGCAACAAGTGATACCAGAGCCACTAATCTTCAAACACAAGCTATAACTCCTGACATTATGTCTCAAGATCTCACGAGGTTAGAGAAAACAATGGAAGCTACAAACAAGAAACAATCATAAAAATATAAGCAAGTTATAAAATCATTATAAACTATAAAGTTTGTTCATGAAGCTAAGTCTGAGGAGCTTGAAGAACTCATCAGTGGGTTATCTTACTAGCAAGACTCTCTTTTATAGAAGTTACAACATACTCCTAATGAGCCTAACATCAAGAGTGAATATCAAGCATTCAACAAATAGGATATTACTACAAGTTTAGGTTGAGCTTTGAGGCTAAAATATTTTAGTTGGTTTTCTATTATCTAGATGTAATAACCTTGTTTTGGCACTAAAACTTCATGAAAAGAAAAGGTGATCAAGAGGTGACTTGGGTGAATATGTAAAGGCAATATGCTATCGGTTTAGAGGTCAGAAGGATCCACTACAAGAGCTCAAGGATTTTAGACAGATTGAAGATTTGGAAAGTTACATTAAGGACTTTGACATACTATGGAACAGGGCTTAAATCAGTGATATCTAAGTCTTGGTATTTTTCTTAGGAGGATTGAAAGTGGAAATCAAGAACTTAGTTAAGATGTTCGAACCTAAAGCCTTAAATCAAGCCTACAACCTGGCACGTTTACAAGACAACACTCTAGCCTATAGAAGATCCTACCAGAACTACACCAAATTTGTCTTATTAAACACCAATCAAACAACTCAATCCAAGCCTAGCAATAATCAAACACCTTACAAAATTTCACCCACATTGAACACTAGCAACCTTAAACAGCGACAAAACAACTTATTACCCACTCCTAATTCATATTTTCAATGTAAACCTACCATGAGACCCACTAAGTCTGTGAGGAATAAGGAGTTAGATGAGAGGAAAGCCAAGGGATTGTGTGTTTTGGTGTGATGAAAGGTTTGTGCCGGATCATAAATGTAAAAATAAAAAATCAAATTTCTTATATATGGTGGATGATGATGGTAAGGAAGTAGAGTGTAAAACCCGAGAACAAATTATACAAAAAGAGGGGATTTATAATAACTTAAATTTTTTATAATACAAAACAAGGTAACTACAAAAGTAATAATAATGATGATAAAATTTATTAGTTTTGGAGAACATGAAAAAAAAAATGGCTTAATTGAGAAAAATGGAGAAAGATGGGGCTAAAATGGAATTAAGAAGAAATGAAACTATAAATACCCCATTCTTTCTCTCTTCTAAGACTAGCTGGAAAACATCAAAGAGAGAGGGGATTTTCAGATTTTATTCAAGCAAAATGAGAGATAAAAACACCAAGGTTTAACAAATTTCAAATCCTAAACAAGTCTAAAGGAGAAGAACATCATTATATAAGAGAAATTGCAAGAAAGCAAATGTGGGAATTGTGAAGAGAAGGGGAAGAATGGTCGGCTATATGCAAGGAGAAGAAGGCTAAGATTCTTTTTAAATTTTATGAAGTAAAGCTTAGATTTCATCCAAGTAAAGAGTTCTAATTTCAATTTCTATAAAATTAACTTCAATTTCATTGGAAATTTCATAATTTTCTTGAATAGGGAATTAGGGTTCTTGAACATAAAATTTAGGGGAAATGTAAAATTTCTTGAGGTTAGACCTATTAGAGTGATAGGAATGGCCTTGAATGTGGTGGGGTGCAATGGAAAAAAGAAGAAGAGAGAGAGCAGATTCAAGGTGACCGGCCACTAGAAGGGAAGAAAGGAGAGGAGGAGAACTTATGATTTCTTTGTTTAATTAATTGAGATGTGTTGTTACAATGTGGTTGCTAACTAGAAAATTTTTTTGCATCACTTAGAAAGAAGAGGAACCCTTCGTTCCTTTAGGTAGGTTCGGCCAAAGTAGAAATGAATTAATTAACCTAGTACAAATGACCTTAGGAGGTCATAATAAGACGGGTTGCCATGCCTAAGGTGAAGGCATGGCTATATCTAATGAGGAAGAAGGGATTGGAGATAAAATTGGAGATACCTTGTCCATTGACGAAACATGACAAGTTCATCGCCCTAATTCCTAAGGGATTTCGAACATAAAGACGATAGAATCCAGGAAGGGTCCATTTATAGAAGTTATAGCCGGGAGTGTTAGCTTTCCAACAAATCTGACCCTGCCTAATTTGGAGTCCAAGAACTCCGGATATAAATAAAAATCTGAAGGGAGGTCGAGTTGTCACCCTGCTAGCAGATTCGACCAAGTCAATTAAATGGTGAAATTTAGCCACATTAAGGGTATAATTCATTTTCTCGCCCTCAGTAAAGTATGTAACATCGTGTCTTGATCTTCAGAAAGGAACAAACTGTGATTGAAATTAAATTAATGATGTTCATTAGGACTACTAATGAGTTGAAATTTTAAAGGATAATAATGAGGGATTTAGGTGAGAAAGAATAATGGTAAAAGAGAAATAAATATTATCACCATTACTCCTGTTATGTTGTGATATATGGATTAACATGGAATAATGATGGGTATTTGTGGTTTCAGGAGGAACCGTGGGAGGAGTGCAACAACAACAGGGGAACGCAAGTCGAGCGTGTACTACAGGTAGGTATTCGGTACCTATATCTCCACTAGTTAATAATTATTTTAATGATTTATTGAATTATAAATTTTAGATGCCTATTGATGAGACAAAAAAAAAAGGGCAAAAGGAAAGGGTAAACGGCAGAAAAATGTAAAGGGAAATCTAAATTTAATTATGGGTCATTTCGGAGGAAATGGAGAGTAACTATGAACCTTATGGATGATCGTTTCTCGAATTTCATTAGTTGTCCGAGATATGGGAGGCTAGTTGGCTAACATCGACATGACCGGTATAGGGAAGGAGGAAGATGAAAACTTGATTAGCTATTCGGATTCAGAATAATTAATGATATCAACGGGCGGCATTGATATCGGCAAAACTCATGAAACTTAATTAGCTTTCCGAGGTGAAAGCTAATAATATCAAGAATCCTTGATATCGGCATACCCGAGGACCTCCCAAGATAACATGGAGCATTGATTAACTATTTCGGCCCGGAAATAGTTAATGACACTAACAATCATGTTAGTGTCGACATTTTCATGAACTTGATTGGTTGATCCTAGGATGGGAAACTAAAGACACTAATAGGGGTCATTAGCGTCGGCAACAACTTTCCTAATTTGGGCGAAAAAGTGGCAAGGTGGATACCTTCTATCAGAGCTTGGAATATTTATATAAGAAAAAAAAAAGAAAAATAAAAAGGGACACAATTATAGGAATCAAATTAGCTAATCCTTAAAAGGGGTCGATTGTTATGTATAGAATTGTATATGACTTAAGTAGGTGAATATGTTGTATAAAATTTTCTTTTTTACAATTGATTGTGTTCCTTTTTATTACTTATATTGAAAACTTTGATATGCAGGTCCCTCTCATTCACATAAGGAGTAGGATTTAGGTTCCTTGATCCCTTTTGTATAAGTTAGGAATTTAGGGAATATTTATGTATTTTGTTAGGCAGTAATCATATAGCCTGAACATAATAGTATACTCCTAGTATTATTTTGTGCCTGAAATATTAAAATATTTTAATTTGTGCTTGGAAGATTATGATGTTAAATCGTGTTGTGTTTGTATATGAAATTTCAATGCTTGGATATTTTCTCTTAATTACTAATTTATATATGTGATATGAGATGAAAATTGAGAAAAAAAAATTTGTCTTGAGTATATTCTCGAATGAATTGGATGGTTGAGTTGAATCAATTATGGATGTGATTATAAATGCATGCAGAGTCAATTATCGATAATTTGGAATCTCTTGGTATAGGGGAGACTTTACCGAAATTTTATCAGAAATTTCAGTGAACTCAATGTAAAATCCTAAAGACACATAAAAAAATGCTCCATTTACCCTTTACGTGGAAGTTAAATGGATAAACTGATTTAACTATTAGGTTGTTACATAGAGGATGGTAACAATATTGCCAAGGAAAAGCCTAATCCTAAACAAGTGACCCCTATTATATCTTTCAATGCATTGAAAGGAATTACTAGTTTCCACACTCTCATGATCACTAGTAAAGTGGATAAACACTCAGTTTTTATTATAATGGACTAAAGAAGTACTCATAACTTTATTGACTCCAACATAGCCATTAAGTTGCAATGTGTTGTTATAACAATCAAGCCATTAATAATGGAGGCAACTAATTAGAAAACAATGTTGTGTACAACTATTTGTAAGAATTTTAAGTGGAGAATGTAGGTAACATATTCATAGCTTATGTATTTATTATTGAACTGAATAGTTGTGACATGGTATTAAGTATACAATAGTTGGCAATTTTAGGAGACATTTTACCATATAACAAGGAGATATGGATTTCTTTTAATTGGAAAAGGCAAGAAGTGGTGATTAGAGGGGATAATCTCATCAAGTTACAAACTATCATATTTGAATAGTTCAATAATCTAATGGACAATTCTACTAAGATAACAGAGGTCAACTTATACAGTCTAAAGCTAATTTTAGAAGTGGATGGTGACTTACATTTGATGTCCTCTATCCTCTCACCTAACACTGAACGAAACCCTGCTCTAGAACTATTACTAGAAAAATATCACGACCTATTTAGATAATTTAGAGGTTGGCCATCACCAAAGCTATAAGATCATTCAATTTACGTGAATAATAGAGCTCAACCTATTAGTTTGAGGCCTTATATACACTTTGAACTCTATAAAAATATGGTAGAAAAGATGATCTCTGAAATGTTAAAATATGGAATTATATATACAACCAAGTCATGACCCTTTTGCTTTTCTAATTGTTTTAGTGAAGAAAAAAGACAACTCATGAAGACTTTGTGTGAATTACAAGGCACTAAATAAACTTACAATAAAAAACAAACATCATGTACCTTTGATTTATGAATTATTAAAAGAATTAGTGGGTGCAACTGTTTGATGGATAAACTGATATAGTTAACAAGTATCTGTAGAATAATTTATGATGCATGATAGGTGAATTGCCAACAAACTGGATCAAATTGTTATTTCTAACTGAGTGGTGGTATAACACTGATTTTTATACCTAGACTAAAGCTACTCCCTATAAGGTATTGTATGGGCTCACTCCACCTATTCATATACCCTACTTCCCTAAAGATTCTATGGTAGTAGAGGTTGTTGATAATTACTTGACTACTAGAGAAGAAAGGCTAAGGAAAATTAGGGACAATTTACAATCTGCTGAGCACAAGATGGTTCGCATGGCAAACCAAAAGAGGAGTGGAAGGATATTTGAAATAGGAGACCTTGTCTATTTCAAATTGCAACTATATCAACAAAAAAACTATAGCACACATAATTTCCCAAAAACTGGCATGAAAGGTCCATACTTGGTTCTGGAGAGAATAGTGTTGGTTCTATCATGCAGGTTGGTTCTATTATAGTGTTGCTTGCAACAGAGCCACCCCTTTGTCTTGCCGGGGCTTTTTTTCTTTACTTTCTTTCACTTTTTCAACGCTTTATTCGAGAAACTCTCAACGAGAACATTTTACCTGACTTCTTTGCTGCTCACCGATCTTGATAATGGGATCTCTATCAAATTTTAGTTAAAGACTATATAGTAATGGTTTGTTATTTTTCATCTTTTGTAGACATTCTAAGCTACAAAATTAATCTCTACTTCAGCATCTCAACTATTAATGGTACTGGATTGATATGCTGTAATAATCTCCCTTTACTCTAGTTTACCACAGAAGTAATAGAATTCAATTTTTTCTGATGCCTTTTTTCTTTTTCCTACTGTTTGTCTCAGATTCTCTACTAGAAAAGAAAGAATTTCTTGTTATATATTCTAAGATGAAATTTGACATACCGCTCCCACATTATGATTAATCCTTCCATGTAATGCCATGTATTGATGAGAAATGAACGGCTTTCATTTTTCAGACTGATGCTTCAGATGCTGGCAAGAAAGCGCTAGGCTTAATAGCAGGTGTTGCAGCAGAATAAAATCACGAGGACATTCATGCTTCTGTTAAGGTTGATGTTTCTGTTACTTTACTATTATCTATCATTTATAAGTTGGAGGATCATGGATCATGGATGATCTAATGATGATTAAGGCAAGGTTTGACAGTCGTGGGAAGCTGGCTACTCACCTGCAGCATTAAATCAAGCCCAGGAGATACGTTACAATTTCTAGTGAGTTTGACCCCAAAGCCCTGGACAGGATTCCTGTCATCAAATTTGATCTCTCTCTCTCTCTCGTGCTCTGAAAGGTTTATCCATTTCTCAGCTGTGTGTCCAGATGATGGAATTCTGACCTTTCATTACCTTCTGCTGGGGCTTTGAAAGAAAGTCAAACAAAGATACACTGCTTTTTATCATGCGCAGAAGATATATAGTTACTGCTAATGGAGGCTAAAACTAGCCTTTCCATTGTCTTTTGTCTAGAAACCCAAGAGCTGAAAAGTCCGTATGACCATTTACCTAAACCTTGATTCACTTGAGCAGTCAGTTTGCCTTGTCAAGTAATCGTATTTTTAACACACACAGAGACACACAAGCTACTTCTTCACAATGCAAGCAGGGAGCCTGACGGTTGAAGCTTTCTAATTCAACAGTGAAATAAAAATTTTAATATCCTACAGAAACTTGGGTGATATGTAGTTGCTCTAAACATGAAGTAGTCACATTGCAATGTGATAGCATATTATTTCCAGAGAAAGAAACAAGAAAACATTCCTGAATCTACATGATGCACGAAAAGAGGAGGGTGAAAGGAACTGACGAAGCGGTCGCTTTCTCAATGCAAGACACCTTCACATTTAATGGCTGACTGTTGTTAAAGATTTTAATCTATTTTTTATTTATTTCTTGAACATTTTAGGAAGTTTTATTTAAAAAAAAATAATTTCTTTGGGTATAAAGTAATAAATATTCAAACTAATGCAACATTCTTTTTTTCTTTTTTGACCAAAACTTTAGTTACATTTGTTTCTCGAGGAACTTCTTGTTTAGCGAGAAGTTCATAGAGAATCCTTCTTCATTCTCTTACCTTCACTCTAAACCGAAACATAAAATGAACAGCTCTGATCATCAAGAAAGCGCAAGAAGCAAAGAAACCGGAGGTCCTAGACTCTTCTCTGACTTTGGAAAGCTTGCATATGGTACTTTTTAATCCCATGCATCATCTTGTTTGCAAGCTTTCTTGATCTGTATCTTGTTTTCTCTCAAGTCAAACTCGTTTGCATTCTGATTAAAGATATTCAGTGCCAACTTTAAACAAAGATTTTCTCTGTGTTTCTCCTTTCTTGAAAATCTCCTATGGAGTTGCATGTTGAATCAAGAAGCAACGAACAAAAAAGTTTCTTTATCTGTTTCTTCTCTTGAACATATCATCCCTTTGTCTTGCAGGGTTCTGTTACGTCCCACCATTTTTTTATTCTTAGTTCTATGAATTCTGAGCAGGTAGAGACTTTAAGGGTACTTTTTCTGCAAACTTCTTAATGATTTGTTTTATTTTTTTGCAGACCTCCTACGCTACAAAATTAATCAGTCTTTTAACGTCTCGACCAGTAGTGATATTGGATTGGTACGTTGTGGATTTTCTTAAGCGTAGTTTGCCACCATAGTAACAATATTCAATTTCTTTGCTCTGTGTTTTTTTTTTTATAATTTTTTATTATCAAATCCTTTACATTTTTTCAAGTTGTCAGAAAGAAAGAAAGAAATCACTTGTTATTCTAGATGGCACGCTATGATTTTAATCCTTGTAATGTTGTTGATGAAAAGTTGAATATGTTCACATTTCTTCAGACTCTTACCCCGTATGCTGCCGGACGCAAGAAACTATCGAAAGCAGGTGTTACAGCAGAATACAATCTTGAGGATACTCATGCTACTATTAAGGTGGATGTTAATCCGGAATTACC
>Ga0325410_1009913_pt1 | contig 10119 bp, 3 predicted proteins | sample PopdelMetagenome_16_FD_206182 | JGI IMG/M metagenome (GOLD analysis project Ga0325410, IMG submission 206182) | Populus deltoides microbial communities from Bellville, Georgia, United States - Xylem-PdIQD-R3 | ecosystem: Host-associated > Plants > Phyllosphere > Stem > Wood/Secondary xylem...
CACCAAACCAATAATTCAAACACAGCAAACAAATCCCAAATCATAAAATTTGCTTAAATGCCCAACGGCTCAAATTCTTCGGCTGTACACCGGGTATTGTCAATAAATAAGCATTCTGCTTGTTTTCCTCCTTTCTTCTTTGCCCACTACTCTTTCTTTTACCTCCAATTCTCGCAATTCCAATTCCAGTTCTAGGAATCTCAATTCCAATTCCTATGGAATCATTTTACGAATCATTTACCATTTTCTCTCCTCCCAAGAAATTGCCACTTCACTCTCACCACGCTTGATTTCCAATAAAAGGAAGAGAATCCAATTGTGAGAACCAGATTCTGAGTTGACCCATGATGATAAAGAGCACGAACTTGCAAATTAACTTAGTTTTAAGAAAAGAAGAAGGGCCTGGAACACCCCAAATCATTGTAATGAGGGAAATGAGATGATAGTATGCCTGGTGGGGATTGAAAAAAGAAGCATGATATTGCTCTGGTCAAGATTTGCTCTCCAATGATCATGAGTTTAAGTCATTTTAGAATAATTAAAAACTTAAATAATTGTTAATTTTAAAGCTCATGTGATTAATTAAAGTACATGCAAATCAATTCAGATATCTATATTAATTAAAAAAACACCTGATTACAAAGAAATTTGACTGGTTGTGGGAAATGATTGGATTATTCAATTTTTTTTCTATAATATCATTTGTGTATTATGATAATTTTCTCTTTTTTTTTTCCCACTCTTTTTCTATTTTTTGTCTCAATATTTCTAGGATAAGTTAAGGAAGTAATATTTTTAAGAAAACTTTTATAACACCATATATATAATTTTTAATGCGATTTCATATTTCCTACTTATGAGAAACAATTGCTGCAATTGTTTTTCTTCATAAATTGTATCACTACAAGTAAGATTTTTCATGTAAGTTAATGAGTTCATCAGAGTTTTTCATATCCGTAAGCATCCCCTAAACTTTCAACAAGGGATTGGAATAATTTTAAAAAATAGGGATTGTAATAATTATTAGGGGCTAGAATGAATATTGGTGAAAATTTTTATTTTAAATGAGTTGGGTACGATGAATAGCTTCAACCCTCCAAATATGACAAACTCACAACAATATTATCCTTAATCATAAAAAAAAAATACATTTTTGATTCAATAAAATAAAAATTAATAAATAAACAAATTGGTAGTTCATTATGAGAATTATCATCAAAATCTAGAAAATCAAAATATGAGCTATTATTTTATTTCTGAATTTTTAGATGTAAAACATGTAGCAATAATATATATATGTTGTGAAGCCAATTACTATTGCTTTTCTTTGTTCGAGGGTTTTTCATCTTTTTTAACAACTGCTGAAGATCTGCATCCTGCGCTTCTTAATTAATTCACGCTTTCGACCTCAATCTTAGCTGTAAACATTCCTGATTCCTTGAGCAATAGACCAAAAGCCAAGTTCTAAACATATTAAAGCGATTCGTTGCGTTTATAACTTCGTTTTCACACTCTGTAGAACTCCCACAGTTTGCAGAATCATAATTGTGTAAGCTTTCTTATGGCTAAAAGCAAGAGAGAAGGATAACGACATCTACATCAGTAATCTACTTTTGATCAGAAAGGATAACGATAATGTATTTGTGCTTCTTTCCCTTTGCATGATCTCTCCTTTTCGTATTTTTTTCCCTGAGTAATATAGATATTCAAACTAGTTTGTATATATTTTAATTAATTTAATAAATTTTAAAATTAATAACTGTGTAAACTTTGTTATTCTTAAAATTAACAAATATACTAAATCGTGTGAGGGTTTTACTTTTCCCCCACACACAAAACACTGTGGATTACAACAGTAATCCACAGTGTTTTTCTTCTTCTTTTTTTTGTTTTTTTGCTAACTTTTCCTTTTTTTTTTCTTTTTTTTGCAAAATTATTTTTTTTTCAACTTTCTTATTTTTTCATTTATTTTTTTCCCAAAATTATTTTTGTTGATTTTACTTTTTAAATATTGACCTGGTTTAAATTTTTACTTTGTAATTTTTTTTTAAATACCGTGGATTGCTGCGATATTTTTCCACTTAGTTTTTCTATTTTATTTTTTATTTTTCAAAATTATATTTGTCGATTTTTTTTTTAATGTTGAGCTGATTGAGAATTTGGTTTTGTAATTTTTTTCTTTGAAACATTGTTGATTGCTACAGTGTTTCTCGCATGGTTTTTTTCCTCCAAAATTATCTTTATTTTATTTTATTTTATTTTTTAATATTGAGCTGGTTAAAAATTACAGTTACAATATGTGAGGAAAGCACTATAACTTTTTTGAAAATTACTGTCAATTGCTACAGTGTTTTTTCCCATATGGTTTTTTTTATAATTTTTTTTAAATTATCCTTTTTAATTTTATTTTTTTAATATTGAGTTGTTTGTGAATTACAATTACAAGTCATTACAAATAAGGCTATTATACATATAACTAAACCGTGTAGGGGATTAACTGTTCCCCCACACACAAAACACTGTGGATCACAACAGTAATCGACAGTGTTTTTCCTCTCTTTTTTTTGGCTAACTTTTCCTTTTTTTTCTTTTTTTTTTGCAAAATTATTTTTTTTCAACTTTCTTATTTTTTTCTTATTTTTTCATTTATTTTTTTTCAAAATTATTTTTGTTGATTTTACCTTTTAAATATTGACCTGGTTTAAATTTTTACTTTGTAATTTTTTTTTTAAATACTGTGGATTGCTGTGATATTTTTCCACTTAGTTTTTCTATTTATTTCTTTATTTTTCAAAATTATATTTGTCGATTTTTTTTTAATGTTGAGCTGATTGAGAATTTGGTTTTTTAATTTTTTTTCTTTGAAACATTGTTGATTGCTACAGTGTTTCTCCACATGGTTTTTTTCCCTCCAAAATTATCTTTATTTTATTTTATTTTTTAATATTAAGCTGATTAAAAATTACAGTTACAATATGTGAGGAAAGCACTATAACTTTTTCTGAAAATTACTGTCAATTGCTACAGTATTTTTTCCCATATGGTTTTTTTTTAAATTATCCTTTTTAATTTTATTTTTTTAATATTGAGTTGTTTGTGAATTACAATTACAAGTCATTACAAATAAGGCTAAATCATATGGGGAAGCACTGTAACTTTCATCACAAAACACTGTGAATTGCTACAGTGTTTCCAACATGATTTTTTTTCTTTTTTTTTCTTTTTTTTGTTATTTTTTAAAATTGTCTCTATCAATTTTTTTTAATATTGAGCTGATTAAAAATTTAACTTTGTAATTTTTCTTCTTTAAAACACTGTGAATTGTTGCAGTGTTTTTCCATGTGATTTTTTTATGATTTTTTCCAAAATTATCTTTGTCAATTTTTTTTTAATATTGAGTTGGTTAAGAATTATAATTACAATAAAACTAAATCATATGAGGAAAGCGTTGTAGTTTTTCTCACAAAACACTGTGGATTGTTACAATGTTTCTCTAAATGTTTTTTATTTTATTTTATTGGGAAAAGTGTTATAGTTTTCCTCCCAAAACATTGTCAATTGCTACAACGTTTTTTTCTCATGGGTTTTTTTCCTTCCAAAATTATCTTTGTTGGTTTTTTTTTTAATATTAAGTTGGTAGAGAATTTAGTTTTGTAATTTTTTTTTATTAACTGAAAAGCTAAATCATGTAACGAAAGCATTGTATCTTTCATCACAAAACACTGTAAATTGCTATAAATCATTTTGTTCAGTCTCTAAGTTTTGGATCGCCAACACAATTTTTATTTTGTCATGAAATATTTGCTCCATCATACTTTTAATTGTTATTACTTATCTAGCGCTAATTTACAATTATAACACTATCAAGTGTATTTATTTTATAAACCCGCGACAGCACGCTGGCATATCATCTCGTTTATAAAACTAGAACCGGTGGGATGGATTGAGCAAATTCAATACCTTACAAGTTAAACTTAAACTACACCCCTCATTATTCATTTTTTATTTTCTTTCTTTGAGAGATTGATGGCCTCCCTTGTACACTTTCAATCAAATCCAATGTCGTTTCAGTGCAGCAGTGGAACTGCTAGTCGTGGAAATAAATCTTTGAGAGCTACTGGATCAATCAACAATGATGAAATTGCTCCACGATATCAGCTGCCGTGCCGGGGTTTCTTAAAACATATTGTACTATACAAGTACACACATGAGTGCTAAACCCGGTTCAGGGTTGATTTGGCTAAAAAACCAGATCTAGGATTTTATGGATTAACTCGGGTCAACTTAAAAAAATTTAAAAAAAATAAAGTTTTAATATTTTATATAACAAAATCCATGTAAATATAGGTTATATGTATTGTAAACGATGAAATTTAAAAGAATATTTTAAAAAGTTTTATTCTACATTAAAAAAATATTATGTTAAACTTTTAAGTTGAAGTATTTAAACCGAAAAGGTTTTTTTTATCCCACATCAAAAAAATATTATGTTAAACTTTTAAGTTGAAGTATTTAAACCGAAAAAGTTTTTTTTATCCCACATCGAAAAAACATAACTTCTTTCTTGGGAACATAGAGTATATATACTAATAGGTTTCAAATTCTACATTGAAAAAACATAACTTCTTTCATGGGAACATAGAGTATATATACGAAAGGGTTTCAAATCCCACATTGAAAAGATATTTGTTATCCTTTTAAGTTGAAGTATTTAAACCAAAAGGTTTTTTATCCCACATTGAAAAAACATGATTTTTTTCCAAGGGATCATAGAGTATATATACTAATGGGTTTCAAATCCCACATTGAAAAAACATAAAGTATATATACGAAAGGGCTTAAATTCCCACATTGAAAATATATTATGTTATCCTTTTAAGTTGAAATATTTAAACCAAAAGGTTTTTTTATCCCACATTGAAAAAACATGATTTTTTTTCTTGGGAACATAGAGTATATATACTAAAGGGCTTCAAATCGCATATTGAAAAGATATTATGTTATCCTTTTACGTTGAAGTATTTAAATCAAAAGGTTTTTTATCCCACATTGAAAAAACATGACTTTTTTCTTTGGAACATAGAGTATATATAGTTATATACTAATGAGTTTCAAATCCCATATTTGATAAAAAAAAAATCAGGTCTCATCCAGGTTTGCTCGGGTTTGATCGGGTTGTTGTCCAAGCCGATCTTTTAGTAAACCCGGACCGGTCCAGCTACCAAGTCGGGCCGGGTTTAATAACACTAGTGCACACTATACATTACAAGAAACAACAAACATGTGGAAGAATCAATCGTGGGTAAAATGTTTAAATTCATTTGTGAATTATAATAGTGAATTAATGTTATTGTCTTTTAATTAAAAAAAAATAATAAACTAGTTTTGGAGGTCAAATTTCTTTTCATGTGGATTATTTGTTATTCTATATAATTATTTGGGATTCTTTCAAATTTTTTAATTTTTTTTACAGTAAAAAAAAATCCCTTTAAAAAAATTAATTTTGTTCTTGGAATGTTTTTGAAATTTTCTTTTAACATGTAAAATGCAATTACTTCATTATTCTTGGAACCAAAAATCTTAGCCTGGGCTTTGGGGTCATCCTTGTCATTTCACATTGCTATTCTTACAATAATCAAGTGATTCTAAGGGTAATTTAATAATTTTCTTAATAAAAAAAAAAGCTTTTAGCGTGTTCATTGAACAGGCTAGCGAGGGAGCCACCCTATTCTCTTAGGGCGGTGTATATAATGACTCATAGCAAAAATCCCACATTGAAAAAATATAGAGTATATATATGAAAGGGTTTCAAATCCCACATTGAAAAGATACTATGTTATCCTTTTAAATTGAAATATTTAAACCAAAAAGTTTTTTATCCCACATTGAAAAAATATGATTTTTTTCTTGGGAACATAGAGTATATATACTAAAGGGCTTCAAATCCCACATTGAAAAGATACTATGTTATCCTTTTAAGTTGAAGTATTTAAACCAAAAGGATTTGAAATAGAAATATTAATGAAAATCAATGAAAATTTTTTCCAGAAAGTTTTTTTTGTAGTTATTTGAAATAGAAATATTAATGAAAATTTAAAGCAAACTCATTCCTTGTTTTTAAAGCTAGCTAAATATTTTGGGAGCATGGTTGCGGTTGCTTTTTAAAGTGTTTTTTATGTTGAAATGCATTAAAATAATATTTTTTTATTTTAAAAAAATTATTTTTAAAATTAGCGCATCAAAACAACCCAACACATATAAAAAGATTAACTTTTAATAAAAAATAAATTAAAATTTTTAAAAATATAGATCGGCTCGCGTTTTCAAACAAGCTCGAATCGTCTTCAACTACTGTGGTGGTTGGTGCGGAAAGGGAATTTAAGAATTAAAAAAATAAAACTCGTCATTTTGAAAATTCTAAAAATATAGGAAATTTGAGAAATAAAGGGGGGAGGGCATTTTGCGAGAAGAGAGAGAAGAAAAGAAATGTGTTTCTAGGATGGTTATTAATATATAGAGACTTTTTTTTCTTTTTCTTTTTGTCTTTTTATAGTAATTATAAACTAGTGTTAACTAATTAACAAAGTGTAATTTATAAAAATCAAATTTGTAAGCAGAGTGTTCCTATGCTAAAAAATATGAGGATTTAGTATTTTTTTCGTTATTGTTTTTTAATAATTTGGAGTCTAAGAGTGATATGCATGCATGTGTGTGTTTATGCGCGTGTTTATAATTTTTATTCTATATAAAAACTTTAAGGAACTTATTTGGTCAATGATATGAGATTAATGTTGGGTCAGTATAGGTTTATATTATTTTGTGCTTGATTTTTATCAAATAAATAAGGGTGAAGAGATTCGAACTCGTGACTGCTTTGTCATCAACGTTCTGATATTATGTCAAAGAACCATTTTAATTTAAAAATTTAAATTGTTAGATGAGATTTCAAAATATAATTTATATTATTTTTTAACAATTAAAATATATATTCTTAAATTTAGCGAACTTTATTGTAATTAAAGTTTGATTTTGAGTTTTATTTTTATAGTTTGGCAGGTTGGATTAAGCTTTTACAAATTTAAGATCTATTTTGGGTATAGACTTTTAATTTACAAGTGGATTACAAGCCCTAACATCTTTATCCCCTCCAATTGGGTTCCTGTGTAAGTAACCCTTTTATTCAAAATTCTTAGGTTTTTCTTAGTTTTCACCTTTAAAACAATTAAGTGGGGACTTTACTTTTATGAACCATCTTCCTTGTGAACTCTTAAATTTCAGGTACAACATTATATAAAGTTGGATCTAACGCTTAGTTACTTAATTTTTCTAATGACATGAATATTAGTTTAATTTTCAAGATAGAGGATTTATCATCTTACCAAGGCACTTTTAAGTCTGTTCTTGCAGATATTCATATGTTTAAAAACTCTTCTTGCACCATAACCTAATGATGAGATTGAGTTAGTGTTGGATGACGTAGTATCTTTTTTTTTTCTTGGTGAAGTATCTTGAGTCTTTAAGTGGTGGCTTTCAATTTTTTTTTTATATTAATATTGCTGTTTGGGTCAGCTTGCACGTATCTCGATTATTTTCACGGACTCTAAAACTAACAATCATATAAGCCTCCAGTAGCCCTAAAAAAACTCAAACTCGTAATCTTTTAAAAGTTACCTCTTAAAATTAAATTATCCAAAATTTTATACAACTTGGACTTTGGAGGCTAAATTTCATGAATTACACCTTGAGCTTTTGGACTTTCATCTCTAAATAAACAAACTATTTGAAGTCGAGTTCTCAACATGTGGATAATGATGGAGGCCCACCACGTAAACTTTTTAAGTCCACTTATTATTATTATTATTAATTTTTAATAAAAAAGATAGAGTTTAGTTTTAGCACTCGTGTTCATATGCGCGTGTCAGATTTTTTTTAAAACTTAAAAAAATATTAAAAGTATGAAATTTGTTTTTGGTAATATTATTAAATTCAATTAAATGGTTCGATTTTAAAACCCGTCAACTCGACTCTTTGTCTATCTAGAGTTGCAAATTAAACCACATGAGAGTTGATCCAAAGAGAATAATTCAATTTAATGGGTCCAAATATAATTTGGATGACCGATAAAAATATAATATAACTTTTTAAAAAAACTTTAAGATGACAATTATTTTTTTAATAATAAGACAATGTCAAATTTGATCGACCTTGAGCTTTTGCACTTTCATCTTTAAACAAACTCTTTGAAGTCGAGTTCTCAACATGTGGATAATGATGGAGGCCCACCACGTAAATTTTTTAATTCCACTTATTATTATTGATAATATTATTATTATTTTAATAAAAGAGATAGAGTTTAGTTTTAGCACTCGCGTTCATATGCGCGAGTCAGATTTTTTTCTTTTAAACTTAAAAAAATATTAAGAGTATGAAATTTGTTTTTGGTAATATTATTAAATTCAATTAAATGGTTCGATTTTAAAACCCGTCAACTTGACTCTTTGTGTATCTAGAGTTGCAAATTAAACCACATAAGAGTTGATCCAAAGAGAATAATTCAATTTAATGGGCCCAAATATAATTTGGATGACCGATAAAAATATAACATAACTTTTTAAAAAAACTTTAAGACGACAATTATTTTTTTAATAATAAGACGATACCAGATTTGATCGACCTTGAGCTTTTGGATTTTCATCTTTAAACAATCTCTTTGAAGTCAAGTTCTCAACATGTGGATAATGATAGAGGCCCACCACGTAAATTTTTTAAGTCAACTTATTATTATTATTTTTTAATAAAAAAGATAGAGTTTAGTTTTAGCACTCGTGTTCATATGCGCGGGTCAGATTTTTTTCTTTTAAACTTAAAAAAAAATATTAAGAGTATGAAATTTGTTTTTGGTAATATTATTAAATTCAATTAAATGGTTCGATTTTAAAACCCGTCAACTCGACTCTTTGTGTATCTAGAGTTGCAAATTAAACAACATGAGAGTTGATCCAAAGAGAATAATTCAATTTAATGGGCCCAAATATAATTTGGATGACCGATAAAAATATAACATAACTTTTAAAAAAAACTTTAAGACGATAATTATTTTTTTAATAATAAGACGATGCCAGATTTGATCGACGTTGAGCTTTTGGACTTTCATCTTTAAACAAACTCTTTGAAGTCGAGTTCTCAACATGTGGGTAATGATGGAGTCCCACCATGTAAATTTTTTAAGTCCACTAGCTTATTATTATTTGTTTTTTTTAATAAAAAGATAGAGTTTAGTTTTAGAACTTGCGTTCATATGCGCAGGTCAAATTTTTTCTTTTAAACTAAAAAATAAGGGAGAATAAGATGGAGAGAATTCCTCAAGAATTCATTATGATCTAGTGGTATGTGTGCACGCATTATTACAATGGTTTTTCTTCATGTTTATTGTTGTTGTTGTTTTGATTAATTAGCTTACTTTTGAGTTTTTTATATGATGGTATATGTTAAAGAACTATCTTAACCTAAAAGTTTAAACTGTTAGGTGAGGTTTCAGGATATCATTCTTTAAGTGAAAACCCTTTGGTTTTGAAACTTGCACAGACATATTTTACCTTGTGTTTAATTTGTATTAAATAAATGAGGATGATGAGATTTGAACTCGTGACCACTTGGTCATCAAGGCTCTGATATCATGTCAAAAAACTATCTTAACCCAAAAGTTTAAGCTGTTAGGTGAGGTTTTAGAATATGATTTATATTATTCTCTAACAATATATTCTTTAGTTTGGATGAGAATGTCTAAAAAAAAATGATAAATTAAAGAATGATCTTATATTCAAGAATAAATTGGAAATAATTAAATTTGTAGTGTTAGTGAGTAATATAAAATTATTTATTAGGCTTAACCTATTAGCTTTTTTTTTTAAGTTAAGATAATTATTTAAGACACTATTAGAGTTTTAATAACGGCATTGTCACAAACTTGAATCTCAATATTCTTATTTTCTCAATAAAATTTAATATAAGGTAATGATTATTTTGTTTAAATTTAAGGACAAAATAGTTTTCATTTAAAGATATGTATTATAAAGTAATAAAAAGTTATTAGTTGGATTTTTCTTTTAACATCTTAAA
>Ga0325410_1009915_pt1 | contig 10116 bp, 3 predicted proteins | sample PopdelMetagenome_16_FD_206182 | JGI IMG/M metagenome (GOLD analysis project Ga0325410, IMG submission 206182) | Populus deltoides microbial communities from Bellville, Georgia, United States - Xylem-PdIQD-R3 | ecosystem: Host-associated > Plants > Phyllosphere > Stem > Wood/Secondary xylem...
CTGAAAGCCCGGTGCCCCCTTGAAGACAAGATAGCGTGTGCTATCAAGCAAAGTGGTGCCCCTCTGCATCGGATTAAGTTCGAGAACACTGTTTCAGCATTTGAAACATTGCCTCAAAAAGGTGCCTGAATGAGTCCTGCAATCCCCCTTCCACTTCTATTGCTTTTTGTCTCATCTGGTAATATCTATGCATTTAGTGTCCTCAAGTTGTAATTTTATTACCATTATCATTATTGATTGTCAAATTGTAGTTGGTAATGTGTTCCCTGACATGAACTCAGAGAGACTGGATTCAATTTGTATATTACGTACAAGCATTGACCTTTCATTCTTGAGGTTTATTGGGTTTTTTTTTTTTTTTTCAATTTTGCTGGAAAAAAATAATAACCATTCTTTTTTCTTGAGCACAAAAAAACCCAACATGATAGGGGCTCGGAGACCTTTTGATATTGTTGATAGTTGTTGTTTTTTGTCTAATAAAAAAAATCATTTAGTTAGTTAAATAGTAATTGTGTTTTAAATCTGGTTTTGTAAAAGATAAAATCTATGGCATAATAGTTTTATCTAAATATATATTTTTTAAATCACAATTAAAAATATTTTTTTAAAATTTTTATGTTTTTAAAATTATAAATATAAAAATTACTGGAATATCAAACAGTTATTATTATTATTATTATTAGTATTAGAGAACCTTAACTAATATCAACACTACGGCTGGCAAATAGTAAAGAAAAAATCAACTTGGAATTATATTCTGAAAATTGACTTGTGTTTCAATAACTTTGCCACCTTGAGTCCATTAAAAAAACTAAGGAAAATAAAATAATGCAAGTTTGCAATTATTGATTTTCAAGTAGCTCATACACGCAAGCGATGTTCAGATGGTTCAACCTAGTCTTCTTTTCGTAATCCTTCAAGTGGAATAATACTAAATATTAAGATAATGTTACGGAATAAATATGTACCATTCCATTAGTAATATCTACAAGTTGGTTTCACTGTCAAATCATAATTCTGTAGTTCATGTGTATTCTCGGAGTGTTTTTTTTTTTTGTCATGTTTTCTAGATATTTAATGTACTCTTTTGTGTGTATGTTTGTGATGAAAAATTTATTTCTTGAAGTTAAAAGAGAGGATTAATGAGGCTGGTGGAAGCTAATATTAGAATAGTAACACAAAAAATACAAATTTTAATGAATAAAAAGGATTACATATTTGAATATTAAATTTATCGTTTTATTCTCTAAAAATAAATATATGATGGTTGTCTCATCAAGACATTTACAATATCTTTAAATGAGTCATAAAACTCTACATCTACTAGTAAACAACTTAAAATCCGAAAAGCACAAAGGAAATTAAAATAAAATCTAAAATAAGATATAAATCCAAAAAATCATAGGAAAAATAACAAAATTGGCCAAAAAAACTTCTCGGTCTAATTTCAGGAGATATAATGATATGATAAGCAACATAGTTGCTTTCCATATGAAAACTATATGTAAAGTCACCTGAAAAAAAAAATGAGTTTGATTCAATGGACAAATTTTTCATTATCATAATTTTAAGTTGCTAACCTAGTACCTTCTCTTAGGTTTAGACGTGACTTCCTCTTGGATCTAGACATGTCCCACTAGTCTATAAAAGCATCTACTGGGTTAGGTCATCCACATAGTCTGTTTCTACAAACTCGATTACATCATTAAGAAAGTTTTGTACCATCATAAACTTCAATGTTTATTATTCACAAAGTCACAAGTTCTTGCCTCTACATAAATTGAAAGAAGTCCGAAAATTTTTTTTTTTTCTAGGATAGAGGAGAAGAGAAGAATTGGTTCGATAAAGCAAGATGAGAGCTTACTTTTTGTGATTTACATCATAATTAACTAATAACACTCCTAAAAAGAGATAAGAAAAATGAGAAACTTTACATTTATTATATTGCCTTAACGAGTAGTCAAAGGAACGTATGAAATATCTTCTTTAAAGAGCCATTAAAGAGTTAAGAGTTTTACTGCTTGAAAACTCTATCATTGGTATAAGGATAATCAGGAACTCTTATTAGAATATGAGTTTTGGCATGTCTATAGATATATGTTTATGATTACCATTGAGTCACAATTTAAAGGCAAATAGACCAGGCTAAGAAATCTATTCCTACTTCTCTTTATTATTAAGAGAAAATACTTTTCTCGATTTTGCATATAAAGCAACAGCATAATTATTGCTTAAAGACAAGAAATGCTACCTTTATGAATTCAAGCATGTTTTTCTTAATCAATTACTTCTTTGAAAAGCATGATAGTTAAAGATATAGAATTACATATTAAACTAAATTAAATTTTACATTATGGTATCAAAGTCAGGTTGAAACTTTCATGTTTGTCTATTCAAATATTTTTGTAATCCTAATTTTCTGAATTAAAATTTTATTTTAGTTATTTTATTTTATTATTAAGTTTATCATTAAAATAATAAAAAAATAAATAGTAGTGCTTGAATTTATATGTCTCTTTGTCACAATAGTTCAGGATAAAAATTTTAATTGTAAAGCTTTTCTTAAACTCCCGCACATTGATTTGGTAAATTAAATAAGAGAATTGAGATTCAATGATTGAGAAGTGGAATTTGGAAATTAAAAAAAAAAATATTGAAGGTAAAGATTCAAACTTGGGTGTATAAGTTTTAATTGAAATGTGTTAGGATATGTCCTTACTAGTAGACTGCTTCCTAGTTTCTATCAAAGAATTTATGTATATAAAACCATTTGAAAGTTAATTAAAGGGCTTTTGAGATATGAACCTATGATCTTTAAAGCTTATGTATGCATTATAGCATTGCTTGAGACTTGAACACATGACTTTCTCATGAACAAGTAAATGACTCACCACTTGGTTACAACTTGAATATTGAATGAATATGCAGACATAACAAAATCATATGCTAGTATAATAATAATAATAATAATAATAATAATAATAAATTATTATTATTATTATTATTGGCAAATTTTCCTTTAAAAAAAATAATCTAAGATGATGATTTTAACAATTTTTCTATGATGTGGTGTCTCATAATTCAAGCCATAAGTTAATTTTTCATCTATTTTTTTAGGAATATTGCATACGTGGTTGTCATATTATTTCTGCAAATTCTTTATTGATTAGAGAAATTTTATGTTTATGGTTGCTAATGGTAATTTTTAAGAATTCTAGAATTAAGTTTATCTGTGAGTTATGATAATTGTGCTTATTGTTTTATGATTTCATTACAACTTTCTGGAATTTTAATTAAACTAAATGAATACATATTTAGAAATTTTTTTGGAATTGACTTCTAGTGTTCTAGGCATATTAGGTAAAAAGGAATAGAAAGCATAAAGGAATAGAAAGCCTAAGGGCCAAAGAAAAAAAAAATATTTGGGTTGGTTTTAATTTTGAGCCAGAATAAATTAATTAGATTTGGGCTCATTTTAAGGTTGTATGATTTATAAACTTGGATCAAATTAAAATTGATCTGGGCTTGGATAGAAACTCAATTGGTTAATTGAAATTTTGGTTAGGCTAATCTTTTATATAAGTTATTATGCTTAAGGTTTAGGGCTAATAATAATTAGTGAATGGGCCTAATAAAACTAAATTGGGCTATAATTAAAAACCATACAAAAATGGGTCTTAAAAAAAATAATCAATCTTATTACATTCTGGCAAACTCAAATTAATTAGGTTTTGGCTTGGTTAAAACCTATAGAATTTAGATTGGGCTAAGAAAAACCTAATACGGTTAATTTTGGGTCTAATTATTAAATCCAATCAATACATAGACTTAGGCTGGTATAAAAACCTAAACCCATAAGATAAATAAATAGATTTAAATTTTAATAATACATTTAAAAAAACATCATTGTTATTAAGAATAGCCATAACATCTTAATGACATTAGATGTTTAATAAAGTTTTAAAATAATCACAATTAACAATTTTATACAATAATGCACCTCTACCCACAAAAAAGTTCAGATTTAACTATTAGATATATGTGATTAAAGAAGCAAATCTTATGCATAGAATACACCTCTACCTACAAAAAGATTTAGATTTTGTTTTTAATATGATTATGGTTTTTCATATTATTATGTTATCTCTAAATGTTATTTAAATTCTTGTTTATTGCAGTTGATGTTAATAATTTTATGAACAATGATTCTCGTATTCCTTTTCTGAATGGGGAGAATTTCTTAGAATGGAAAGTCAATCCTTTTAATATTAGGGTGATCGATCTAGACCTTATCTTCATGTAGATGAACCACATGTGCCAACGGAATCAAGTTCCATTATAAATAGAATGACATATGAAAGGTAGGAACGATCTAACTATTTAAGTACGATGCTCATAAAGGCCTATATTGACAAGATTATTAAAGGCTTAAATCCCGAATGTAATAAGGTTAAGGACTACATGACGGCTATTGAAGAGCAATTTGTTAGTTTTGATATTGGCTAATACCCTTCTGGATAAATTGTCTATGATAAAACATCACAAATCAAGAAGTGTGTATGGACACATAATGGAAATGAGAGATGTTATTGCTCAACTTAAGTCTCTAAAAGTTGACATTTTTTAATCCTTCCTTATCTATTTGATACTCAACACTTTTTTTTTACAGAGTATGGATCATTCAAGATTTCTCATAACATACATTAAGAGAAATTGTATGTTAATGATCTTTTAACCATATATGTACAAGAGTAGGAGATGATGAAATATGAAAATCATGAAAGTGCTAACTATGTCACTCATAAAATGAAGAAAAGATAAAATACAGAAAAACAAGTTAACAATACACAATGAAAGAAGAAGGGAAAAGTGCTTTTCAAATTACCTAAACATATTGGATCAAGCAATTTAGTGGCTTGCTTTTTCTGTAAGAAAAAGGGACACATGATGAAAGATTACCTAAAATACAAACAATGGCTTAAAAAAGGTGATTATACTATCCTTATGTGTTATGAATGTAATTTCATAGATTTAAAAAAAAAATACTTATTGATTGATTCATGTACTACAATTGACGTTATCATTATTATGCAGGGCTTTCTAAATCTAAAGCCCGACAGGAAGTGAAGAAGGCTTTAGGAATGGGATGCATTTACATATTGAGGTTGTGGGGGCTTGTAAACTTGTTTTAGAAAATGGCCATGTTTTGGATTTAGAAAACACTTTTTATTATTTCTTATAATAAATTTAGCATAGGTTTTGGGTATTTTTTTCATGGATTATATAAACTTAAATTAAATTCAACCTATGAAAAAAGTTTCATAACCTTGTATAAAGGAATTGGTACTAAGCGTATCATTGTTGATGAGTCTTTCTCTACCTTATGACATAAAAGATTAGGACATATCTTTATTAAGAGAATTAAAAGATTAGTCAATGAAGGATTCCTTGAAACTCTTGACCTTTGTAACTTTGTTACTTATGTGGATTACATAAAAGAAAAGCAAACCAACAAGACCAATAAATGTGCCAAAAAAAGTAGCAAAGTTCTTAAGATCACACACATTGATATTTGTGGTCCATTTAGTGCCAATTGTCTAAATTATCATAGATATTTTATCTCATTCATTGATAATCATACTAGATACATGTATCTCTACCTTTTTTTTTAGTAAAAATAGGACATTAGATGCCATTAAGACCTATAAAAAAAAATAAAGAGACAACTTAGAAAAAAGATTAATATATTAAGATCTTATAAAGGTAGTGGATATTATGGAAGATACATAGAATTTGAAAAAAGAAAGGGTTTATTTGCAAACTACTTGGAAGAAAAAGGGTATCATTTCATAATATACCATGCCAGGAATACTTCACCAGAATGGTGCTGCTGAAAGGAAAAACCACACCTTTATGAATATGATTAGGAGTATGTTAGGAAGCAATGAACTACCCTTATTTTTGTGGAGTAAAACCTTAAAGACAATAATGTATATACATGCATAGAAGAATCATTAATATTGAATGAAAAAAAATATTTCTTCTTCATAATTCTAATCGTTGTTTTCTATATGAATATTTATTTATATATTCATGTGATGAAATAAAAATATATGATAAGAAATTCTTTATGCAGTGTGCATGTAATATACTATTTGGATAAATTTGAAATGAGTAGAATTAAAGAAACATACCAAAGAAAATCATGGGAAGAAGTGATGCATCCCTATTATTAAAATTATTTAGTATTGTAGCGTATAATATTTTTGTTTGAAAAAATATCAAAATAATTATTTTTTATATTTTTTTAATATTTAACATAACATATAAATATCACAAAAAACATTAAAAAAAATTACAAAACCCTCAAACACTAAAAACTTTAGAATATCATGTCGTTCAGAGGTATACAACACATCTATATCAAAGGTAACATTTGGAATTGAGCATGTTTGCTAATGTGGTTGCTTTTCATGCCGAAATACATTAAAATAATGTTTTTTTTATTTTTTTAAAATTATTTTTTAAATCAACGTATCAAAACAATTTAAAATATTAAAAAAAATTTAATTTTTAGTAAAAACATTTCCAAACGCTCTTCTTCGCGTCACCTGCAACCAAATATTTATTTGATGAAAACTTATAAATAATAGGGCCGCTTAAATACAAAAATTATACCTAAAAATCTTATCAATTCATATGTAATTTAATACAATGATTTTATCTCATCTACTAAATATTCTTATACATAACTTTTTTTTTTTGTTGTGAAGGGATTTCTTTCAATTTAAAATTTAGATTTTTGTTAATCAAGTGTTAATTTGTGTTTGAGTTAATTTTAATTTTGTTCCAAATGCAAGGCATTGAATCCATGCAATCATAACGGAATTCTGTGTGAAGTCACGGTAGCAAAATGGGTGGCGGCAGCACAGTGTCTAGGGTGGGCATGTTATTCACAAAAGCCGACGTCTAACTTCAAAAGGATAATGATTAGGGTAGTTTACAACTCATATAATTTTAAAAGTTATTTCATTTTTATTATTTTAACTTATTTATTTTTTATTATTTACATTTATTTTTCATCTTAAATTATAGTAAAAAATTAGTTTTTTTTTTAACTACAATTTATATTTTTTAAACCATAACAACAAAAATATTATAATCCCAAAAACACTGGGTTTTTGAAAACGTGATAATAATTGTTTTTTAAAGTACTTTTTATTTGAAAATATATTAAAATAAATATTTTTTATTTTTTAAAAATTTATTTTGCATCAGCACATCAAAATAATCTAAAAACACCAAAAAAAATATTAATTTAAAATAAAAAAATAAATAAAATTTAATTTTTTTTAAAAAAACACTTTTAAAACACCAAAAATAAATATTACCTACAACCTCTCTCGATAAACTTCTTTCTCAATTCTTCTTCGTTGATAAACCTTAGTAGTGCAAAAAATATCAACTTTCTTTTTGGGTATTAGCACAAGACTTTTCTTAAGTGTTTATAAGGTACCAGCAGTAACCTTGAGGAGGGAATAGGCCAGATCAGCATGCCTATAGACTACCAAATTTTCTTATTTTTAATATATATATATATATATATATATATATATATATATATATATATATATATTATGTGAGAATGTTAAAGGCATGATAACACTGTTACTCTATTTTTTTTTTTTTATGGTGTGGTGTGTTATTTATTTTGTTTTAAAAAAGAATTATTCTCATCTAGTTTCATACAAATAAGAATTCCTAGACTCCCCCCTTAATTTCTAATGTCAAAAGATAGTCAGAAAATGTGGGTGGCTCTTCACTATTAGAACCACTTTGAGAGGACACGGTTAGCCATGCTCCGGCCGGTGAATAAAGAAATTTGAAACGGTGTTGTGTTGGCCTAATATAAAACTTGCAAGAATTATATTGCCACGGACATGTGAAGTGTCATGACCAAGCTCGGAGGAAATATTCATAAAGCATAAAATTAGTAGGATTGCCACAAGTAACCATGACTCATGATGCGAGGGAAGACATCAGCAATGACATATCCTACATGGTTATCGAGAAAGAAAAGAAAAGAAAACCATGAGAGATGGAATTCAAATCCTAAGTTTGTTTTTTTTTTTTTTTCAGAGATGATGAGTTTGATTTTCATAAATTTTAGATCTGATGGAGATTTATATAATTGTTAATTTTAGAGTATATAGAATTAGTCGAGATACACGCAAGTTAGTCCGGATACCAACGTTAATAATAAAAAAATAAAAAAAACCCAACCAGTATACATATAAAATTGTGGGAATTTTTTCTTGGATCATAGTTGCGAATGTCATGTAGTGCTATCATGCATGATCTTATATTGAGGTATATTGAGGGTGATAGTTTTTGTTTTTGAGTGTATTTTAAAAATATATTTTATTTAAAAAAAATATTAAATTGATGATTTTTTAGTGTATTTTTATAGTTTTAAAGTGTTAATATCAAAAATTAAAAAATATAAAAATATTATTTTAAAATAAAAAAATATTTTTAAAAATCACTATATGTTTCAATATTAAACACGCAATTAAAATAGACTATAAAGAAATGGTAGGTAAAGAAACACCAATTAGAGAGTTGCCCGTTGAAGTGAAAATCTGCATAGATGCCTACTAAATGAAGAACTTGGAGACAAAAGTAGTGGCTCGTAGAAAATTGACAATGGATTTGAGATTATTGGGGATCTAAGGTCAATGTAATAGAAGGAAAAAACAACTAATGTAGGTAGAGAGCTAAAATCAAGTAAAAAGAATGTTCAAAGTTTAAAATAAGACAGAAGAGACAAAAAAAAAATAGAAAAATATATTTTTTGTATTTTTTATTTTGCAAATATAAAAATCCATTTAAAATTATTTTTGAAACCGATTTTTTTTTTTAATCTATACTCGGAAACTAACTAAAATTCCAGTGCTATAGAATTGGTTATTTTTGCATCCCAACCAATACCAACTAGCGAATAATCCATGTGTGTATATATATACATATATACTAACTAGCAGACACGTGTACATGACAACCAAAAGTTTATTTTAAGCTAAAAAAGGTCAAGAGAGAGTTTGTGAATCCGGGTAAACCTGTGTTTAAAAAAAAATAATGTTTTTTATTAGAAGTTATTTTTTTATATTTTGGATTGTTTTAATGCATAAATTTCAAAAATAATTTTAAAAAATAAAAAAATTATTTTAATATATTTTAAAATGAAAAACACTTTAAAAAACAACTAGAATTACATTTCTATACAGGCAAAAGCTTGAAAGCAAACAAGGAAGAAAGACAATATACTTTCAATTTAGCTTTTTGAACCACTAAAATAATGTAGAGGTGGAGTAAGATGCAGAAAGTATCCTCTCATGCCTTGTCGGCCATCTCTGTCTCGCATATACATAACACACAGATGTATTATTTGCACTTAAAAAAAATATAAACATGAAAATGGTCTATCTATGAAACCATGGAGGAAATATTTTGTTAATCATTGCATAGAAGACTAAATAAATTCTGAACTTTCTGCTATTATTCATGATAATAAAAAGAAGTTGACAGTTTGCCACAATTCATTGCACTTCAAAGACTTCCAACTCAGACTTCAAAAAGAAAGAAGAAACTTAACTGGGACCATTTATTTTATGCTCTCTATTCTTTACGCGCAAAACTGGAGATCTTCCTTGGAGGAAACTCTCTGCGAAGTTCAAAAACTCTTCTTCCAGTCCCTATAAGGTAGAGTTTCTTTTTCTGGGTCTGGTTCCTTCTTCTTGCAGGCCATTGACCTTAGAGGTATGTGGCTCTAGAGTCATTGCTTTTCATTGACTTTGTTCCTCTTCTGGAGCTTGTATCTGGGCAGAGCTAATGTTTTGGTCTTGCCCTCACTATTTTTTCTTCATGTGAATGCGACTCATTTCTGTTTGGTAGGCATGGAGAGAATATCATATAGGCTGCTCCCTGTATTTGTTCTTGTTGTTTCCCTCTTGTTTCATCAGTCCATGGGGCTTAATGCTGAGGGGCAATACCTCCTAGATATAAAGAGTAGAATTGGTGACACCTATAACCATCTTAGCAACTGGAATCCTAATG
>Ga0325410_1009920_pt1 | contig 10113 bp, 9 predicted proteins | sample PopdelMetagenome_16_FD_206182 | JGI IMG/M metagenome (GOLD analysis project Ga0325410, IMG submission 206182) | Populus deltoides microbial communities from Bellville, Georgia, United States - Xylem-PdIQD-R3 | ecosystem: Host-associated > Plants > Phyllosphere > Stem > Wood/Secondary xylem...
ATGGCGAATAAGCAATCCAAGACGGAACAAAGAACGGCCCACTAGCTGTGATTTGCTGGTGGAGTTGGTATTAATTTATATTCCAGTTCCATATATTTCCTATCTTTTAATTATCATTTCATGAAAGAAAGAATATACTCCCAAAACATGAGCTGAACTCAATAAAAACAATATTTATAACCAATGGAATATGCAACAGATATGTGCGGGGCACTGCTCTTCACACAAGTTCTGCCAGCAGATTCAGTTAACTCAAGCAAGAACTCGTCACAGGTAAATCAATTAAGGGGCAAGACAGTTTCTCTGGCTTCATTATGGATCGCCACTTCACAAATGCTTTTAAAGTTTTCTGCCTGACATCAGTTGGGATTAAAAAATCCTATTGTCTTAACTTTAATATTCAATCTTTGCCTGAGAGAACAACTGTCCTCCTTGATCTGTAATCATCCATTAGCTTTTCTATCAATTACACATCCATCTTTTATCTATAGCGTATCAAACATGTGGAGAAAATGGCTGGCAAAACTAATTTTAGCAAGAGTAAAGAGACTGGAGAACAGATAAGTGCAAGGTTAGAAAGGCATTCACCCTGGTTTTGTCCTAGTCTAATTAAGTTAGTTTCTCTCCCGCGTCTACAGCCTGACAACTACCCATTGCATGTACAATCATGAATCTGGCATGATATCTCAAGTTCTGTGCTGCAAAATGCATCGAGATTTCAGAACCAAACCCACTTTCAAGAAGCTATCAGAACCTATATCTGACAGTAAATACTATGGTTTGGAGCACATAAAAGGAAGAACTCAAATGGTCATGCTGATATATTCTCATACATGGTATCCTTTATCTGCAAAACATGTGCAAGAACAGCATTAGACCTACAGCCATAGCACATTGATGTATTGAGCCAAGCTGATATGAACTTCCATTCGTGAGTTTTCAGCTCTAAATTAAAATGTAAAGCTCCCATGATTTTGTAGGTCTTACAGGGAAGATAATGGAGTTAAATAATCCCTAACAGTTAAATAACTTTCTTTGGAATCTAGGTGTAAGTACGGAACTCATTCTTCTCTTCTGATTTATTATTCTAAATTTGATGTCAAGCAAAGCATCTCCTATACCTGTCCCCCTCGAGTTGATGTCCAATCATGTCTTTCCAACCTCTTTTGTTTTTTCACTTTATATGTATAACAATTTTATATAACTAAAATCCCTTCATGCTAAATTTTTTATAAAAAACATGAATTGACAAATGATTTTTTTTTTACACGTAACCTTTTAATAAATTTATCTTTTGTGATAACAATAAACTTATAATCAAATAAATTAACACAATTTAAATCAATAATTTTTTTTGTCAAGCATTTTTTATATTTTCTTTACACTTAACCTCTAACTTATCAACTAGGACATCATTAATGATATCATCATTACCATTAATATCATTGTTTATGACATTATTATTAAAAAAATTATATGGTGATTGATTCCAATCCACACAATAACTAGAATCATCAAATATTTCAATTTCAATACCAAATTCTTCGTGATCAAGAGGCTATCTCCCTTACCCATGTCTCTAAAATGGATTCTCAAAATTGATCATGGATATGTGACCACTTTGCTCATGATCCTTCAATGTCTCTTCATCACCTTTTCTAATTGATGAAATAGTTTAGTTTTGTTATTTGTCTCAGCATGTCTTTTATTACCAGTTCTTGAATTTCTTTTTCCTAAAGAAAAACCTCTTCATCCTTTGTTATATAAGCATTTCATGTTCTACTACCTCTTCCAACCATGGTTATTCTAGCATACAACAAGCAAATACTCAATAGAATTTTGTACATCATTAAGCTTGATGATAAACTAGATATTAAAAGTAAAAGTTTATTGTTCTACATCTTATCATATAATGAAATTAATGTGTATTCATTCAAGTTTTTTCTTTCTTTCTATATTATAAGTATGTGTCTAAAAACAGTTAGCAATGGATCTTAAACAAATTAATATCATATAAGAAAATATCAAAAGTGAATTTTTTAAAAGAGAAAATTATTTTTACATTCCCAATATTAGCACGTGATTTCACTTTTTCTTTGTAGTTTCAGAAATTACACTTTATATATAACTGCTTATAAAGTTTATGACACTTTACTTACTGACTTGAGCGCATGAGAAATTAGTCAACAAAAAAGTTTTTAGAAATTATAAGATTGCAATTATACTTGAATTAATGACTACAACGGTCTTACATGTTAAACATTACAACTTTTCCATCAAACTAATCAATAAAAAGATTTAAAGAAAGAGCCATTTCTTGAATTTATGATTCATTTCCAATTCCATGTTGACAATGATTTCTTGTCCTTAAATGATACAATTTCATAATTAAAACCTCTTAAGTTCAATCTTGATTTTGATTATGATATAAACAGGGTTTCTCAACTAATTTAGATTGAACACTGGATAGGGAAATCAAAGCCTTTGTGAGGTTTTATTCTGGTATATGGCTTTCTCAACATCTAATTATTTTTCAAACTTCCATCACCATCATCATTTCTAGACCTAGCTTTCAAAAGCATCATAAAAAAAAACCTAAAAACCCACTTTAAGGCTTAATCAATTATCATTACTAACCCACCAATGAAGAAACAAATTAAAAATTTATCAATTATAAAAGAAACTTATTATTGCTAATCCAAAAAAAGACCGCAACTTTACATTAAAAATAAAAACTTTAAAAGCCTTGAAGAAATAAATTTGAATACAGTTAAGCATACTGAAGGATAAGATTGTAGAATTGATAATTGGAGCATCTTGTGAAAGTTGTAAAAATACATCATTGGATACTTCTGGAAATTTCAAGAGCAGGTGCTCATAAAGTTCCATCAAATAAAAATAAATTACATTTGAAAAAAGCAAAAATAATTTATTTTCAAATCGCAAAATATGTTGAGGATTACAAAGAGGAGAGAATAATTAAAAGGAGGAGATTTTGTTTTGATTTGTGTTTGATTTATTGTTCATGGAGGAAGAAATAAAATGTTGTGTACATTAATGGATTGATAAGTTGTTCCCTTCATTTGGGTTATATTATATAAAAGGGTTTTTTTTTATTTTTTATCTTTTCATCAAAATTTAAATCTTGCATTGATCCATTAGATAAAATGTAATTTCTAAAACTACGAAGGAGAAGTGAAATCATGTGCAATTTTTCAAAGGGTCAAAATATTTATTTAATTTTTTTTTTATCATGAATACACTTTACTAAGTTTTGAATAATTGTAGAAGTTCATCTAATTTAACGATATAATTATGTTTAGTAGTAGTGTATAAAATATAGTAATTATCTATATATCTTATTTACTTGATGGTGGACAAGACATGATAATTATTTTTGTATCTTGTTTGCTTGATGGTGATAGGACATCATCAAATATAAAACAATTTGTTTTATCCTTAATATATATTGTTATCAAACTTATATATTTTAAAAAATAATTATTATTATTTTTTTTTAGTTTATATCGAGTGTTGAAATTAATAATAGTATAACAAACATTTTTATCCTTACATAACTTAGTTAGAGATTTAGTAGTAAATATCAAATTAAAATGGCTTATTAATAATGTACATTTTCATTCATTCACATGTTTATGGTTATGAAGAGTGAATTTTTTGTATCAACACAAGTTAAAATCTAAAATCAAATATAATAATTTCACAAATTCAACCTACATATATTAAAATTAAAATTACTTAAGCTAACAACATATAGCCATATTCTACAAAGGTTTATAATTATAAATATTGAAATATAAATTAAGTTCAATGTAACTCCATAATGACTAGTTGAGAAGTGTTATTATAAATGAATGTTTTTTTGTTATCATTCAATCCCCAAAATCTTATTTTAAAATGAGGGTTCTCCGTAAACTTAAAGATTACTTGTACCACCTTGTCATCTTTAAACACATAACCAATTTTTGCCTCATTGTTCCACTACACCATTAAACAATATATACAGATAAAATTAGAGATGAAATTATATCCGTCAATAAAATTACCGATAAAAAAATTCTGTCGATAATTCTGTTGGTTTTCGCTGATTTTCTGATAGTGTTCACATGAGATATAACCTTAGCAAAAACTTGAATATGCTTTCCTTGTAGATCCATTATATACCTAACAATGTCAACCAATTTACCAACACCTCTAGACCATGACTCTTTCTCTTTATATGTAGTTTCTTTACTTTGTAACTAGATGAATAAATTATTATGGAAACACTTAATTGAAGAAATAATAGCATTAGAATGGGGTATTTCGCTTGTTTGGAAGTGTGGTTGTGGTTGTTTTGATTACCGCTAGCATTTCTTCATCTGCATCATTACCGCTCAAAGAAATGTTTCTAATAGCTAAATCCTTTCAAAACACAAATTAGGAAGGATTATAAAGTGGAAATGGTCTTCCAGGACTTTAGAATCTTAAGGGATTTTTCTATAAAATAAATAAATAAATGTACATATATTTAATATACTGAACTCAATCAAAGTGAAATATAATGTATGATAATTAAAATAAACTATACCACCTTTAACCACTCATCTTGGACTTGTTGGCTATCCATTTTCACACATTGTTTCTCATCATGCAAACTAAAGCCACTATAATTAAACATGTTTGTTGCGGTTTGGTATTTTTATTTCAATCTCTTATGCTTGTTTTTCAATGTTTTATAGTGTGACCGCATTTAGGAAATTTTTTATTTATAATAATTTCAATTTTTTCAAATGTTTCAGGTCTGAATTGACATGTGTCATCTCTATTACCCTTATATACCATTTTCTCTATCAAACAAACAAATATATTTGTTTCCTTTATAGACTATACACGTGTAGTTGCCATTTTTTTTTTTATCCTTGTCATAAAGAATCCAAACATAGGTTGAAAATCATAATGATAGTAACTAAAACTCAATTAAAGATAGCATAAAAACATCCAAACATGATTGAAATATCCCAAATTTAAATTACAATTTATAATCATTTATTTAGAATTAGCAATTTCAAAACAGTGTAATTTTAAAAAAAATCGACAGAGTCTCCTTTGTATTTTTAATAACAAGTTATTGACTCAATAATTCCTTAACGTGTAACATCATTTATAATGCACGTCCTATCATATAGGACTTTCATAACTCAACCATAGTATTAGATTTCCATTTTTTGTAGAATTAATATTTTGATATTCCAAGGAACAAATATTTAAAGCTAATTAGTCCATAACATACATCATTTTCTTTTAAAAATTAAAAATAGTTAAATAAGTATACAACAAGACTATAAATCAACTTAATGAAAACATCTTCTTTGAATTACATCATTCATAATTAATAAGTTAAACATTATATTTTTTTTAAAATATTTATTACAACAAAATAAAGATTCTTCCAAATGTATAGTTCATTTAAACAAAAAGTCTTATCTATAAATTACTTATCAACCCAAGAGTGTGAGGTATCTAAAAATATTTGTTGAGTATATATATATAAACAATTTAACTATTTTTAGTAAACATAACTTCCTACATTGATAAGATCAAACTTAAACCCTCCCTTTTTAAAGTGGTTTTGACCGAAACCTTGAGTGAAAGAGTTGCAAGAGTTCTTTTTTTCTTTTTTTTTGGAATTTTTTCCTTCCTTCACATCTATTTGCAATCCTAAACACATCATTTTACACAATTCCAAACAATGCATCAAATTCTCCAATTCCTCAATTTGTTTTTCTATGGCTGAAACCATCAATTTAGGAGGGAGGGGATACAAATATTATTCAATCAAAATTTATAATAATTCTATAATTAATACTATAAAACTCCAAGCTCACAAATTCCTAACAATTGAATTTCTTCATAAAACACAGAATCATAACAATTAATTACTTGAATATGCTCTTTTACCTTAATTGGTTAATGTTTCAAGGAATGGATTCAAGAAAAATCCTAGTTCCCTTCTCTTCCCTTTTCAAATCCTAGCTTTAGGATTTTTCTCTTCAAAATAACCCTCCATCACATAATCACCTCTATTATTTGCCTAACTATGTTTAATCACTCAAATTACACTTTTTTGGGGTGAATTTAACAATAAAATAAGTAGAAAAAAAATCAAACAACCCTTACCCTTTCTTTGTGTAGAAAATCATTAGACAAGGAGAAGAAAAATGGGCATTTATAGTCAAATTTTTACTAATTACATATTAACCATTGTTCTTTCTTATTTTTTTCTTTTTGTCCCATTACTTTTCCCTCTCATATTTATTGTACCATGACACTCTTTCCCTTATTTAATTTCATCTCTCTCTTTGTTATCTAAAGTTCTTTTATTCAATTTAACCTATATGTTATTTTCAGATTAAATAAGATTTTATTTTGCTCAAGATATGTTTTTAACTGGGTTTTTACATTCTCCCCTCCTAAAATAAAATTTTATCTTTGAAATTTGAGCCTCAAACCTGAATCTAGAAACAATTTAGGGTATTTCTTCTTCATTTCTAATTCTTTTTCCCAGGTTACCTCTTTGATTTGGAAGCTTCTCCATAATATTTTTATCATCAAAATCCTCTTGCTTCTAAATTCTCACTATGGTTTAACATTTTCACCGGCCTCACCTCAAATGTCAAATCTTCATCAATTCCTAGGGGAATTTATGGCAGAACCCAAGATGGCTCCATTTTGACCTTTCTTAGCAAGGAGACATGAAAAATGTCATAGATTTTGGCCAGATACGAAGGCAAAGCCAATTTGTAAGCCACAGGTCCAACCCTTTAGGTGATTTCAAAAGGTCTGATGCATCTTGGTGCTAATTTTTCTTTCATGTTAAATCTTAACATATGTTTCCACGAGGCGACCTTTAAAAATACATTATCCCCAACATTTAATTCAAGAGATCTTTTTCTATTATCTGCATAGCTCTTTTATCTATCTTGAGCCGCTTTCATCCTACCCTTTATGGTCTTTATCTTTTCTGAGGTAACCTGTATCAACTTTAGCCCCAACAGTTTCCCATCCCCCACTTCTTTCCAGCATACGAGAGTTCAACATCTTCTACCATATAAAGCTTTATAGGGAGCCATTCCTATTGTATCTTGATAGATGTTGTTATTTGTGAATTCTACCAGGAGTAGGTGATTTTTTAATTACCACCAAACTCCGATATACAAGCCCTCAATAAATCTTCCAATACTTGAATTGTTCTCTCAAATTTTCCATCAGTTTAAGGATGATAAGCCGTACTCAAATTCAACTTTTTTCCTAGAGCCTGTTGAACATTTGCCTATAATCAAAATGTAAACCTGGGGTCTTGACCCAAAACTATTGATACGGGTACTCCATGTAGTCTCGCCACTTCATTCACATACAACTTTGCAGAAACCCTGTTGGCTTCTAGTGCTCTACATTTACCTGTTGGCACACTTTACACTTGGCCATATCGTCACTTTTCTTTTCATATTTGGCTACCAATAAAATTCCTCTAAGTCCCGGTACATTTTTGTACTCCCAGGATGGGTTACGAGCCTCGATTCATGGGCTTCTCACAATACTTCTCTTTGTAAGGTCTCATCTTCAAGCAAAATCATTTGCCTCCTATAAGCTATTATTCCATCTTCCAAAATATGGAAAGAAGTCTCAACCCCTGACTTCACTTTGTCCCTTATCTTACCTACTTCGACATCTTTCTTTTGAGCTTCTAATAGTCTATCTCGGAGCAACGATCTTAGTTTTAATTGAGCCAACACAGATTCCCTAGGAACAGTTTCTATTCTGGCATCAATCTTTCTCAACTCCAATAATTCTTTTTCATCACTATGATCCCATGGGTATCGTCTACCTTATTTTTACAACTAAGAGCATCTATGACAAAATTTTCTCTTCCTAGATCATAATCAATTACATAATTATAATCTTTTATCAATTCCACCTAGCATCTCTGTCGTATGTTCACTTCCTTCTGAGTCATTAAATGCCTCAAACTCTTATAATCTGTAAATATGTAGACTTGAGACCCATTTAAATAGTGCCTCCAAACCCTTAGATCAAATTGATCTCATGAGTTTTTAGCTGTCTTGAGGCATAAGCAATCACCCTACCATGTTGCAACAATACACAACTCAAACCCTTATTTGATGCGTCATTGTAAACCATTAATCCTTCAATTCTCGAAGGGATTGTTAACACTGGTGCAGTTGTAAACCTCCTCTTTAACTCTTAAAAGCTCTCTTCGCACTCCTTGGTCCATTTCCACTTCATCTCCTTCTGAGTTAATTGGGTCATCGGTATAGCTATAGTAAAGAATCCTTATATAAATCTTCTATAATACCTCGCTAACCTAAGAAAGCTACAAATTTATTTCTCTTTCTCAAATCTTTCCCATTTCAGTATTGCCTCAACCTTTCCAAGATCCATAAATATTCCTTTCACCAATATGACGTGCCTTAGAAAAATTTCTTTAAGCCAAAACCCATAATTACTCAGCTTGGCATATAGTTGATGCTTTCTCAGGGTCATTAATACATGTCTCAAGTGTTGTTCATGCTCCGAGTATGAGCTAGAATAGACTAAGAAATCGTCTATGAACACCATTACAAACTTGTCCAAGTAGGGTAAAAAAAACTCGATTAATTAGGTTCATGAACATTGCAGGTGCATTTGTTAACCCAAATGACATTATTAAAAACTTGTAATGCCCATAATGGGTTCTAAATGTGATCTTGGCCACATCCAGTTCCTTAATTCGTAATTGATAGTACCTAGATCTCAGGTCTATTTTTGAAAATACCCTGGCTCCATTGAGTTGATCAAATAGGTCATTTATCCATGGAAGCGGATATTTATTTTTCATTGTTGCCCTATTCAACTGTCTATAATCTATGCAGAGCCTAAAGGTTCCATCCTTCTTCTTCAAAACAGCACCGAAGCTCCACAAGGTGAATTACTTGGACATATAAATCCCTTATCTAGTAATTCCTACAGTTATATCTTTAACTCAACTAATCCATCCGGCTCAATTTTATATGGAGACTGGGCTATCAGGGATGTATTAGGCAGTAGTGCATAGATAAAGACTTCCACCTCCCTTTCTGGCGATACCCTTGGTAACTCATGTGGAAATACATTTGGAAATTCTCTCACTATAAAGAGATTTGCCAATTGGTTTTCTTCCCTCTTCGACTCTAATACATAAGCAAGATAGACTTCACATCCCTTTTTCATAAATCTCTTTACGGTTATTGTTGAGATGATACAGTTTGGGATGATGTTTCTCTCCCTTATAACTATCACTCTCCTACCATTTGGTCCTTAGAGAGTCACTGTTTTCGCAAACCAAACCATATATGCCCTAAGGATGAGTTAGTGGATAAAAACTATCATGACACAATTTTTACCCCCCCTAAATTTTCAAGAAATTTTTTTTTAAAATCATTTTCAAAGAAAAGTTTTCAGGGAAAAAGTTTTTGGGTTACAATCAGGTAAGAATTTAATTCACAAATGGTCAGAAAAATAATGTGGGCTTGTAATTAAAATTTTAATTAAAGAAAAAGGTTCAAATAGACCAAATTTGCAAGCTAAACACCAAAATGAAAATGGTGGAAAAGTTCTTAAGGCCATGTTAATTCAATCAGGGGCTTAATTAAAGAAAAAAACAGAGATTTAAACTCAATTTGATAAAAAAAAGGATTAAAGGTCCAAGGACTAAAATGAAAAGGCATTGAAATCAGAAGGTACTTTTGGTTTTACTTAGGGATCTAATTGAAGAGAATTTAAAAAAAAGAGTCAATTTCATATAAATTACATAAATTGAGAAACTAAGGACCACGTAGTGAAGCGTGTCAAAATACACGAACCAAATTAAAAATGATTAAAGATGAAATGGAAAGGATTTTAAAAAATAAAGCTAAATTTAGGACTAAATTGAAGATTTTCAAAAACCAATGACTAAAATTTAAAAAGTGCCAAAGTTCCAGGTTTGGGTCGGACTTCACGTAACGACGTTGTTTCAATTAAACAATCCCAAGTCTGCCCCAATACATGAATGTTGTCGTCTGCTTTAAATGG
>Ga0325410_1009921_pt1 | contig 10112 bp, 7 predicted proteins | sample PopdelMetagenome_16_FD_206182 | JGI IMG/M metagenome (GOLD analysis project Ga0325410, IMG submission 206182) | Populus deltoides microbial communities from Bellville, Georgia, United States - Xylem-PdIQD-R3 | ecosystem: Host-associated > Plants > Phyllosphere > Stem > Wood/Secondary xylem...
AGCTCCAATCCTTGCCTTCCCGGACTGTAGTTCTGAACTGCCAAATATCGTGGGCTTAGATGCATTTGCAAATATCCCAAGGAAATTGTATAAAGAAGGAAGACATTTAAATGTATTTGTAGACGGGAGTAATAAAGGCAAATAATATGGACGACGGAGCGTGTCCTCTTGTTTTGTTTTCCCTTTGATTATCGAGTTGGATATTCTTGTATTCTTTTATTATTAGAACCCTTTCTAGATCAGTAGGATCTTCATTAGGTCATTATACCTGTAATGCTCCAGCTATCTTTTTAATGGATTCCATGTTTCATCCTCTATTTCAAAAAGAAAAAGAAAAAAGGAGTAGAGGGTGAGCTTTATCAATGGAGTCTTTTATACAGTGGGCAAAAGTAGAGTTCTTTAGCATTTCTTAAAGTAAAGTTCTTTCAATGGAGCTTTTACACAGTGGGCTTTCCCTTAGGCTAAAGACATGAATTCTTGCCTTTTCGTTTTCTTAGACTTGCTTGCATATCACCCCCAGCACTCGTACGCGTACAAAAACAACCTTGAGAAGAAACCCTATTAGATAATGGTGGATCTTGGCAAGTGGGTCTGCTTCACACCTTTCTTAGTTCAATCAACAAGCTAGCCAATTGGTTGTATGAGAAAATTGAGAATATACCCCCAAAAGCCACAAGAAAAGCATCAAATCTCTCTTTCTCCAAATTATCAGCATCAGTCACACCCTTTTTCTTCACAGATAGAATCCTTAATACCAGCGGCATTCTTTGCTTTTTTTACTTTCGAGAAATTTCACGCCCCATTTAGTATCTGTTTAGTTAATCGCTGCCACTTTTTCAAATACTCAAAAGAATTCCTTTCATTGCTGAGAGCACATTGATGCTGATAGCTTTATCAGTGACTCATAATTGTCAATGCTCTCTTCCATGAACAATCATTTCACAGAATGATTAAGCACACGTGCATCAAAATCAAGTTGCTGTACTACGAGCCTCATAATCATTAAGTGATATTTTTTTTTTTAACCTTCAGAGGAGCAACCCAGTCAAATGGCTTTTCCAATGCTTGTAATCGTCCATAAAGAAATCCCTTCAAAAGCTTCGCATTATTGTTTGTCAGGAAAAGAAAGCAGGACATATTGAACTGTCTACTAACCCTTCGAAAGCATCACACTTCATATATAGACCTCAGAGATGAAGAAAAGGAGAATAATTTATAGGTGAAGGCATATACAACGAAAACTGCCTGTCACTAAAGATTATAAAAAATATATGTAGGCTTAGTAATAGGATAAAGCTGCATTTCTCACACGTGGTTTACACAGGAACTCTCCCTTCAGTATTGAGCCGACACATTCTTCCGATGATAACAAATGTGGTTTAGTCTGGTAGTTTCAACCGGTTAAACAGCACAAGGAAACTTTGTTCAGGAACGACATAAAGGAAACCAAGATCTGCCCCTTTGACATATGGTCCGATGCCCTAAATGAAAGAATGGAAGGAGTTGAGAAAAACTACAAATAAAGACAAGAAGAACGCTAGCAAATATCTTGAGAACTTTTATTACCCTGCCATTAAGTTGAAGAAGTTCACCATCAACCCATTGTGGATTCTTGAAGCCAAACTCTGCTATTCTTCCTTGACCTTTGTAGCTTGCCACCTGGATAGAATTTTACAAACAATTGCATGCACTTTTAGATTTCCTGGCCAAGTTTGTGATGTGACAAATAATGTGAGAAGTATTCAGAAATGCCTGGCCTATAGTTGTTCATAGTCCACATTGTAGAACTGTAGGGTTATTAGATAAAGAGAATTAACTTTCCTCGTGTTTTTCACGAGACAGTGGTGCAATCACTACACACATTTCCAAAGAACTAGTTTCAACATTCAGGGAAAAAAAAAAGGCTTCTTTCATGGTTATCAAAAGTTCCATTACGTTGTGAATTTCAAGAATTTTGGGTGAAGGAAAAATGCAATGGAAAGGAGAACAGAAACAAAGATAACAACAATGGCCTTGACCAAGCTATATTTGTGCTCAGAGATAGATAGAGAGAGATCCTCTAGCAAGTATAATTACCACTCCCAATTCATCTGGATACATCCCGCGGTTGGAATTGCGTCTTCCCTTCTCAATTCTAGCACGAAATGTGACCTAAACTTTGTAGTTGGTAAATTGGTCAGCATAAATTTTACATTGCTAGCATATAAAAATTAAGCGCGATGGCCAAACTTCAAGTAATAAAAAAAAATGCAAACCTGGCCAGCGGGGACATTAAGATCCCCAGTTAGCTTCACTGCCTCAACATACTCAAAGAACTCCACATCTGATGACTGGTCATCTCCATTATTCCAATGACCATATTTACGCTTCAATTGCACTATCTCAGTCCCATAAGGTCCAAATGCACCAACATACAGGCCTACAATTCAACCAACAGATTATAGCATCAATAATACACATCTTTTATTGCTTAAATCAAAAGATAGAAAAACATGTGTACAGAAACTCACCATCAAACGGATCTAAACTGCTATTAGAAGTTGTAATTCTACTGAAAGTTGTATACTCAGATAAACTGCTTTGCTTCTGTGCCTGACTAACAGCAAGTTTGACAATTTCACGGACATTTCTAGAAACCTGAGAATAAAATGAACAAAATAATCACTGATTGTCAACAAAATACAGTGATACAATCAAGTAGATTGGCTGCATCTAAGATTTTTGATCCTCAAACAATTCTCAAACTTCGGTTATCAATATCCATTCAGCATTAAGGAGGAAGAAAAACAAACTATTGAGATTGTCCAATCTGAAGCTGAAACAACAAGATAAAAACTTCACCATCTTCACAGTGAAGGTATTCACACAAAGTTTTGAAAAAATAGAGAGGTTTTTTCTGGCACTATTGCAAAACGTAAATGAAAATCAACAGTCTTCTATCTTGAACAGAGTGTTTTCTTCTTCAGAAAGGATAACAGGCAAATTTGTCCTCACATTTCATGAAAGGTACCACTTAGATCCCTGAAAAAAAATTGTTTGAATGTTACTAGTATAGTTGGTCCCACCTGTCAAAATTGATGATACAAATGGATGGAAATTTCCACCATGGCACATGAGATCAACTAAGAATTCTGTCTAAACATGGCATCTTAGATGACAGGGGCCCCACAGGCAAAATCTAGTATATTATATGTACTAATGGTTGGGAAGATGGCATGTAATGGTTATAAGTGCCAAATTTTTCCAGGTAACAGTGCACCCTTGTTCTTTTTCTCCAAGGATATAAATGGAAGCCTGATGTAAGATATTGTTCAGTACCCCAAAGAAACTAAAATTCCTATCTATATCAAGAGTGACTTCTATAACAACAATTGGAGGATGTCATGTAAATGGTATGAAAACCCTCCAACTATCAAAATTCCTGAATTCTATTCTCACCTTTGAAGAAACTTTGTCAGCACCCCAAAATGCCTTGGCAATATCTGAAGGCATAAGCTCAGAAACACCTTTAGCTGCTAAAGATGCCACTTTTGCCTTGGATGCTTTACTTTCTTTACTGCCAGAATCTAGACTTCCTTGAAAATGTAGTGTAAAAGAATCTTTCTCTATATTTTTAATTTCAGCTGGAAGACGCACATTCTCATCCTTGCTTGGAGTATCTTCATTGTTATGCACAACCCCACCAATAAAAAGCTTCGTGTCTAAATCCTTTCCATCCTTTGACGAATCATTAGTGCCTTTCAAAGCATCCTCATCAGGCTGTATCTCTTCTAAATTACTGGCATCATCTTCTGAATTTTCACTGGAACCTGTTTTATCACCATCTTCTTGCATCAACTGCTTCACAGAATCACTATCCTCCATCACTTCCCCTGTAGCATTAACGTTCATGACTTTTACTTTCAACCCTGGAATCTTATCTTTGAGAAAATTTATCACACTTTTTATCCCTTCCTCAGTTGCTTCTTCAATATTTATGCTCTTCTCCTCACTTTTATCTACCTTAACATCATTTGCCTGAACATCCACTACAGATGCATTCTCAGCTTTGGAAGTGGATGGAACTTGTGCAGATTTGGATGGGGAACTTGAGGAGTTTGTTGAACTTCCTTTAGCTCGTTGCAGACATACTACCTGTCAATGAATGCAATGTCAGAAAATTGGACATTTCATAAAAAATATTAAAGAGAACTGAAGATCCAAGACCAGATACTCCACTGAGGAGATGCCACATGACTAGAAGAATGAAAATGGCTAGAACAAAAATTACAAACTTCTGAAACACTTTCACCTATATAAGATCCTTCTTGTTGGAGATTCTCAGAACTTGTCAAAACATCTCCACCTATAATAAGATCCTTCTTGGAAATTCTCATTGTTTTCATCACAATAACATATAGTTCCGACACATATATGAACACAGCACATGCATACATTCATGCATGGACACATCAATGTCTATGTGTATACAAACATACATATCAAAAATATAAAGAAAAGTAATTGACAGTTTTCCTTTTAACATTGCTGACAATTACAATACAAACATACATATCCAACAAAGCAAAAGGAAATATAAAGAAAAGTAATTGACAGTTTTCCTTTTAACATTTGCTGACAATTACTATAATTTTCTCCATGCCCAACACTACATGCCAACATCAACACGGTAAGCTACATATCTTTAAACTTTAGCACTGTACTCCTAAATTCAGATGCATATTAGCAGGCCAACCATCATAAGCCAAAAAGGAAATCTTCACCCAATGACAAAAACCCTCCTAGTGGCTAACCGGAACTATGAGATAGAGACAGTGGAAATGGAAACATGATTGGTTGAAAAGGCAAAAATGGAGACATAAAATAAATTTGTCTCCAAGATAATTTTTGACTGGATTTTTGTACTTTCAAAACAGAAACAAACAATATAGGGAGACATATCCCCCTTGTCTACACTGTCTGTCTTTTCCATGCCAAGACAGTAACCAAATGCTACCTTGACCTTGGAGTTCATAAAGAAAATAAGAGAAAAGAGATTAGCTCAACAGAGAGTTGATTCATTTGACTCTCTTTGATCAGCGGATGAACAAAACATCATTGCAACTCCTAAAGAATAAACAGAGCTGCACAATGTGTCACATGCATGTTGTTTACAAGCTCACACACCATAAAAGACTTGTTCTGTAATCAATGGGTATTCTAGATTACAAAATTTGCAGAACTTGATTATCACAATAAATTTTAAGCATAACCACTTGGCATGTGCCTCACAGCAAATTCATATTGCAGTTCTGACATTCTGTGCATGTGCGCTGTCTGCTCTTACTAGTCCCGAATCAGTATGAGCACATCAACAAAGTGAGTATCATCCCGTCCCATGACTCTTCATATTGGCAATGCAGAGTATGAAGTCAACAAACTCAATTTGGTCGATAACTAGAGAATTTGAATTGAGGTACAATCTAAAAGGAGAAATGGCTCACCTGCATAACATACTTTTCTTCTTCATCTTTGACCACAAAAATTTCAAACAATGGAGTTCCAGGAGATGAATTGACCAACTGCCTGCAGCAAACAAGATTTTACAAAAATTGCTCCAGTGCATCAAACATTAATCAAGACAACAAAGATCCTTACCTTGGAGTATAACTCCGGCCAACAAATCTGCCCACATCTGGTGTTATGCGAACCAGTCTGCCAAAGGGATCATCAGAATCCGATGAGTAGCCCACCCACCAACCTACCTGTTAACTCAAAAAATAGAAGTTAAGTTGACATTGCAAGAAAGACAAAGGACTGATCTTTGAACATGAAAGGAGAGTTTAATTGGTTTTCAATATTCTGCTTATACGGTTGAAACCAGTCATGTTTAATAATTATCATCTGATGAAGACCCATACAGTGCCATCACAAGGAAATGTTAACAGGTGTGGTTGTGAGATTAATAAAGTGACATGATGATACAAGGCAGACACTTGAGGACAATATTTCATGCAAAGTGTCAGTACTGCCACTAATGGGATTTGTTTTCCCCAACAAGTCAATTGCAAGAAGATTAAACAAAATTATGTGATCTAATTTTGTTGGTTGATAGCCCGCATGAAACAATATGTGATCTACTTTGTTAGGCTAAATCTACACTCCAACAGAAAAACTCATGAAGGTAAGAGAAATATGAAATCAAACAGGACATGAATAAAGTCACAAAACAAAACCTAGGAGCTCTGTAATAAAAAGCAACCAGTCCATACTAATAGTTGAAGGCTTTCACATAAAATCTAAGGAAGCCATCCAAAGGAAGCAACTTAAACTAGTTTATCCCCTTCGTAATTAAACAACAGGGGTGCAACCAAAAAAAATTTCTTTAATTCTTGTCTAAGAATGCAGTTTACTATATTTACTCTCCAGCCCTTCCATCCAGGACAAGAAATGCCAATTGACAATTTCACTTGAAAACCTAAAGCAGATGATCTCTAACTGTAAGAGTAAGAATCAACAATAGTGTAGGGGCTATTGTAATTACCAATCCACTTCCTGTATATTTACACAATCTTGAAGCATCATGGTATCGTTCTTCATCTACTGCATTCTGCAGATAACAGAAAGTTTTTAGTAAGAGCCAAAAGTTTTGCATCCAGGTCCAGACTTCAAGGGACTGGTATAGAATTCCATGCACACAGTTCTAATGCCCCATATAGAGCTCAAACCTTCAGTTGAGACATTATTTGGGCTACATTATCCTTTGAAGTAGCTTCAGCAATGGCTATTTTCAACTTTGCAGCCTCTTGGAAGTCCTCATTTTCAATTGCATCTTCCAGTTGAAACTGAGAAAATGGCATTCAATTAAATAAATAAAAAAACAAGAAATATGGAATATGGATGTGCTAGAACTTCTTCCTTTGATACCTGAGCAGCTACAAATGGAAATGGACAGATCCAAATTACTTGAGACCATTACCAGAGACAAATAAATGCTTAATATGCAGTCATAATTCATCACTCATCAGGCATGTAATCTTACTTCATTATAGAGGAAAACCAGTACTTTGATTTTCAAAAGTTGATTGGCAATCTACAAGTTTTTGCAGAGTCAATTATCAGATGGGCATATCAGAACACATTGGCTCTAAAAATACACATTGGCTCTAAAAATACCCGATACACGTTAAAAGCTTACACACTAGCATCACAATAAATAAATTAAAACAATTTTCAGATTCTGCTATATCTCTCATGTACTTGGTGCTCAAAACAGTCATGCTATACAATATATCTCATATATATCCCCTAGCTCTTTTCTTCCAAGAAACAGAAGAATGGGAGAAACGGCCAATTCCACATATATGCGGCAATATTCACGCTTCTGAATTGCTTAAAAATATCACACTTCACTGAAAACAGAAAACTTTTACTTTCCTAGGAAATAAATTTTCACCTATAGGACCATAAAATACCGCAAGACCAAATTAAACATACGAAATTCATAGAAACAAAAACGATCAGAACTGATACCAATAATAAAAAGACCAAGATTTAGTGAATTGCACAATTAGGCAAACTGATTACCCAAAAAAAATTAAAAATCCTACCAAAATAATTACAATTAGAAAACATAAGCTTGGTATTTTTAGCTACAACAAATTAGACCCTTTAACATATTAAGGCAACTAAGCAGACAACAATAAAACCCCCCCGCAAAAAACATCAAAATAAACCTAGTAAAAGTACAAAAGAGGTAGCACCTTGAGAAGAGAAGCAAAACTTTCAGCTTGTTCAATCTCAGAGAAATGGCGGTTCCATCTATTCCAATCCCACTCCAAAGCAGAAGAAGCACTAGGACTATTATTATTGCTATTATAATAATAACAGCAGTGCAGATTTGAGTTCTCGCGGGTGGTTTTATTGAGAGAGAAAGAAGGATTCTTTTTGTTATTGTGAGGAGAAGAAGAGCAGCCCCAACCAAAAAGAAAGCTAAAATTGGTAGATTTTGGGGCTGAGAAATCAATGCAACAAAAGGGTCTCAATTGGGGCACTGTAGTTATTGATTGCCCCATTCCATATACATTATTTCCCACTATCATCTCTCAATGCTTGCTTGTGGGTTTTTGAGAGAGAGGAGTTTGATTGTAACTAATCTAGTTGTGATATCTGAGGATAAACTTGTAAGGAGGAGGAGAGTTGGCTGAACAGAAAATCTGAGGATATGTGGGATCCATTTTGATGTACACGGGGCTAAATTTTACCGGTTTTTATTTTTATTTTTATTTTTATTTTTGCAAGCATTCAGATTTTTATCCGACGTAATTTTGAAATGGAAAAAACCAGTAATATTTGGCAAGAATTGTCTTTGTTTTTTATTTTAAAAACATTTTTGAAAAAAATTATAATTTTTTTATTTTTTTAATACTTTCAAATCTTTTTAATGTGTTATGTGAAAAATAAATTTTAAAAAATAAAAATATTTTTTCAATTATTTCTAAATAAAAAAATTATTTTTAAAAACACTGCTATTATAATATTATTTCATGTCTAAACTTCAAATCTTATATGCACACATACATGTCATATTAATATTAATCCAGAAAGCATTCTTTAAAAAAAAAAAACAACACAATTGCTTTCTAATTTCTTAGAACATCATCATTATTGAATAATCAACTAATCTACACCCACACCATGTAAAAGACAAACACAAAAAAATTACAAAATAAAATTTTTAATCATAAAAAAATAAAAACTAAAACAATAAGGACTAAATCTTATACAAAAAATAATTAAAAAAACTAATTAAGGATTAAATTGAAAAATAAAATAAACAAAGAAAATGATAGGAAAAAAAACAATAAAAAATAAGGACCAAAATTAAAAAAAAAATTCAATAAAATTCTAAAGGTCAAAATAAATAAATAAAAATACAAAGGATAAAAAAATAGTAAACAAATGAAAGAGGACTACATTGAATACAAAAACTAAATGAAATTAAATGTTGAGGGATGAAATTAAAAAAATAAAAAACTTCAAGAAGCAGTAAAATAAAAACAAAAAGCATGATGATCAAATTCAAAACAAATACAAATTGGAGGACATAACTGAATTTTTAAAAGCTGAGCATAAATATAAAGGCCCATGACAGAGAAAAGAAAGGGAGAAAGAAAAAAATTCATCTTCGTCGAACTGCCGCTAGCATAACCAAACATGCTAATTTAACAGTAGCACCACCACCTTACGTGTCAGATGAGATGCCGATCGACAGTTTTTGGCCACCAAAATACTCCCCAAACACCTTTCGAATGGCGCGGAGACGATGATGCACTAAGGATTTTATTGATTTATTAATATTTTAATAATATAAATTACTAAACTACCCCTAAGGGCATATAAATATTACAAAAAAAACCATGTTGCAAGACAAAAATGCCCTCCCAAGCCAGCCTTAAATTTTTTTAAGTTAAAGGTTAAATATATTATTTTACTGCAAAAAAAAAATTATAAAGACAATAAAACCTCTCTTTTGCAAGATGAATATTTTTAAGCTTTTGAGGATACCAATATCATTTTACTATGCAGATAAATGAGAAAAGACACACATGCCCCTGGACAAAAAGGTCAATTTTTTTAGCTTTTAAGAGCAACTGAGCATTTATACTATTCAGCTAATTAATTATCAAATGACATAAAAATGACTTTACCCCACTGCCAAGACAATTGCTAAGTGCAATAAAAAACAAAGTGGTCACTAATCTGCAATGTTTCTCCTCACATGCCACCGGAAAACACCGAGGGCTTTTAGTAGTAGTTTTTTTTTTTTTTTTGTGTAATTGTCGTTCCGGGACCTTGTCCAAAGAAAGAAAAAACCTTTATGAGTTGAAAATCATGCACGGTTTTAGGCTCCGTTTGTTTGCTGTAAAGTAGTTTTTTTTTGGAAAGTGAATTCCGGGAAAAGTGAATTCCAGGAAAGTGAATTCCGGGAAAGTATTTTCCGATATTTGGTAGTGTAATGGAAAATAAGTTGGAAAACACTTTCCAGTGTTTGGTTATGTCATGGAAAATGAGCTGGAAAATAACTTATTAATATTTTATTTTTCTCAAGTTTATTAAAATAATGAGGAACA
>Ga0325410_1009923_pt1 | contig 10111 bp, 5 predicted proteins | sample PopdelMetagenome_16_FD_206182 | JGI IMG/M metagenome (GOLD analysis project Ga0325410, IMG submission 206182) | Populus deltoides microbial communities from Bellville, Georgia, United States - Xylem-PdIQD-R3 | ecosystem: Host-associated > Plants > Phyllosphere > Stem > Wood/Secondary xylem...
ACGAACACAGGTGATTAGATTTTTTATGATCTAATATATTTTTATTAAAAAATAATTATAACAAATACTAAAACTGCTCAATGTTTCACTGTGCAGTCCATAGTGAAACGCTGAGCTGTTTTTTTATTTAATTTTTTTATGCCTTTATGGGTTTTTTTTTGCTTTTTTTTTTCTGTGTTTTTTCTTTTAATGAATTTTTTTTGTTTAATTTAGTTTGTTAATGTTAATTTTTTTTATTTAGTTATCAGATTTTCATGACACGGATCCCGGGTTTGACGGGTTAACCTGGTTTGACGAGTTAACACGGAATTTTTTTTCTTTTTTTCTTTTTAATTAATTTTTTTCGTTTAGTTTAGTTTGTTAATGTTAAATTTCCTTCTATTTAATTATCAGACTTTAATGACACGTATTTCGGGCTTGACGGGTTAACCCAATTAATTCTGGGTTAACCCGTCAATTTTTTTTTCTATTTAGTTATCAAACTTTTATGACATAAATTCCAAGTTTGACGGGTTAACCTGGTTTGAAGAGTTAACCCAGTTAATTCAGATTTTTTTCTTTTTCTCCATTAATTGTTTTCTTCATGTTGGGTTTTTTTTTCTTTTTAATTAATCTATTTAATTATCACACTTTTATGATATGACCTTGCAGCCAGACCTACATACAAAGCTCTTGGGTCCGATGTTGCAGCCAGACTCACTTAAACTTGAGTCATGTAAGTTTAATATTATTATTAATATTATAAATATTATTCTTGGGTCAAGCATTCCAGCTAAACCAAAGGTTCTTGGGTATATCTTTGCACAAAGACCTAACACCCTTAGATCTTATCATTTTTTGATATTTTTTATGTAAAAAAAAACTCGTGGTGTGTGCCTTTGTTTTTTTCTCTCTCTTTTTCTTTTTAAGCCTTTTATTATGGACTGCATAGTACAGTCCATAGTGAAAAAACCGATGCTTTTAGTTTTTTTTAATTAGTTTCTTAATATTAAATTTTTTCTGTTTAATTATCAAATTTTCATGACACGGATCTCAGGTTTGACGGGTTAACCCAGTTCATTCAGATTTTTTTTTTCTTTTTCTTCATTAGTATTTTTTTCTTTCTCTAGGTTTTTTTTCTCTTTGGTTTTTCCTTTTTAATTAATCTTTTTTTTTAATTTATTTCATTACTATTAAATATTTTTTCTATTTAGTTATCACACTTTCGTGACACGAATACCAGATTTGACGGGTTAACCTGATTTGGCGGGTTAACTTAGTTGAATCAGATTTTTTTCTTTTTCCTCATTAGTTTTGTTCTTTCGATTTCATCTTTTAATACTGTATGCAGTCCACAGTGAAAAAGCTGATGCCTTTAGTTTTTTTTTCTTTTTTTATGTCTTTCACTGTGGACTGCACAATCCACGGTGAAAAGGCTGATGCCTTTTTGTTTTTTTGTTTTTAATTAATTTTTTTATTTAGTTTGTTGAAATTAAAATTTTTTTATTTAGTTATCAGACTTTCATGACATGGATCTCAGGTTTGATGTGTTAACCTAGTTAATTTAGATTTTTTTTCTTTTTCTTCATTAGTTTTTTTCTTCTTATAAATTTTTTTCTTTTATTTTTTCTTTTTATTTAATTTATTTCATCAATATTAATTTTTTTAATTTAGTTATCGACGAATGCCTTTAGTTTTTCTTTTCCTTTTCTTTTTGTTTTTTTGCTGTTTTTATGCCTTTGACTGTGGACTGCACTGTGTAGTCCACAGTGAAAAGGCTGATGCCTTTTTGTTTGTTTTTTTAATTAATTTTTCATTTTTAATTTAGTTTGTTAATGTTTAATTTTTTTCTATTTAGTTATCAAACTTTCATGACACGGATCTCGGGTTTGACGGGTTAACCTGGTTTGACAGGTTAGCCCAATTAATTCTGTGTTAACCTGTCAATTTTTTTTTTCTATTTAGCAATCAAACTTTCACGATACGAATCCAAGGTTTGACGGGTTAACCCAATTAATTCGGATTTTTTTTTCTTCATTAGTTTTTTTCTTCCTTTTAGTTTTTTTTATTTTTTTCTTTTTAATTAATCTATTTAATTACCACACTTTTATGACACGACCTTGCAGCCAAACCCACATCCAATATTATTGGGTCTGATATTGCAACCAGAACCACTTAAACTTGGATAATGCAAGTTTAATATTATTATTAGTATTATAAATATTACTTTTGGGTCAGGCGTTACAGCTACACCCAAGACACTTGAGTATAGTTTTACAAAAAGACCTAACACTTTTAAATCTTAGTCTTTTTTGATATTTTTTATGCAAAACAAATTGACCCACAACATCACGTGGGTCATATAACTAGTTTAATCTAACTTGCATCGAATCATGGAATAGTAAACTAGTAAGTTATACTAAAAGCTAAATAAATAAAGACAAAAGATGATTCGAGAGCAATGCATTCAAAAAGCGCTTCTAAAAAATTTTAAATTTTTTTTATTTTGAATTAATATGTTTTTGATATTTTTAAATAATTTTTAAAAAATAAAAAAATATTATTAATATACTATTTTAAATAAAAAACACTTTTAAAAAAACCTAATCAATGCTAAGATTCCTTGCCTTGTTTAGGCATTCTATTCAAAATCCCCCTTTGTCTTCCACTTGATGTGAAATGTCAGCATTCTCAAGGGAAAGAAAGGGCGTTAAAAAACGATGTCTTTGATGATTGTCTTTCTACACAGACCAAGCCTTACATAAAGTGCCGATTTCCGTGTCCATAAAGACCACCTCCTCCTTTTCTTTGAAATTCACTCCCCTGTTGTTATCAAACACCATGACCCCCCTTACAAATTTTCTTGAAAATTTTAATATAGATGCTTCTACAAGCACAATAGCCACTCTCTTGGCTCTCTTTGCTATTATTTGGTATGCACGGAGACGTGCCGAATCCAAGAAGGGACGTCCATCTCTACCCCCTGGTCCAAGAGGGCTCCCATTAATTGGAAATCTAGCTTCTCTTGACCCAGATCTTCACACATACTTTGCTGGGCTAGCGCGCACTTACGGACCAATCTTGAAGCTGCAGTTTGGCTCCAAGCTTGGCATCATAGTGAGCTCCCCTAATTTGGCTCGCGAAGTTCTTAAAGACCATGACATAACATTTGCTAACCGTGATGTGCCTGATGTTGCCCGGATAGCAGCCTATGGTGGGTCAGATATAGCTTGGAGCCCATATGGGCCAGAGTGGAGGATGCTAAGAAAAGTTTGTGTCCTCAAAATGCTCAGCAACTCAACGTTAGACTCGGTTTATGAGCTTCGCCGCCGCGAAGTGCGAAACATCATTGCTTACATATATAGTAAGCCCGGGTCACCCATCAACGTGGGAGAGCAAACTTTTCTGACAATATTGAATGTTGTAACGAGCATGTTATGGGGTGGCACGGTCCAAGGTGAAGAAAGGGGTAGCCTAGGTGCTGAATTTAGGCGGGTTGTGGCTGACATGACTGAGTTATTGGGGGCGCCAAACATTTCAGATTTTTTTCCTGCCTTGGCCAGATTCGATCTGCAAGGCCTAGTAAAAAAGATGAGTGGTTTGGCCCCAAAGTTTGATCAGATTTTTGACAGGATGATTGAAAAACAATTGAGCATTGATGCGTTGGGGGATAGAGCAGGGGCGAGTAGCAAAGACTTTCTGCAGTTTCTGTTGAAAGTGAAGGATGAAGGAGATGTCAAGACGCCATTAACCATGACCCACATCAAAGCCTTGCTTATGGTATGTTTTTCTCTTCATGATGATTATGAAATGTCAGATATGCTTGCGATTGCCGTAGCCATTACGAGGCATCATGCTAGCCGGACGAGTGTTGGGATTATCGTGATTAATTGGCTTTCCTTGTCGTTACCGAGACTTAAATGTTTAATAGTTGAGCAGATATAGTTTAAAATATAAGAAGGCAAACTTCAACCAGACGGGTTTTTTTAATTTTAATGATTAAAAGGTAACTAGTTTTTATTTTATTGTTTTTATTTTTATTAAATATAAAATAATAGGAACATATACAAGTTTTAAGTGAAGTTAAATGATTTTTATTTAAAGATGTATACTAAAAACTAATATAAATAATTTTTTTAAATCTTACTTAACAATTTCAATTTTTTATTGTTCTTGTTGGTCAAAAGAAATCATGTTCCACTAAGCACATCCATAAGTTTAATTTAATATATCATATATCTTATATATATATATATATATATATATATATATATATATATATAAGCCAGAATTTTTTATTGTTCTTGTCGTTGAAAAAAAATGGTGGTGCACTAACCACATGCATGAGTTTGATATTGATTAGGGTGGGTTTGGTTTGGTGGTGCTTAAAAGAATCGAATCATGTTAAATAATTGGGTATCAAATAATAAAGTCTAGAATTGCTCTTATTTGAAGTGATTGTGGAACCAAATTGAGCTGTTTCGGAAACTACAAATAATTTAATGGAGTATTGATTTAAATAACTTTACTTTCTTTTCTTTTCTTTTCTTTCGATTTCATCTGATTAACTCTGTAATTTTGTGGAAGAACTTTTTTTAAAAAACAACATATTTATGAAAGAAAATTAAATGCAAAAGGAATGGCTACCAATATGTGTGTGTGTGTGTGATGTGCATTGTAGCATTTAAAAAGGGCAATATGGTAACGAATTTCATCTACGAATATACTCGAATTTGCATACATGTAGCAAGGAAGATCGATCCATGTGCGAATTTCATGCTAATTCTTAAAAGATTATTTTCTCGTTTCTTTTCGAAATTCTGGTTTACTTGGGAGTTATAGAATCAGTTTCGGTAGTCGAGCCGCAAGAAATTGATTAAAAGATTTGGTTAATCAATGACAGGATATGGTTGTCGGTGGTTCAGACACGTCCTCTAACGCAATTGAGTTTGCCTTTGCTGAAGTCATGAACAAGCCAGAAGTAATGAGAAAAGCTCAAGATGAATTGGACAGAGTAGTTGGCAAGGACAGCATAGTAGAGGAGTCTCACATGCACAAATTGCCATACTTGCATGCCATCATGAAAGAATCATTGAGGTTGCACCCAGTTCTCCCACTGCTAATCCCTCATTGCCCTAGTGAAACATGCACTATTGGAGGCTTCTCTGTTCCAAAGGGTGCTCGTGTTTTTGTCAATGTATGGGCAGTGCACAGGGACCCTTCAAGCTGGGAAAATCCTTTGGAATTTAAACCGGAGAGGTTCTTGAACAGTAAATTTGACTACAGTGGAAGTGACTTCAATTATTTCCCGTTTGGATCCGGAAGGAGAATTTGTGCTGGGATAGCAATGGCTGAGAGGATGTTTCTGTATTTCCTTGCTACACTTCTGCATTCTTTTGATTGGAAATTACCTGAAGGTAAGCAAATGGATCTTACGGAGAAGTTTGGGATTGTTTTGAAGTTGAAGAACCCTCTTGTTGCAATTCCAACACCAAGATTATCCAATCCAGCTCTCTACGAGTAGATTGCAGAAGATGTACTTGCAATAATCAATACGCTGATGCTCTGTGTACCTGGGCATTATCTGCTTTCCAATTTAATTTTAAGATGAGTATGCTATCGATTATTTTTCAAATTTTCCCATTAGTTGAAGCCATGTATAAATGGCATATGTACGGGTGGATTAATCATGAAACGATAACATCAAAATAATGGCTAATTGCTTCACGGGATGCAATTTCTACTCATTGTTGGTTTAGCAGAATATTCAGTGTATATATACTGGGGATATATTAGAACAACAGATGGCAAAGGTAGCCAGTGGTAAAAGGAGATCAAAAATACCATCGCGCAGCTTGTTATGAGGAATGGACTCGATCTCCTATTCTCTATAGTACACAGAGACCTTCTCCACCTGAAATTCCGCACCCCAACTGACTTCAATTTAGATTCGATAGACTAAAAAGAGAGAAAAACAAACCGTCATCTTCAAGAATTCGCTGCATGTTTTTGGAAGATTCAGGCAAATTGAGAGATCCAGTTTCCAAGAAGTTGTGCACGCCATTATTATTATCTTCACCATTTTTCAAAGGAGATAAAGCTACTCGTTTCTCCAGCTTCAGCTTATGGAGTGTATTTGGTAATGTGATTGTGGTTATTTTTTAAATAGTTTTTTTATTGAAATACATATTAATAATGTTTTTTTTATTTTTTAAAAGTAATTTTTGACATCAGCACATCAAAACGATCTAAAAAGTATAAACCGCACTCAATTTTAGCAAAAAAAATTTAAAATTTGATGAAACGCAGTTACAAATGCAATACCAAACAAACCCTTAAAATAACATAAAATATATGCATTTTAAAAAATATCGTTGAGTATTTGTCATGATATTTGATTTTTTTATCCTTCTTATATACAGAATTCGCATATTCTTCATTGTCAATCCTTGAGTTCTAGAAAATTATTAATTGAATTGACATTTTCTGGACATCTTCATTCATTTATTGTTGCCTTGTCTTTATCTTCTGGTTCCTATATATGTGTGTGGCTGTGAATTAGCTTCTTGAAGGACCAAAAAATCAGATCAGATCAGGCGATAAGTGGCTATGCGCATTTGATAGCTTTGCTTTGACAATGGGAGGCTCAAAAATATCTATAGTACCCTCCACGGACGTCAACTTCAATGGATTGATGCATAGATTTGGAAGTCCGAATTCATTATACAATTCCTTTTAATTAGATGGAGCGATATCAGGCTTTTTCGGTTAATTTGAGAATGTTGAAGTTCTTTGAGCATTATATAAATCTTGATGAGAATGTTGATGTTGTTTCTGGTGTTGGAATTAGTATAAATAAAAATATTAAAATTGATTTAATGATAATAAATGATGATATGATAAATGACTTAGCTTCTGAATTCAAAAAACATTTAGAAGAAGAAGGTTGTGTTCAAAAAAAAATGAGTTTGAGAGATATTTGGGTGATGATTGTGAGAATCCTGATTATTTTAAATTAGATATTTTGGGTTGGTGGAGGTATAATGCTACAAAATACAAGATTCTTTCTAAGGTGGCACAACACTTGTTAGCTATCCTGGTATCTACAGTTATTTTCGAAGCAGCATTCAGTACTGGCAATCGTATATTAGATCCATTTCGAAGCTCTTTATCTCCATCGACAATGCAAGCACTTATTTGTTGTCAGAATTGGTTGAGTTTAGCACCAATTCCAATCAACATTAGAACCTTCATGGATTATATTGAAAATTCTGAGATGATTGAGTCAGGTAATTTCTCTTACAAATTTAAATATAGTTATTTTATAATATTGTTTATTGACATATGTTTAATTTAACATTTTAATTTATGTTTTTGTAGAATTTGATGAAAGTTTAAAAATCTCAACTGATTGTTTGTAAGTAGTATTGGTGGCTTGGTGCAATCTTGGAATATAATTGTTTTGGGTAATTAATTTACTTTACCTTGTTAATTCTCCTTAACATTTTGCATACTTAATTATATCAATAGTTGAACTCTAATATATCGCTAATTTTCTATTGTTTTTTTATAGCATTATTGTTGCTGGAATTTTTGAATATTGACATTGCTGGAATTTTTGGATGCTGGTGACTAGTGTTGCTGGGTTTTTTTCTTCAAACTATGCCGGATGTTTATGATAATTTATTTCTGGTTGCTAATGTATTCGCTTGTTAATGTTAACTTTTCTAGTGCGAACAAACTTTTAATTTGAGATGTTCAAATTTGATCATGCATCTTGCATTAATTTATCACTTTGAGAAGCATATTAAAAGTCGGCTAATTTGCATTTGATTTAATTCAGGTTGCTATAAATTTTAATGTAAGGCTAAGCCAATTTTAAAAAACAAAAAAAAAACCCATATATGATAGGATTAGGTTTCCCGGTTTTTTCCAAAAAACCCGGTTCAAACCGAACCAGAAAAAACAAAAAAAAAACCCTATATATTAAGGGATTAGGTTTCCCGGTTTTTTCCAAAAAAACCGGATCAAACCAAACCTGACCAGTTCGGTTGATATTTACCAAAAATATTAAAATTTAATTCGGTTGGTTTTTTACGTTTAAATCGAACCAAACCGAACCATCAACACTCCTAATACCAGCTATATTAATCGTCTCCAACACGATTCCCTAGTAGCCCCGTGAAAGCCTTCATGGAATAATTAATGTATATTTTATTAGTTATTTTTTAGATTATATTTTAACAAATAAATAGAAGATAATATAGCAATGGAGATAAAATTGATGGGAGTCTCAATTAAAAAAACGGAAAGCTGGTTTTGAATGAGAAATTCATTTGCTACATGGGCTGGACCTAAATAGATGATTTGCAGGGTGGTAATTAATTTTTCAATAACAAAATTATTAAAAAAAAATGCAGAGATTTTTTAACAGAGCAGGTGAGTTTTTTTTTTTTTTTGCAGACACCCGTTGGCTTCTGCCGTGTACCATGCTGTCTCCTGCTTGCACTGGCAATAAACTCCAGTGCAAGGTCCTTAAAAAGCCATTAGATCAAGTAGTAAATAGATTTGAACCCTTGATTTAATCTGATCTAGACAGAGCTTACCACGCTGAATTATTGATCCACACTCATATGTTTCTGGTATTGAAATCCCTTACAGCTTGTTTAGAATATAATTGATAATGTATTATAATTTTTATATTTAAAATAAAATATTAAACTATATAATGAATTTAATTATACTGTTTATAATATATATAAAAATAAATTGAATTAGCAATGTTGATTATTTTATCTTTAATTTAAAAATTATTTTGTTATAAAAATCAATTCCTTTTTATTACAAGGACCTTATACTTTAAAATAACATAAAATTTATGTAATTTTATAATAGATATAAATAAAACAATTTATGGTTTTTAGTGTATATTTTATTAGTTATTGTACAGGTTATGAGGCTCACAAATATCGATGCAAAAATACCTATAATACCCTCCAAGGAATTCAACTTCAATGGGTTGATGTATAAATTTTGAAGTCCTAAATTTGCATATTCTTATACATAAAACCGAAAAAATTAGCAACATTTATGATTGAGTTGTTAAGACTATGTCTCTGCAAACACTTACCTAGATAAATATAATGTCCTTATAAATTCTAGAAAGCATATGCAAAATGTTAGAAGGATAATAGAGCTTGTAATACAAAATAGTGATGATGTGTGTAAAATTTCCCCTACTATATTGCATTGATTTGCTCAGGTATGGTATTATAATCTCGAGCCTAACTCTATTTTTGATCTCTATGATTTTTATGAAAAGCTTATTTCCTGTTTCTAGCTAAAAATAGCATAATGGAGCTATTTTCTATCACCAAGTGAGGAAATAAAAGTACGATAGCATATTTTGAAAGATTTAACAAGAAAATGTTAAACATAGAAGATTTACTCGAATTCATTGACACTGACATCTTAATCAATGGTGTCTATAATTATTTTTTTATGAAAAAACTTGTATATTTTCCCTAACATAACTCTTCTTAGTATGAAAAGGGAATGAAGATTTATATTTAAGTAGGAAAAGCACATAGCCACACATATCGCTTTTGATAATGTGAGGCTCACTTTGTCGTGATATTTGAATTTTTTCTTTCTTATATACAGAATTTGCATATTCTTCATTGTCAATCTTTGAGTTCTAGAAAATTATTTATGTAATTGACATTTTCTGGACATCTTCATTCATTTATTGTTGCCTTGTCTTTATCTTCTTCAAGTAGCTAATTTACATAGCCACAGAGAGAGAGAGAGAGAGAGAGAGAGAGAGAGCTAATTTACATAGCCACACACACAGAGCTATTCTCGAAGGAGGGTGGTCATTCTGATGCAAGCGATGACAACAAAAGCGAAGCACCAAGGGAGGCTGAAAATTCCACAAAGGACTCATGTTCTGCTATGGATTCTTGTTTTGCCCCCAGTTCCGCAAATTGAAAAAGGAAACAAATATCTGAGAAAAATCTTAACTCATTTATTGTTGCCTTGTCTTTATCTTCTGATGCATATATATATATATATATATATATATATATATATATATATATATATATATATATATATGTGTGTCTGTGAGTTA
>Ga0325410_1009931_pt1 | contig 10104 bp, 9 predicted proteins | sample PopdelMetagenome_16_FD_206182 | JGI IMG/M metagenome (GOLD analysis project Ga0325410, IMG submission 206182) | Populus deltoides microbial communities from Bellville, Georgia, United States - Xylem-PdIQD-R3 | ecosystem: Host-associated > Plants > Phyllosphere > Stem > Wood/Secondary xylem...
TTATTATTTTCATTATAATTATAAGTATTAATATTAAAAATAGTATTATTTGTGTCAAAAATATTATTATTATTTTTAATATAATTAATAGTATTAATATTAAAAATATTATTATTATTATGGGTAACGGGTCCTGTATCAGGACCCAAGGTTCTAGAGTCTTGAGTTTCTAAATATTAATATTTGTGTTATAAATATTATTATTTTCATTATAATTATAAGTATTAATATTAAAAATAGTATTATTTGTGTCAAAAATATTATTATTATTTTTAATATAATTAATAGTATTAATATTAAAAATATTATTATTATTATGGGTAATGGGTCCTGTATTAGGACCCAAGGTTCTAGAGTTTTCGGTATCTAAATATTATTATTTGTATTATAAATATTGTTATTTTTATTATAATTAAAAGTATTAATATTAAAGGCTAATGGGTCCTGCGGAGGACCCAAGAGAATTGGGTTTAGTGTCAGGATCCAATTCTCTTGGGTCTGGCGTCGGGACTCAATTTTCTTGGGTCCCATATTAGGACCCAAGGTTCTAGAGTTTTCGGTATCTAAATATTATTATTTGTATTATAAATATTGTTATTTTTATTATAATTAAAAGTATTAATATTAAAAATAGTATTATTTGTGTTATAAATATTATTCTTTTCATTATAATTCAAAGTATTAATATTAAAAATAGTATTATTTGTGTTACAAATATTATTATTTTTATTATAATTATTAGTTTTAATATTAAAATTATTATTATTTTTTATTATAATTAATATTATTAATAAAATAATTAATAAATTTTGAAAAAAATTATTATCAACATTGAAAAACAACCATAGATTTGATTTGAAAGGTAAGATTAAAAAATATTGTTATTGTTATTGTTATTATTAAACACTGTAGATTGCTACATTGTTTCCCCACATGTTTTTTTTTGTTATGATTTTTTTCAAAATTATCTTTGTTGATTTTATTATTTTAATATTAAGTTGATTGAGAATTTAACTTTATGCTTTTTTTCTTTACAACATTGTGGATTGCTACAGTGTTTCCTTACATGTTTTTTTTTTATTTTTTTGTTATGAATTTTTACAAAATTTTCTTTGCCGATTTTATTTTTTTAATATTGAGGTGGTTGAGAATTTAACTTTGTAATTTTTTTTTTTACAAGTAAAGCTAAATCATGTGGGGAAAACACTATAAATTTTCTCACAAAACATTGTGAATTGCTACAACTCATTTTATTCAGTCTCTAAGTTTTTGATCACCAACACAACTTTTTTTCCCTCATGAAATATTGACTCCATCGCACCTTCAGTTTATATTACTTATCTAGCGCTGGTTCGCAGTTATAACACCTTCAAGCATATTTGCTCCATAAACCCGCAATAGCGTGGGGGCATGCCATCTAGTATTATGTATAAAGTGTTGGTGTGAGCTATAACACATGGGAAATGAGAGGAATTATAGGAACAAAGATAGAAACAATTTCTTTCCATCCCACGATAGCATAATTATAGGAACTTGATTTGTATAGCCTAAAATAGAAGATTTACTCTGATATTATAAATATTTAACAAACGATTGTGTAAGAGTGAGTGTAGAGAATAAAGAGTAAATATTCTGACATGTTATCAGAGCTAGCTTCTAGTTTTTTCTGTTCCAAAAAACCTAATACTTGTCTTCCTTACCTTGCCCACCATGACATCAGATACTGATATAGAGCACCACTCTGGTACCTCAAGTCAGAGTCCATGTTTACAGAATTCACCACAAAAATCACTGAAGCTCCTAGCAAAATCCAAACACCGACAATGTTTATTGAATCTCCTGTTGCTCCAATCGACATCAAGTTAGACGACACTAATTATGCCCTCTGGTCCCAATTTATTGAGATATACATCTTATGCAAAGACAAATTGGGATATATCAATGGTGATCTTCCACAAGCACCATTGATAGATCCCTTCTTTTGTAAATGGCGTATAGATAACACCATTATCTAAGGCTGGCTAATTAACTCGATGGATTCCTCATTAATAGGAAATTTCATTCGATTTCCTATTGCCAAAATGGTTTGGGACTCCATTGCTACCACTTATTTTGATGGAATTGACACATCTCAGGTTTATGACCTTAGACGTTGTTTGATGCAACTTAAACAAGCTGGAGGTTCCCTGGAACAATACTACAATGATCTTCAGGGGTTGTGGTGTGAGATTGATTTTTGGCGTCCTAATCCAATGGAGCGTGTAGTTAATATTCACAAGTATAATACTATCCTTCAAAAAGATCGGGTGTATATTTTCTTGGATGGACTTGACAATTGACTGGATAAAATTCAAGGAGATGTGTTGCAACTTCGTCCATTTCCTATCGTGGGGCAAACATATGCCCATGTCCTTCGTGAAGCAATTCGCCAGACTGTTATGATCACCGGCAATAAGGCTATTCCTGGGGCTGTTCTCGCCACCAAGAGACTCCGACTTGGGCCAACTAACTCCACTTCTAACATGCATAATAGGAAGCAAAAATCCTGAGCATTGACTGAAAGTTTGAAATGCACCTATTGTGGCAATCAGAAGCATACACGTGAAAATTGCTAAGTTGCATGGGCATCCTGATTGGTGGAATGATCTCCAGGCCAAAAAACGTCGTGACACAGCTAACAAAGAAAAGGGTCTTAGCACTGCAGCAGTGGCCAATGCAGAGCCTCGATTGTCTTTTACACCACTAATTGCTCACAGTTCGTCATCCTTGGACCCATGTAACCTTAGCTGTGTTTGTTTTAATTCACCATGTCATGCTGAATGTAGTGTATGGCTGCTGGACTCTAGCACCATTGATCACATGACGTTTGATGCTAGAGATTTCATACAAACATCCTTACCAAGACGTAACAATATCACCAATGTTAATGGCGTTATTCCCACTGTCACTGGTGCAGGCATCGTGACCTTAACTCCTACTTTACAGCTGTCTAATACATTACTTGTTCCATCTTTGTCTGATAAGCTTCTCTCTGTAAGCTAAATGACTTCTGATCTTAATTATCTTGTGCTTATATACCCTGCTTTTTGTCTTTCCAAGACATTCTCATCAAGAAGATTATTGAGTATGGCACTAAGAAAGGACGACTCTATTATATGGAAGACTTTAGTATGGGAAGAGCACATCATATGCATCATTTTGTTGGTATAAAAGAGAAAGAGATATAGCTTTGGCACTATCGTTTAGGACACCCATTCTTCACTTACATGAAGCACTTGTTTCCGGATTTGCTCTTTCAAGTGCAACATTTTGATTTTCAATGTGAAACTTGTATTTTAGCAAAAAGTCATATGGTTTCTTATCCTGTGTATCTAAATAAAAAGGATACTCTATTCACCTTGATATATTCCGATGTGTGGGGTCCTTCCCCAATTCATACCATATCCAGATTTAGATGGTTTATGTTTTTTATTGATGATTGTACCTGCATGACTTGACTTTATTTGATGAAACATGAAGATAAAGTTTTTAGTGTATTTAAGTCATTTCATGTTATGGTAAACACACAATTTTCTACTAAGATTCAAGTGCTTCGATCGGACAATGGTGGTGAATATGTTAATCACCAATTTCATGATTATTTCGATCATCATGACATTCTTCATGAAACTTCATGTCCCCAAACTCCTCAACAAAATGATATTGCTGAGTGAAAAAATCGACATGTTCTTAAAACTACCAGAGCTCTCCTAATAGGTGCTTATGCTCCCTCTTGGTACTGGGCTGATGTAGTTACTACTGTTGTACTTCTCCTGAACCGATTGGCCTCTAAAGTGTTGAGATTCCAAACCCTATTACAAGCTCTTGCAGCACATACTCCTCTACCCATGGTCTTGATGCTTCCACCCTGTGTGTTTAGGTGCGTTGCTTACGTCCATCTCCATAAGAACAATCGAACTAAGCTAGACCTATGTGCTCGTCGATGTCTATTTTTAGGATATACATTTCATTAAAAGGCTATAGATGCTATGATCCCATTTCTAATCGCATCTATATCTCCATAAATGTCACCTTTATGGAAATAACAACTTTTTTTCCACCCAATTTTCCTCTCCAGGGGGAGACTAGACATGAAAAATCAAAATGGATGGAACTGGACTGGCCAGGCTTGTTTGAAGCACATGTGGAATCGATATAATTAGTTTATGTTCCTCAAACCCCTGAATATCAAATAGTTAATCATCAAGAAGTCAATCATGAAGGTGCAGTTCCAGAAGTCAATCACGAAGCTGCAGTTTCTTATCATCAAGAAGTCAAACACGAAAGTGCAGTTTTCCCCCCTTTATAGTACCCGAAAACCCAACTCCTGAGAATGACCCTGAGGTAAGCCCTTTGAACACCAATATCATAGAATCTCCTGCTGGTTATGTATTACCTCATAGGTATAATCGTGGAAAACCACCAAGCCAGTACTCACCAGATATTGAAGAAATAAGATCACGATACCCCATTGCCAATTATGTGTCCACATAAGGGCTACGTGAATCCCTCAAGACCTTCATGCATGACATCTCTACTCATCACATTCGAACAAGAGTGAAGGAAGCCATGGAAAACCTAAAGTGGACTTAAGCCATTAGAGAAGAAATGAAAGCCTTAATGAAAAACAAAACATGGAATCTAGTATCATTATTAAGAGAAAAGAAAATAGTGGGGTGCAAATGGGTGTTTTCTATCAAATATAAAGCTGACAATTCCATAAAAAGGTACAAGGCAAGACTCGTGGCAAAAGAGTATATACATGTATATGGTGTAGACTACTGAGAAACTTTTTCTCCAATAGCTAAACTAAACACTGTCAGAGTGTTGTTGTCCTTTGCAGCGTACTTAGATTGGCCACTACATCAGTTTGACATAAAGAACGCCTTTTTCTTCATGGTGATCTTAAAAAGGAGGTGTATATGGACATTCTTTTAGGCTACTCAGTAACCACGATAATGAATAAAGTCTGTAAGTTGCAGCGAGCTTTGTATGGACTAAAGCAACGGGCGTGGTTTGGAAGATTTAGCTTGGCAATGAAGAAGTATGGTTTCAAACAAAGCAACTCAAATCATATTTTATTTATCAAAAGATAGCAAAACAACGTAACAACTTTTAATTATCTATATTGATGATATTATTATTACAAGAGATGATAAAGAAGAAATATCATGACTCCAAGGGCAATTGGGCTGCGAATTTGAAATGAAAAATCTAGGTGGGCTAAAGTATTTTCTAGAAATCGAAGTTGCTAGATCAAATCAAGGCATCTTTCTATCATAAAGAAAATATATCCTAGACTTATTATCTGAAGTTGGATTATTGGAGTGTAAACCGGTAGATACCTCGATTGTCTACAATTATAAGCTTGGGATTTATCTGGACTAGAAACTATCTAATAAAGGGAAACATCAATAGTTAGTTGACAAAATAATTTATTTATCTCATACTCGTCTAGATATTTCATATGATATGAGTGTTGTGAGTCAATTTATGCATTGTCCAAGTAAGGAACACATGGAGACGGTAACTCGGATATTGAAATACTTGAAGTCATCTCCAGGAAAAGGGCTCATATTTTCCAAGGATGGACATTTAGAAGTTAAGGGTTATACAAACACAGATTGGGCCAAGAATATCTTAAATAGGAAGTCGACCTTAGGGTATTTCACATTTGTTGGTGGAAACCTTATGGCATGGAGGAGTAAGCAACAAAATATGGTGGCATTCTCTAGTGTCGAAATAGAATTCTGAGGGATGGCCAAGGGTTTGTGTGAACTTCTTTGGTTGAAAAGATTGCTAACCGAGATTGGTATTGCCCTCAAATTAGAAATGAGTCTTTTATGTGATAATAAAGTTGTAATAAATATTTCTCAAAATCCAGTTCAATATGATAGGACTAAACATATGGAGGTGTATCGACACTTCATTAAACATAATCTCGAGACTAAGATAATTCAATTCCTTTTTGTCAAATCTGAAGACCAGCTAGCAAATATGCTTAACAAAGCTATGTCCAGTAAAGAGTTCTACAACTCACTAGTCAAGTTGAGCATAAGGGATCCATATGATTAACTCAAGGGGAAGTGTTGGCGTGAGCTATAACATATGGGAAATGAGAGGAATTATAAAAATAGAGATGAAAAGAATTTCTTTCCATCCCACGATAATATAATTATAGGAACTTGATTTGTATAGCCTAAAATAGAAGATTTACTCAGATATTATAAATATGTAACAAACGACTGTGTAAGAGTGAGTGCAGAAAATAAAGAGTAAATATTCTGACATAAAGGAATGAGGGTCATTGAGGTAATTGCATATAAGTTGACATATATAAATAGAAAGAGAAATAAAAGATAGAAAGATCTGAAATTAAAGAAATAGAACTTAGAGGAGAGAAAGAAAGGAGAAGAAGGAAGAGAAAATAAGAGAAAGGGGAAAAAAAATGAGAAACTAAGTTATTGAGGTAAGATTTGAGCATAAATGTATATAATTGATGTTATTAATTAAAGTTTTGGGTTTTTGTTAATGTTTAGGGTTTGAATTTGTATTTTTAGGGATTAGTTGATGGATTGATTATATGTGATGGATTAATTGATTGTATTGTGATAGGTTGAATGGTTATAGGTTGATTATGTTGGTTTCTTCTTCTTTTTTTTTTTTTTTGAGGTTTTTGGCTTGAAATTGAGATATGCCATGGTTGAGACTGGTGATTGGGAATCTCGAATCCTGATGAATTGGTCAAGGGAGTCACTAATCTATGTTGATTGATTATCTTACAGTACGAAGCCTTATGCTCATTTCATTTTGATTTTCTAACGAGCTTTACCTTATGATATTCTTCTTATGACTTATTTGAGAAACTTTCTTATAAGAACCTAAAGCTATATTTATATGTGTGTGTGTGTGTGTGTATTTCTCATTATTGTATTACCTCGTGTATGTATACCGAATGTTATCTACTTACTGAGTTGTTAAACTCATCCTTTCGTTATTTTTTTTCCAGGCTTATAGCTTGTTAGTGGGTCACTTTTGTTGGACCTTCATAGCCTGCGCTTTTATTGTAATTACATAAGTTTGTATTAACTCTTGTATCAAGAAAATCAAATTATATTATGATGTTAATTTTGTTATGAGTGTTGTGTTGAACTCTGATTAAGTTATTTTAAAGAATAAGTTTATATGTAAGTTTATGTTCGCATATGTATGGAACGTTGGGTGATGGAACCTTGCCTATGTGCCGGTCATGGATATGAAAATCGGTTCGTGACACATATAAGGGTAATTATCGATTTATTAGGGAATTATAGAGAGTTTTCATGTGATTTGAAGAAGAGAACAACACAACAATAAGTTCTCAAACTGGTAATCTCTAAGTTTTATGGTGATGTGTTTTGAAAAATTAGGCAATTTGCACTAGATTACTCCTAACCTTGAAATAACTTTGGCTAACAAATATTCAACTTCAAAACAAAAACTTAAGGTAAATTGAAAAAAAAGTTCCTCAGCATGCAACTTATTGGAAATAACTGAAAAGGAAATAAAAATTTAAGGTTTGGAATCATACAATTCTTTTACATGTAGATAGCCATCCTCTTTTGCTGTATTGAAGCACCAAACCCCTGTCCAGTTTGATGTGCATGGATCCCCACGTCTCCAATTACTCAAATTCTTATTGATGTCAATTAAACTGTTCTTGATGTCTTGCAATGCCTTCACTGTAAAATTTAAGCATCTGGTCATCATTGTTTCATTTTTCATTACACCTTGAACAACTAATTAACAACATCACAGACACAATAAAATGGTCTTTAATAAGATGTCTCAGTAGGTTCCACATTGAATAATAATATGATGTTTTCAGCATTATTTGAGATATTTACAAACATCATCAACATTTATTTCCTAGACAATTAACAAACTAAGAATAAATAGTTCAAAACAACTGGAAGTCTTAAAATTTGCTCCATTTACTAAGTACAATTAGTACTTGGTGGGCATTGTAGCAAAATAAAAATAAAAATTAAAGATGCAATAAGATTAATTAAATCAATCAAGCTTACTAATTAGGAACTTATAAGGTCTCAAAATATCCAAACTATTTAGGAGTAGGATTTATGTGTTAGATACTCGGTTAATCACTTGGTTCTTGCAATCTAATTCATTCTCACAAGCTAAGATGGATGGTGATCGGTACTTGCAAAATGTTCTCTTTTATAGATTTAGAGACTCTCAAATGCTTAAGTAAGTATCTTTTTAGATAGAGAAAAAAATACAATAATGTTTTAGAGAGATAGATTCTGAAAATATATATGCTAAAAAATATTTTGAATTATGAGATTGTAAACCTCCTTCCTTTTAAGGATTCAAATGGTCTTTATAGCCCATAATTCTTACCTTTTGGTGGAAAGGATGGCTAAAAAATCATATTTTCTTGATAACATTAAACATCTCTTATGTGTCAAAGAAGAAAGACATCTCTAACTCATCAGAGTCTTATGGTCCAACCTGGAGCCTAACAAAATTACCAGTTCCACATATACTTGGGCTCAGCCAAGTGCTGGGCCCAAGGATGTTGAGTCTAGCACCTCGCAAGACCCATATATGATTGGGCTTAGCGTTTGGCTGAGTCCAAGGTTGTTTGGTTATCACCTTACCTCTGGTTCCTTTAAATGAGGATCCATGTGAAAATAAAACATGTTGATTCATTAGCAGCCTCCTAATCTTTGCGTATTCAATACACAATGATTTTGAAAGTTTATCAGCAATAGAAAAGAGTCTTTTTACCTTCTCCATAAGATTTGTTTGTCCTACATATAACTATTGGGATTCTCATAGCGAGGTGGCTTATCCTTATTGAAGGAGGTGTCCCTTGGGAAACAAAATTGTGGCTTGCTTTTAATGTAGTAATTGAGTGGATTTCTGGAGATCTGAGATGACATGGAAGGCCATTCATCTAACGATGTGAATGAAAAGTTATTTCTTTTATAACCTTCGTCGTTCTTGCTCCCAACTTTTCTTTTACTTTCACTCTTTGTAACTTCTAAGAAATATTTTTTGAAAAATTCTTAAGCTAATTTTGCTCTAATTTGAGAAGAAAACTATCACCTTAAATATTTCCCACAAGAAGCTTTTTTTTTCTTTACTTTAAATAGAGAAATGGACCCAAAAAGAATCAATTTTGTCCCTAAAAGTAGGGATGTTGTTGCCTTTAATGAAGAGTTCAAGTTCCAACTTGAGATTGAAAGGAGTAGTAGGGGTCCATCAAACTGGGCCCCAAAACTAGAGGGGATGACAACCCGATGTCCACCTCTTGTATGAGGAAAGTAGCTCTCCATGTAAGAGTTCTTCTCCTACCATTACCAAGAAATCTCAAGGGAGAGAGCGACTGCCTTAGACCTCTGAGGATGATCCTCCTAACATATTAGGTGTAAAAGACATGAAATTTATTGCTCACATATAACCAGAAAAGTACATAGCTCAAATGCCATAACTGGTTGAGTTTATTAGCCGGTAGACCCTGAGCTCTGCTTATAGTTAATTTGAAATTACAGCCCCTTTTTGCATGTATGTATTGAGGTACTCCTTCCCTCTCTAAGGATTTGTGAAGAAAGTGTTTAGATATTACTAGTTAGGTTCAGGATAATTGAACCCTAATAGGCGGATAACCTTACTTGCTTTTGATAAGTTTTTTAGGCTTGTCAGAATCGAGCCTATAATTAATGTCTTTAGAAATTGTTGCGTGGCAATGACATGCGTTTGTTTTTTTACCTTCTTCAATAGACCAACTGGAGCTATGAAAGGAACTCTAAGTGGAAAGCCTACGCACATAAGAAATATAAAAAGAGGTGGCTAATAATAAGGTATAACAGGATAGTGAGTCCCAGATATGGAATGCAATAAAATGTGATGTATTGGCCTTGATCTCGATTGAGTATGAAGTTAATAAAATGATCAAAGGATATTATTAGGCCACATCGTGAAGTATGCAGCTTCCTTATTCTTTGTTTTCTGTGTATCTAAGTTCATTGTTGACTTATTTTTGTATGTAGGTGATTAGTA
>Ga0325410_1009937_pt1 | contig 10102 bp, 8 predicted proteins | sample PopdelMetagenome_16_FD_206182 | JGI IMG/M metagenome (GOLD analysis project Ga0325410, IMG submission 206182) | Populus deltoides microbial communities from Bellville, Georgia, United States - Xylem-PdIQD-R3 | ecosystem: Host-associated > Plants > Phyllosphere > Stem > Wood/Secondary xylem...
TGTGTGTTGGTGGGATAATCTCCCTTCCTTGGTTCTCTAAAGAACTGAAAACGACTTATCGAAGAACAACTGTCTTCGTGGCGTCATCCTTATACTTCTCGTTCGCGAATCAATATTCGTTGGGTGGCGGTCTCCATTTCCAATAGTGCTGGTGCATAGGTACAAGTTATCTTTATGTCACACTTCTATCACACCTAATTTACTTGGCTTTCTGGGAATTGGTGTCTTTGCGTGTGGGTTGCGTGACCACGTGATCACGAGGTTCGCATCAATGTTGCATCCCATTAAAGATCTTTGTAGAATTAGTAGATTTCCAAAATAAGCTGCCACATCCTTTTAGAAAAAAAATCATAGCCAAATAGGAAATCCACAAGTCAAAAGGAAGTAAATAACAAAATTCATACAGCCTCTATTGACCCGTGTTTTGATACCTTACCGTACTCCGATTGACCTAAAATTTTAAACTGATGTAGGACAACATGCAAGGAGACTCCATGTAAAGTTTCAGCTTGATACAACGATCGGATTGAGAATTATAACTGTTGCCGTAAAACTGGATAGTTGCACATTTTACGTCAAAATCTGAATTTGACCTTTTCCTAGATCGTATCAACTTGTGCCTAAATAGGATGGAACTTGGAGGATGTGTGTCGACAATCGTGCCATTAACAACATAACTGTAAAGTATCGACATCCTATTCCTAGACTGGATGACATGCTAGATGAAATCGAAATATAATTTAGAATGATATCCTTGGAAAAAAAGGATGAATCAAAATATAGCTACTATGCCAAAACTAGGCGCAAAGAACCAACCAGAATGATAATTTAGAATGATTTTCTAATAATATAATTATTTTATCAAATTACACTTAATTTTACATTTACTTTCATTTACATATTACATACAAATTATAAGTTTGACCCCTCAATTACATGGATCATATATTTTCTCTAAAATTGACTTAAAAGTAGGTACCGTCATATTAGGATGAAAGAGGGTGATGAGTGAAAAACTATATTTAAGACTAAGTATTGTTTGTATGAATGGTTAGCCATGCCGTTTGGACTTAGAAATGCGCCTAGTATGTTTTTGCGTTTAATGAATCATGTATTGCGTGCGTTTAAATGAGTATCTTGATTATTTGTGTAATGTACTTAGTGTATTGCGCAGTGAGCAATTGTATGCTAATCTTAAGAAGTGTACCTTTTAGGGTATTTTGGTGTCGTGTAAGACTTTGAATATGTTGCATGAACATTTTTATTGGCCTAAAATAAAAAAAGTTGTGTAACACATATGTGATAAATGCATAACTTGTAGGAAAGTAAAGTCTAGGACTCGACCACATGGTTGTATTACCTTTTGCTTGTACCGAAAGAACCATGGGTAGACATTTCAATGGACTTCTTCTTAGGTTTACTTAGGTCAAAACAAGGTAGGGATTCCATCTTTGTAGTTGTTGATAGGTTTTCAAAGACGACACACTTCATTCCATTTCATAAAACCGATGATGCAACTAACGTTGCTGATTTGTTCTTTAGAGAGATAGTACGGCTTCATGGGGTCCTTAAGAGCATTGTTTTTGATAGAGATGTTAAGTTCCTTAGCTATCTTTGGAAGGTGTTGTGGGGCAATTAGGTACTAAACTGTTGTTTTCAACTACTTGTCACCCACAAACAGATGGACAAACCGAAGTAGTTAATAGGACGTTAATAAAACTTTTGCGTGCTCTCATTCAAAAGAACTGAAAGAATTGGGAAGATTGTTTGTCATTTATAGAGTTTGCATATAATCGCAGTGTGCACTCTACTGCTGAATTTTCACCATTTAAAATTGTGTATGGATTTAACCCTTTAACTCCAATGGATTTAATTGCTTTGCCTGTTGATTAAAGGGTTAGTTTGGATGATAATCGTAAAGCACAGGTGGTGAAGACACTCCATGAGAGTGTGCAGCAACAGATTGAAAAGAGGAATCGTGTGTATGCGACCAAACCCAATAAGGGGCGCAAACATGTTGTTTTTCAGCCTGGCGATTGGGTTTGGTTGCATATGCGCAAGAAAATCAATGCTACAACCACGAGGAGGTGAGGCATTTCATATCCTTGAGAAGATCAATGACACTGCTTATAAAGTTCATTTGCTAGGTGAGTATGGTGTTAGTGCTACCTTTAATGTTTTTTTATCTAACTCTGTTTAATATAGGTTCTGATTCGAGGTCGAATCCTTTTGAAGAGAGAGGGGATGATGAGGATCAGCCCAACACCAAGCTTAATCATGCCAACGACTCATTAAAGGTGTCAATTGGGCCAATTACAAGAACTAGGGCAAAGAAGCTTAAAGAAGCATTGAATGGGCTTGTTCAGAACATATGAAGCAAAATGGACCTAAAGCGGCTCGGGACATTTAAGGAGCATGAAGGACAGCCTTTAATTCATCTAATTCAGGTCCAAGAAGAGCCCAAGTCGTGTGGAACAAGGGGCTGATGTGTCCAGCCCAATACCAGCCTTGTTATGCTTGTTTTTTCCTAATGCTACAAGGATAGAAAGTCAGCAATTTATTCTTCTAATTAGGTAAGGAAGTTGGCTAAGTAAGGAAGTTGGCTGGATCTTATTCCTAAAGAGGAGAGGATTATTTAATGCTTTTCCTAACTTAGAAAGGAAAGTAATTAAATCAGCAACAGAGAAAATTTGTTTTCTTATTTTTCCAAGTTAAACAAGGAAATCCAAGCTAATCAAGGACATCAAAGAGGGGGGGGGCAGCAACACAAATATTTCAAATTAGATTTCTCCTAGTTTATTTGGGACTTTTTAAGGGTGACAAATCTGATTCTAGCATATTTAAGATGATAGTTTTTGAATTTTTATTATTTTCTTCTTACTCTTTGAGTTATTATTACTTATTTGGGTGAATTGTAAGTAGGCTTCATATAAGTCCACCTAAGGGGGGGTCCATTAGGGTTTCTTTAAGTTTACGTTTAGAATAAAGGCACAACCAAACATGTAAGGTTAATAAAACTTCTTGTTTACCGCACTTTGTGTGTGTGTGTTGCTGAGATAATCTCCATTTCTTGGTTCTCTAAAGATCTGAAAACGACTTATCGAAAAACAACTGGTTTCATGACGTCATCCTTATACTTCTTGTTCGCGAATAAACATTCATTGGGTGGGGGTTTTCCGTTTGCAATAGTGCTGGTGCCTAGGTACAAATTATCGTTGTGTCACACTCCTATCTAAGGGTGAGCAAAAAAACCAAAAAACCGAGAAAAGTGGAAAAAAATAACTAAAACAATCAAACCGTGAAAAAAAACCGATTAAAATTTTGAAAAAACCGACCGGTTCGGTTTTATATGCCTAAAATCGAAAATACCGAACTGAACCCATACCAAAAAAAATCTAGCCAAACTGAAAAAACTGAGCCAAACCGGTTTGAACTGGTTTTTGTCCTAAAAAACCGAACCGAACCGAAACCGGTCGGTTTGAACCGGTATCGATTTTTTTTTAATTCAGGTTGGTTACTTTTTTTGATAAAAACCGAACCGAACAGAAAATGATCACCCCTACTCCTATCAAACATGATTTACTATGCTTTTCGGGTATTGATGTCTTTGCGTGTGGGTTGCGTGACCACGTGATCACGAGGTTTGCATCAGCTCATATCCTTCAATGTTTTTTCTTTTTTTAGTGTTCCTTTAAGTTTTTGAATGTTTATGTCGTTCATTTTCTTGTGCTTTGTGTCTGCATCATCTAACAAAAAAAAAGTTATATTCCATCTTGTTACTGTCTCTAACCATATCAGTAACATATATAAAAAAAAACAAAAAAAACCAAAGATATTAGATGAAATTTGAAGGATAATTTAATTATGCCGCAGAAAAACAACTCTTAGTGAACCATAAGAAAACCACCCAAGAATCAATTGAAACTTCAACTCCTATATATTGGGAGTGAGATCGTTTGCTTGAGATTTTAATTCGAGGTTCAATTCTGTCGTAGAAACACAATTCTTGGTGAACCATAAGCAAACCACCTCATAATCAATTGAAACTCCACATTCTGTCTATTTGGTATGTTATCGCACCACATATTAAATTTGGGTTTATTTGGATATCATTTGCTTGAGATTTTAATTCGAGATTCTATTTTACCGCAGAAACACTACTCTTAGTGAACCATAAGCAAATCACCTTAGAATCAATTGAACCTCTATATTCTGTCTACTGGGGGTGAGATCGCATCATATATTAAATTTAGGCTTATTTGGATATCAGGTTCTTGAGGTTTTACTTGGAGGTTCGCTTATGCCACAAACTGATCATACAAGGTGTTTGGATACCTAGACATAGTAGAACGGCCTATATATAATGATATTTTTTGTTTTCCTGGTATCCGAATACTATATATTAAATTTGAGGTCATTTGGATAGCATTTTCTTTAGGTTCCAGAATCGGGTTTGGTCTTGCCATAACAAGTCTATTTTGCGTTATCTTTCAAAACTTGTTTTGTTTATGTTGACTTTGTTCTCGCCAGTATATTAGCATCATATTTGGGATATTTGGCTGTTGTTGACTCATTTTCATCACTTTCACATTTGTTTGTTTTCGATCAATTCTGGTCCAAACAAAAGTCGGATTTGAAATTTCAAGTCTAGATTAGTGTTCTTCTTATTGTAAACTCTATTCTTGCCGTGTCTTTGTCTTCTATTTTTCCTTTTGTGTCATGTATTCAGCAATGAAAAGGGAACGAAGAAGGATTAGAACAAGAAATTGATAAGTGTAGAAATTATATGATCTTCAAGCTCATGGGAAATGGAGGTACAGCGCCAAAAAAAATGAAAAATGAAGGAGAGCCGCAATTGTTATCATTCAAAACTATATAAGCAAGTGGTTAGTACAACGTGCTTATTTGAAATTTTTATGAGTCACTACTTCCATACAGTATTGTTGAAAAAAGGTGTTAGTAATAAAGAAATTCTGAAGCCTTAAACAAGAGGTAAATGAAATCCCTACTAATCCTATTCAAGATTTGAAGGCAAATCTTCTTGAAAAAGGAGAGAATGATACGGACCATGCACGAGGTTCGCAATTGTATTTGTATTAGACAGTTTTAATTGATAATTAAGCCTAATAGTTTGATGTTTTAGGGTTATATACTATTTATATGTTTCTCTTTCATTTCGTGAAATAGTTTTTGATGACATAAAAATAACAAATTTTTCCCTTCCTGAATTCTCTTTTTTCCTGACTTTTCTATTTGTTTGCTTTTAATTCTTATCTTTTTTTTATTACTTTAATTTTTTTATTATTATTTCACATCAACTTTGTTATGAGAGATTAAGATTTTTAATTGTTCTCATAATTAATCAACTTTTAAGGGCTTGGGAAATTTCTAGTTTGATCTAAAAAAAAAATTGTTATCATCAACATTAAGATCTCCAGCAGTGTCATCAAGCACCAAGAGATAGCACATCCAGGATTCACGATAAATCGTTCTACATCAACAGCCAGTCGATCACCTCTTCCAATTTGTGCATCCACAACTAGCAGCAGATCCGCCATCTAGCAGCAGCGCCTGTGCCAGTCTCTCTCCCTCAACCTACATCAATGTTGATCATAACAGCTATCGCACCCGACATCGCGGCGGCCCTAAAATTTTATTCTCGTTTATTGGAAAAAGAACAGATTTCTGGCATCTTGTTCTTTTAGGGAAAAATGTCTTGTTTGGGGAGTCGCCATCTAGTGTTATGGTCACTAGGAACCCTAACTAGTCAACAGAGATTCTATGGTTCGGGACTGGTTACGTAAAAGGGAAGATATTATCACCCATTAAACATTCTACCTAAGGTAAATTGCATTGTTTTTTTTTTGTCTTAAATTGCTAAAAAAAATTTATTGCTTTATGTTCTAATGATTTATTCACAATACTCCTGATTCTGGTATAAATGAATATTCGACTACGAATAATTTCAACTCTGGCGTTGGTAACTATTACGTAGCCATAAAATAGATTAATATTTTTTCATTCTTGACTCTAACGCTAGTGAATAAACAAATAAACTAAATTCATTTTATTACACATTCATATATTTTTATATTTCTTATGTAAATAAATAAAAAAAACAATTAAATCAGTGTTTTTTATTCCTGACTCTAGCGTCAGTGAATAAATAAATAAATTTATTTTTCATACATGCACACATATTTGTTTTTTGCTAAATAAAATAAAATATAACGAATAAAAATAATATAAACTTAAACCAGTATTTTACTCCCGACTCTGGCGTTGGTGAATAAACCGGTAAATTTATATTATTCTTATTCATGCATACATATATTTTTTTTATTTTTATATTTCTCCTTTTTTTATTTTTTTATTTTTTGGGGTTGGGCCCAGCTCAGCCCACATGGGCTGGACTAAGCCCAGTCGCCCCAGCCCACTCACTGGCCCAAGCCAGTGACCCGGCTAGGCCACAGCACGCATGAACTAGCTTCATGCGTGCATGGCGCTGTGCCAAGGTAATTAATTACCTTGGCACAGTGCCTAATGCCCTGAAATTTCAAAAGCAAAAAAAAAACGATGAAAATAGAGGAAGCCTACCTTGTTGCAGGTTGCTTCGCCGGAGTGCTAGCGTGTCGGGTGACCATCAATAATAAGCTAGAATTCCTCCTTCGACCTCTGCTTTCCTCTGCCCTCGTCTGAAAAATTATTCAAGTGCTCTGTTTTTTAAACTCTCTCTACTCTCTCCCAGTTTGTTTCTGTTTTCGTTGTTTTAAGGCCAGTATTGGTAAGGGAAGGGTTCACTTCTGGTATGGGGTTAAAAAAAACACTTAAAAATTCGACTGGTATCTTTAGGTTTCTCTCTTTTGGTTTCGTTCGTCCTCTCTCTCTCTAACCAACCCCTGCTCTTGGTGCTGCTCAGTTTATATAGGGCTCGACGGGTGGTAACGGGCAGTAGGCCGAGGGCCGACTACCATTAAGGCGCCCATAACTGAAGCCAACGTACGACGATTACTACTGCAACATTCGGCTTCCTTTACTGTAGAAAACGGTCACTGGCTTAAAGGAGAAGAAGATGAACAGTGTCTTCAAAACGACGTCGTTCGGCCATTTTACGTTTTGATCCATACGGTTTTGAACGTCTTGTAATTAAGCCCTTGGTTTGAACTGTAATTGGCCCCCTACATTTGCGCGCCTTTTTCAATACAGTCCTTGGATTTTAATTTCGCAATTTGGACCCCAAACGTTAATATTTCTTCAATTAAGTCCCTGATTTCATTAATTTAAGTAAATCCAAAGTTCAATTAAGTCTAAAACTTATCAATTCTCTAATTAAGCCCCTAATTGGATTAATTAAATTATTTTCAAGCTTAATTAAGTCTCAAAACTTATCAATTCTCCAATTAAACCCTTGATTGGATGAATTAAATTAATTTCAAGCTTAATTAAGTCTCAAAACTTATCAATTCTCCAATTAAACCCTTGATTGGATTAATTAAATTATTTCCAAGTTTAATTAAGTCTCAAAACTTATTAATCATGTTGCCCTTAACCCAAATTTTAATTCATTCTTCATTTATTTTATTTTTATTTTTTTCATCATTATTATTATATATATTTTTTTCATCATTTTTTTCTTTTTATTATAAAATTAAAATAAATCAATAAAAAATTAGATTATAACAACAACTATTGAAAATCGGCCATCAAGAAGACCACCACATCAATTCATAGATCCACGTTGATTTGTTGCTTCCAATACTCCAGATCTTCCCACACCAATCACAACACGACCAATCTGTGTGAAGACGACGTGAGCAGTAGCAACAAGTCACAGAAGACAAAGGAAATAGGCTCCTTGAGAAAATTAATTCACCCTAGACATGCCAGTGATAGTTAGCGCCACATCACCGAGCACAACCCAGGGTGACACATTAGCAGAATCTGTCACGTCAGCTCCAGATTGCATGTCAGCTGCCATATCATGTTTCACTATAACATGAGGCCACGTCATCTGGTAAGAAATTCCAGCATGTTCCCATTGCAGTTTGGTCAATAAGCCACTATAAACGTTTTTTAACAATTGAATATCATTATTCATGGTATATTTTTTTACATTTATTGACAAAAATTTAGTATTAATATTGTTGTTTTGTGCTTGCCCGTAAAAAAACGTTCACTTTGCAAATTAAATTATCTTAATTTTGGGTTTAATTATTTACATTGAATATCCAATCCTTTTAATTAATGTAGAGCTTGATTAAATTTGTGGAAATTATGTTTGGATTACATGTATGCATTTAAATTACTTACATTGCGTGCTAGAGAATTTTCCTAGTTTAATCCGTCATTGCTTAGTTTCCAAGATAAATAAAATAATTAAATATTAGCTTTAGTTTTATATTGTCCTTTACTTGCAAGTGTCATTTGTGATCTTCTTAAGATTAGTTTTAGATGCTACATAGTAGTCGTCTAGTACACAATCAAGAACTCACAACTAGTATGGACCTGGACTCTAGTAATGTTCTTAAGGATATTTAAGAGTGATTACAACTTTTGATGGTCAAATTGACCCATGGATCTTTGATAGATGGATTCGTGACATAGATCGATTTTTTTACTAGTATAATATTTTGAGAATAGGAGGGTAAGGTTTGTAATTATGAAACTTAGTGAGACCACTCAACTTTATTGGGAAAATGTAGAAAAGTCTTTTGTTAGGAGAGGTCAACCTCCTATTACTAATTGGATTACTAATTGGATTGAGATGAAAAATAAGTTACAAGAAAAGTACCTACCTCATTCTTATAGGAAAAATCTCCTAGACTAGTGAAATAACTTGAGGCAATGAAGTAAGCTTACCAATAAACATGTGGTCAATTTGATGAATACAGGATGAGGTGTGCAATTAGGGATGATGATGTAATTACCCTAAGTGGATTTCTAAAAGGCTTAAAAGATTACCTTAGGAGAGATGTTGTGCTTAGAGGTGTGTCCACCCTTGAAGAAGCTTATACACTAGTACAAAACTATGAGTTGGTCATAAAGAGCTAGTGGATGAGACGTCAAGACACTTGTAGTATCATTTCTAAGTCCCAACCTAGTAATAATAACTCTATATTGGGTGCCTAACCCCATAAACCTAATTCTACTATTTTCCAGATACCTAGAGAAGACAAGGGTAAGGGTATTTTTTATGAAGCACCTAAAATGACCTCAAACAAAGAAAGGAATAGCTAGGAAGAAAAGATAATTCAGGAAGGAAAAAGTCTGTTATTTTTATTTAATCATCAAAAAATGCTCGTAATGTCAAGAAAATCACATATAAATAATAAAATTCTAATCATAATCAATTTGGGCTTAAAATCCACTAACTAATAAAAGTCTAATAAAATAACAAAAATTAAAGTCTAATAATAAAAATAAATAAAATCTAATAATTTAGGCTTGGATAAGCCCAATCTTTCAATCTAATAACACAAGGGTTGGCTATCCTCTGTCGTGATAGATCATATGGACGTGTGAACTATGTCTTGGGTCTGATGTCCCCATTAATTCTCCCGAGATTAGAAAAACTCGACCCCGTTGATGTCCTTCGATAATGCTCCTAAAGATCGTGATCAAACTACTGTAATGTCATTTTGATAATCCAAGTACAATATGAATCTGGTCATCTAACTCATGTATCATGATTCACTGAAGTTTACCATCCCTGGTGTTGAGGGGCACATATGGGGGTGTTAAGAGAAGGCAGGTTTGCCTCTTGAGAGTGTGTATGTTAAAAAAAAAAAGAATTTTGGGTATAATCACAAAATTATGATTATAAGGTTCAGGAGTCGCCACATAATATTAAGGTTACTAGGAAGCTGATGTGCAGTGAATGATTCGAAATCTGACAAAAATGGATGAAAGATGGGTCTGGTTGTGTTGTCTTTCTTTTGGTGTTTAGGCTGGATTATAGTGATTTTAAGGTAAATATGATGGGGGATAGACTAGAATGATACTTTGATAAGTCGATCTGGACGCCACAAAGATCAATCTAGGATTTCGACGCCACACTCTTTGTGATTGAAGAGTGATAAGTCAGGTAGGGTTCTTCACAAAA
>Ga0325410_1009941_pt1 | contig 10100 bp, 6 predicted proteins | sample PopdelMetagenome_16_FD_206182 | JGI IMG/M metagenome (GOLD analysis project Ga0325410, IMG submission 206182) | Populus deltoides microbial communities from Bellville, Georgia, United States - Xylem-PdIQD-R3 | ecosystem: Host-associated > Plants > Phyllosphere > Stem > Wood/Secondary xylem...
AAAGCTATCTTATATTATCAGATCTGTTATTATAAAACATGCTCTAGTTAAGGAGTTATTGATACTTCAAGTGCAAAATGATGATATAAAACCTTGATAAAAATGCACTTTTAAGTACTAATCAAGCGTCTTCTTACAATGGAATGTTGTATAGGAATAGCTGTGGCTTATAGGTGCAAAAGTGAGAGTGAAAAACGTGAGGGAGGGTCCTTCTTTTATTTAAGCTTTATTCAAGCTTTAGCTCTCAGATTTGTTCAGGCTTCAAGTTTAAATTGGTATGCCAAATCTTGTTTATTTGAGATAAACTATTTTAGGCTTCTTATGAATTTTGGAATAGATGAGTATGTTTTTTTTAATTGAGATGTTTGTGTAATCGTGTTGTTTGTGTTTTGACAAAACAAAAAAATATTTTCTTATGTGTTGCATATGGCCAATATCCTAAATTTTTTTGAACATGCCTTTGAAGTTTAAAAGAAAATGTGTTTTAGCATGGATTTCTTAAGCACAAAAAAAAATATTTTTTTTCTTGCATTCTTGGATTTTACATGTTTGTAAATTCCAAAGGGTGTTGGCCAATATTCCAAAAAATATAAAAATCTTATTTTTGAAGAATTCATCTATTATTCACTATTAATATTTGGATAAAGAAACCCCAAGTGGTTAATATTCAAAATATATTTTTAGGAATAATAAGTCATTATCCTTTAATAATATAAGGACAAAGAAACCTATAAAAGGTAAATGTTCAAAATACTGTTAAGAGTAATACAACTTGTTCGTTTTTAACATAAGGGTAGATTTATGCCTAAAATGTTATTTAGAACAATTTAATTACACATCCTTGAAAGAAACCTCAATTATAATTGGGGATCTTTTAATTTTTGATTCCACGGTTTACATACGAACCATGAAAGTATGATAACATGTTTCGTAAAACATGTTATCAATTTTTTATTCCACGGTTTATGATAACATTTTTTACGATTGATGCAAAGAATTAATCATGTAGCTTGAATGTGGTTTATTCACAGTGATAGATCTATATCTCATCTACATGTTTTAGGTCCTTTAATAACATGTTTACATCTCAAACTACATGATTAATTCTTTGCATAAAAGAGTATACTACCTAGTTAACCTTGATTAGAGAAGAGGATCACCTATAAAAGAGTCAACTTTAAGATTGTTCTCTCTTGGTAAAGTTTATTGTATAAAAGACAAAAGGAAACTAAACATCATACCTTTTAAGGAAGGCTATAGAAGAAAGAGAGGGAGGGAGGGATAATATTTCAAAAAATAACCTATCCTTGAAAAACCACCATGAAAATGGTGAGTGATTTTGTAAATTCTTAAATTTGCTTTAGCCTATAAAAGGGTATCTTTCTAGAGAAGAGGAGGGGATTAAGAAAACAAAGTTCAGGAAAGAAAATAGGAAAAAAAGTAAAGGAACAAAGGGTTGAAATGGAGATGGAAATAAAAAGGAAATAAGAAATAATATATATAAAAAAAGGCTACATTTTGACTGCATTTCGATGAGTTAGTGTAGTTTAATGGGCACACCCCTCTTTAATGCCTTTTGAATCCTTAAATGATATTGTTCATCCTTTATTTATAATTAGTCATTAGTTTAATAGGCAATAAATGTGTTTTAGTATATCAAATCATGTTTTGAAGTAATATACATGTTTTGAAATGTATGTTAAAAATGGTATTGGATGCATAGTTTGATGTTTTATGATAGTTAAGGTTATAATAAGAGCTTGTTTAAATGGCAGCCAAGTTAGTTTTAATGTTTAGTTTAGTCATTGGATTTTGTTTTGATTACATGTGTTGATAAGTGATTTATCGAAATTATGATGATAGATTGTTTCAAGTTAGATGTTGTGTTTAATCAAGCCATATTCATGATAATGTTGATTGAAAACGAATGTTATAATCAATGTGACGGTGTTTAGAAATACATTTTTGAAATTTCATGGTTTGTCTAAATTAGTTGTTACATTGCTTCTTTTGTTTGTTTTCTTGAGATTTTTTTTTAGTTCAAGCAAGTCATTAAGGGTATGTTTAAGCTAAATTTAATGAGTTTAGGTTATTATTATAGAATTTTGGTTAGTTTCAGGTTTAAATTTTATATATGTTTTCTACATTTTTTGAGTTGATGTTCATATGCTACCACTTTGATTTCCTTACAAACCAAAGTTTTTAGCATATCTTGTGTGCTTTGATCAAACCCACATACATGAGTGTTTTATACTCAAAATTAATCATTTTATAGCCTGCTTTGGATCAATTAATTGTTTAACCCTGATGAAGACTTGAGTTTAGGTTTAAACCGTTTAGATTGGTTCGAGAAATATCTGACATATTTGATCCCATTCAATATGTCTTTCTACTATAATTTTACATGTTTTCTTTTTTATGTGCCTTTAGTTTGATGTAGTTTGGTCTTTTATCTCTGATTTGGTCTATGTGTTTTTAGCCATGTTTTTCATGTTCTTGAGATGTTTAACCAAAAATCCATGTTTGATCTTTGTAATTTTTGTTTTGACTTTATGTTTTGTTTATAAGTTTGGACCAAGCCATGAAGCCCAATCCACTTGATTGGGTTGAGCCTTCAGGTTTTGGGTCAAGCTAGGAAATCTAGTTCACATGATTAGATCATTTTAAAGCCTAAGGTCATGTTTGACAAATTCAAGATTCATCAAAGAAAAAATACATTTTTGGCTTGTTAAAGCGTGTTTGGCAAACATGTCCTCAAGATAATTTTTAAGCTTGTGATTTTCATCTAAGAGTGTGTTTGCTAAACACGCTCTAATTTTTTTCATAATTTTTTTTTTTTGCCAAATACCCCCTAGTTTAATTTTAATTATTTTTCATATATATTTTTTTTAAGAAAAGGTACTATTTTATGATTAACTTGGACTATTTTATCTTTTTTTTTAATATTTGAGATTATAAATTTATACGTAAGATTCTTTTTCTGTACTAAATAAATCATTTTTTTAAACAACAATTTTTTTTAAAAAACATATATTTATAATTTAAGTTACATATAGCCAAGTTTCTTAAAAAAAAAATTGTTTGCATTTCTTAATAAAAAAAATACAAGAATATGAAGGAAAAAAGAGAAAAAAAAACAAAAATACATTACATGATTTAACATTTCTTGAAAATTCTAAAAACATTAAAAAAATACTTTTTATATTTTACTTGTATCATGGACTTATTAACAAGTTTGTTAAACTCATGGTAGCCTTGACCTAAATTTAAAAAAATATGCAAGAAAAATCAATTTTTTTTTTAATTTTAAAAATTACAAACTTATACATAAAATGTATTCTTAATATTAAAACAAAAAAATTAGCTTTAAAATTGCTAGATTTGATCCATAAAGTCATAATCTACCTTCTTAAAATAAATTTGTTTTAACCAATAGACAGACTAATATCGAGAAAAACACAAAAAAATCTTAATAATAATAAAATAATAATACAACTTATTTTAAATATAATATATTAAAGATAATATTATCTTTTCTATACATAATTAATTCTCTTATTCAAACTTTTTAAATTAGTTAAAAAATTTAATAATAAAAATATTAGAAAGTAACTCCGGGTCTTTATAAACAATATATATATATATATATATATATATATATATATATATATATATATATATATATATATATATATATATATATCGTTTTTATAGTACAAATCCAGAAGAATAATCATCCCACACGTTGCGGCAAAGCTTTGTACACTTAAAAGTAAGGACTAAGGACGTGATGGTAAAGTGAAGACTTGCAAGGCCTTTGATTCCATAACGCGGAAGACCTTCCTTTTGTGAAATTTCCACGAACCTTCTTACATTTGAAACCAAGAAAAAAGTTTTACTGGAGGAGGAGGCCTGTTCAAACTCACCAGTGAAGTTACTGTTCGGTAATAAATATCAAAATGACTTCAAACCACACGATGTCTCTTGTCATCAGTTCACCTTTTCTTGTTTTTATTCACTTGTGTTCGTACCTCTTCAATTATTAGATTGCTTTTTCCCTCTAAGGCTAAGCCCAAATGTGGTTCAATTTCTAGCAATTTATGGTTGGAGAAGCAGATCAGGTGAAGAATATCCGATTAATAGTCCTTTCTTGTCTTTCAGCTCATATGATCTAGAGAATTTCACCCTACAGCCTTGTGTAATTTTTTGATCTCATGGCGTCTTCTTCTTCTTCTTCTTCTTCTTCTACATCAACCATCAACCTTCCAAAAAAACATCATGTCTTCCTTAGCTTTAGAGGGGAAGACACCCGTGTTGGTTTTACCAGCCACCTTCATGCAGCTTTGGAACGGAAAAACATCCTAACTTTCATAGATAATGACCTTAGGCGAGGAGAAGAAATTTCTCCATCACTTGTAAAAGCAATTGAAGACTCCATGCTCTCTGTGATCATTTTTTCCCAAAACTATGCATCTTCCAAATGGTGCTTAGATGAGCTATTGAAGATTCTTGAAAGCAGAACAGTTAGAGGGCAGATTGCTATTCCAGTATTCTACGAGGTTGATCCTTCTGATATAAGAAAGCAAAGTGGAAGCTTTGGAGATGTATTTGCGCAACTTGTAAAGAGGAAAGCTTTGAAGATGGAGGAGGAGCAATGTTTCAGAGCTGCTTTGAACGAAGCTGCCAACATATCTGGCCATGACTCAAGGAAGATCGAGTAAGCTTTCTTTAATGTATAATATTGGTTGATTCATTTACATATAGAGGGTTTTGATTGCACGTAGCTTTTGATTTTCTATTCTAATACATCTATTGATTTGATAATTTGATGTTTAACTAACTTGTTTTTATTTCAATGATTCTGAAAATGAGATTGTTTGTATCGAAAATAAACATCTTCAAAACAATTATGAATAATTGAACTAAATTGAAAGACTTTTATCAATAAGAACTAAATCAGATGCTTCAAGCAATTCAAGGAAAATCCAATTAAAATGGTTGGCTTCGACATATTATGTGAAGACAAGCAAAATTCAATTCAAATATTTTGTTTTTTCATTAAGAAACAAGTCTAAAGCCCAAAATTACATGAAAGCATAGTTATATGATTTAACTTGCTGGTAGATTTGGTTCAAGATCTAGGAGCGGGATAATAGGTCAATTTAATTTATGATGTTTTTTTTTTAAAAGAAAGAACTTGAAAATTTTTTGTTTTATGAGTTTTTTTCAAAAAAATCAATTTAAAATAAAACTCAATCTAAATTAATCAAATTAGATTGATTTTTATGACTATGTATGCAAGAAAAAATCAAATATGTGAAAGCCACCCATTTAAATTATGAAATTCCAAAGAATAACTATGGATGGTCAAGATTAGCAAGCCCAATCTAGGCATTTAATTCCTTCTCGTAATGCTAGTGGTTCTTAGGTTCTCGTGTAATGAGAATGGTCGTGTTCCAAAGAACGGTAACATGGATCCGGAATTTCTCTATAGATTCCAAATTAACTGTTAGCCCTCCATCAACAATATTAGTCAAAAGCCCCCAACTCTGACAGAGATAGGAGTCTATATATATATATATATATATATATATATATATAATCTGAGCGTCCTTACCTAGCCAAGGGAGAAAAACATTTTTAAAGTTACTGTAACGCTGAATGACTTTGATAATTAACTTAAGTTCTTGGTTTGTTTTGTTTCTTACCATTATAGTTTTATATTTAGATTCTTAAACTTTATTTGGTAGATCATTGCTGGAAAAAGATAAAGAGAAAATGAATTTAATAACTCATATTCCATCCATAAAAAATTGTCACCTATAATAATTAAAGCAATAAACAAATTTTACCCTTAAGGTAAAAGTAACCAGCGGCAGAATCAGCTGCCTTTGTGAATAGGAATTAGAGGCAAAATTAGGTCAGGTTCCAAAAATTATGGCAGTATTTAGCCAACATTATCTTTAATTTTGATTGAATATTTTTTAATATTAAAAAATAATATAAATCATATCATGTGATCTTACAAAATAGATTAAGCTTTTAAACTGAAATGGTTATTTGACACGGTATTAGAGCATTACTGACCACATTACTATAAGTTTAAATTTTATCATCTTCATTCTCGCTTCTAATTAAAATTAATTAATAATACAAATTAGTGTTGGCCTGTATAAATTTTAAGTTTAAAAAAAAATATTAATAAATAATATAAATTATATGTTAAAACAACATCTAATAGCTTTAGTTTCTGGGCTTAACAATCTTATTGTGTACACATATATAAATTTATAACGTGCATGCATTAAATTGTCATTTTCTATCTTTTATTATGTCCATTCCAATTTACAAATGTATGTTCTTTAAATTTGTAGGTCAGAGTCTAAATTTATCGAGGTAATTGTCGAAGATATTCTGAATAAATTGTGCAAAATCTTCCCCGTCCACCCCACGAATCTTGTTGGAATTGATGAACACGTAAGGAAAATTGAATCTTTGTTGGATATGGAGACGCAGGATGTTCGGATTGTAGGAATATGGGGAATGGGTGGTATAGGCAAAACAACTATCGCTCGAGCTGTATATAACAAAATTTGCACCAAATTTGAAGGGTTTTCCTTTATGGCGAACGTCAGGGAAGAATTAAAAAGACGCACAGTGTTTGATTTGCAAAGAAGATTTTTCTCGCGAATACTGGACCAGAAAATTTGGGAGACGAGCCCTTTTATAAAAGACAGGCTTCGCCGAAAAAAGGTGCTCATTGTTTTTGATGATGTAGATAGTTCAATGGTTTTGCAAGAATTGCTACTTGAGCAACGTGATGCATTTGGTCCTGGAAGTAGAATTCTGGTAACAAGTAGGGATCAGCAAGTGCTAAACCAAGAGGTTGATGCAACATATGAGGTAAAGGCATTGAATCACATGGATGCTCTTCAGCTCTTTAAAACGAAAGCCTTCAAGAAAACCTGTCCCACAATTGATCATATACACTTGTTGGGCAGGATGGTGACCTATACAAAAGGCAATCCACTGGCTCTTGTAGTTTTGGGCTCAGCTCTCTGTGACAAAAGCAAAGAGGATTGGTACAGTGCATCGAATGGGTTAGGCCAGATTCAAAATGTTGAAATTCTAAATGTGTTGAGGGTCAGTTTTGATGGACTGAATACGGAGCAAAGAAGTATTTTTCTTCACATTGCATGTTTCTTCAAGGGAATCAACCGACTTCATTTTACAAGAATATTAGAGAATAAGTGTCCTGCTGTGCATTACTATATAAGTGTTCTAATTGATAAATCTCTCGTATTGGCTTCGGACAACATACTAGGGATGCATGATTTACTACAAGAAATGGCTTATAGTATTGTTCATGAAGAATCTGAGGATCCCGGTGAACGTAGCAGGCTGTTTGATCCTGAGGATATCTATAAAGTATTGAAGGAAAACAAGGTTAAAGTTAAACTCATGAGCTTTGTTTCCCTCTTTTTGATAGATATTTTATCTTGCTTCCACATGTTTTATGAATAATTTATTCTTTTTATTATATTTCAGGGGACAAAAAGAGTTAAAGGCATATGCCTTGACATGTCCAAATCAAGGAAAATGAGCTTGAAAACTGATTCCTTTGCAGGGATGAACTGTCTTGAATTTCTCATATTCTATAATCCCTCTTACTTCGAGGTCGAAAAAAACAAAGTGCACCTTCCTCACTCTGGCCTTGAATATCTTTCCAATGAGCTTAGATATTTCCACTGGGAAGGATTCCCTTCCAAATCTTTGCCACAGGATTTTAGTGCTGAAAACCTCGTCCAGTTTGATTTTTCTGAGAGCAAGGTAGAGAAACTTTGGAGTGGAAAACAGGTATGCTGCTAACATTTCTATCTATGAATTATAGAGTACCAAATTCTAATCCTCTCAATTTTTTGCAACAGAATCTTCTTAATTTAAAAGGAATCAACCTCAGTTCCTCTCGGTGTTTGACTGAATTGCCAGATTTATCAAAAGCTAACAATTTAGAGTATATAAATCTTAGTGGTTGTGAAAGTTTAAAAAGGGTTCCATCGTCCTTTCAACATCTGGAGAAACTGAAACGCCTTGATCTTACCGACTGCCATAATCTAATAACTCTTCCTAGAAGGATTGATTCAAAATGTCTCGAACAACTTTTTATAACAGGTTGCTCAAATATCAGGAATTGTCCAGAGACTTACGCGGATATAGGATATTTAGACTTAAGTGGGACTTCAGTAGAAAAGGTTCCCTTGTCAGTCGAGTTGACACAAATTTCTCTGATTGGTTGCAAAAATATTACTAAGTTTCCAGTGATTTCAGAAAATATAAGAGTGTTGCTTTTGGATCGAACTGCTATAGAAGAGGTGCCTTCATCAATTGAGTTTCTTACGAAACTTGTGTCTTTACATATGTTCGACTGTAAAAGGCTATCTAAACTCCCAAGCAGCATCTGTAAATTGAAATTTCTTGAAAATTTCTATTTATCTGGTTGCTCAAAACTTGAGACCTTCCCAGAAATCAAGAGGCCTATGAAATCTTTGAAAACACTTTACTTGGGTAGAACAGCAATTAAGAAGCTACCATCATCAATTAGGCATCAGAAATCTTTGATATTTCTTGAGTTAGATGGAGCATCTATCAAAGAGCTACCGGAGCTTCCACCTTCATTGTGTATTTTATCAGCAAGGGATTGTGAATCATTAGAAACCATATCAAGCAGCACTTTAAGCCAATCGATACGTTTGAATCTTGCAAATTGCTTCAGATTTGATCAGAATGCAATAATGGAAGACATGCAATTGAAAATTCAGGTCTCTCTACATTCCCTCTCTCTCTAACACACATAGTCGATTAGATTTACTTATTCTAATAATATAACTTCTGTCATACAGTCTGGAAATATTGGAGACATGTTTCAGGTTCTTTCACCAGGAAGTGAAATTCCACATTGGTTCATTAATCGAAGTTGGGGATCTTCAGTTGCCATTCAGTTGCCCTCAGACTGTCATAAGCTCAAGGCAATTGCTTTCTGCCTGATTGTTCACCATACAGTTCCATTAAATGATTTGCTTCAGGAAGATAAAGCCATAAACATTAAATGGCAATGCCATGCCAGAAGTAATAATTGTGAACATGATGATATCATTTTCAAGACAGAATGTGAGATATATAACTTCCAGGATTCGAAGATGCGTGACTCGGATCACATGTTATTGTGGCACGAGAACTGGAAAGAAGATTCTTTCAGTAAATACTCTGACAAAGAAATTACATTTGAATTCTACCCGAAAGCAAAAGCGAAATCTTTCGATCGGAACACCTCAGATATGGAGTTGCGTGAGATTGAAAAGCATTGCAAGGTGAAAAGCTGTGGGGTCTATCTTCTATTTGATGAGAATCCACATCTATTCAGCATTTCTGATGAGGATTTGAGTGACCAAGAAGATGATTACTATTCTCTTTGTTCCAGCAGTTCTTCTGCTGAGGATTCAGGTGATGAAATTGATCACGAAAATGGTGATTCAAAATCCAGCAAGACTGGCCCAGCAACGTCTTTTTTCTCCCACCGAAAGGGTTATCTCCTTCTTCTATGCTTCTTGACATTTGCTTATTTCTTTCTCTCATGGACATCCCAATTTTGTTTTGCACCTCAATTCATTCGTAAGTTGCCTTTTCTACCTTCACTACTCTTACTTCTTCTAAAAAATGTATAGCATAAAATTATGAACAATAATTGTCTGGTCCGGAAAGTGTTTTTAGGTTCTTGTTTTTGTGGGATCATTTCTTTTGCAGTTTTAGGAGAAATAATCAAATGTTAAGTGCTCATCAAGATTATCTTTGTTTTCTTCTCTCCCATTTTCTGTGCAGCTCCACCACCAACTTGAGCTTCGAAACAGAGTGATTTCCTATTTCCTCTACTTCCAGATCTCGAATTTCAGGTAATAATTTAACACTCAATTCACCACTTTCATCATTTTACACACACACAAACATATGGTTGGGAATTGGTGATATTTAGCTGCGATTTTTTGTATTTTGAGTCTTTGAAATTTGAAGTTTTGGACAAGTCCTATTCAGGTTTATTCAGAGAG
>Ga0325410_1009943_pt1 | contig 10096 bp, 3 predicted proteins | sample PopdelMetagenome_16_FD_206182 | JGI IMG/M metagenome (GOLD analysis project Ga0325410, IMG submission 206182) | Populus deltoides microbial communities from Bellville, Georgia, United States - Xylem-PdIQD-R3 | ecosystem: Host-associated > Plants > Phyllosphere > Stem > Wood/Secondary xylem...
GGCTTGAAATAGATCATATGATATTCTTTTCTAGAATTGGAATAGAATTGATTTTTGGGGCAAATTTGGAGCACTTATTTGAACCAAGATTTTCTTTAATCTTCAACTAAATTTCTCTTCAATTCTTCGTTCCGAATTCCGACGTTGAATTTTCTGAAATAATTCATTTAAGCTCCAAAAACCTATCGAAACATTAAAAGAAACTTCATTACTAAAAAGCACATCAATTATTATAAAAAACCTAAATAAAAACAATAAATACATATGTAAAATAAGAGACTTAATGATACTTATGATGAACAATCACAAGGTTATACAATATAAATCTAGATTAACCATTTAACAAGCAAAGTATTAAAAATGAACAAAATAACAAATACAAAACATGTTAGTATCAACCATTAAAGTTCATGTTGAGTTTATACTATACTTATTCTTACACCATTAGTGTAACCTTGATATCTTTGTTTTATGTTTTGAAGTACTTTTGGATGTAAGATGCAAAAAGGAGTAAATTTGAGATAATTGACAAAATTTGACCTGCAGTCGATGTTTTGTGCAGAGCGTGAGATCTAGAGGTTGAAATGAAGTGATTCTAGTGGCATTAAAAAGCTAACATACATACCTTTCTGGACATCTAAAGCAAGAAAATAAAATAAGGAAGAGCATGAAAATCACAACCTTCGAAGTCAAATCTTGCAATTTGCCAGTATTGACTTTCGGCCATTCCGACTTGAATATCTGGAGCTACAAAAGTTTAATTGATGCAAAATTAATTTTTTTAGATTCCTGACTCAAATACCTATAAAATACTATATTGCCAAATACAAGAGTAAATAATCTCTTTTCCAAGAAAAAACCAAGGAGTTGCAAGATTTCAAAAGCAAATGCTTTTAAACTTACATCAAAACAATTTTTGTTTTCAAAATGCAATATCAAGATTTCAAGATTCATTCTGGACAAATATTCCTTCACCAAACTGAAAATGGGAGAAATGAGAAAATGTTCTCTTAAAAAACCATTATTTGGTAGAGTTGTTGACAAAGCACACCTAAGGGCAATGACCACTATAAAGGGGGCAACATTATGTTTAGAAGGAAAAATCGATCCTTTCTAGAAAAAAAGATGAACATTTCCTACAACAAGACAAGGGGGCATTGTGGTTTATAAAAGGCAGCTTGATCCTTTCAGCAAGTAACACCGAATGTTTTTAGCAGTGAGATGGGGAGTAATGAATGATCCTCTCAAATTATTTGACGAGACAAAAATCTCTAGCAAGCAAGTGGGTCACGATGGGCACTATTAAGGTTGAGTTGTGTAAACAAATCTAGAAAAAGACTTACATGGGCCAACTAGAGTAGGCTAGAAGGTGAACGACGATGATGACCCAAATCAGAGATAACAAATCCTCATCCATCACGCAAACAAGAAGATTAAGAAGAAATGGGGACCTATATTTCAAATCAGGTAAAGATGCATGCATATCATCTAAACTTTGAGACATTGGACAACAAGTTTTGCAAATTTCACCAGAGAAATCTCTAACGAGATCCTTCAAAAGGAAGGCCACTTCGAGAGGGCCAAGTTTGAAATTGTTTTTGGAAATTTTTCACCTTTGAGAAATTGATGTGGACCAGCCTAAAAACACCAGCAAGGACCCATTACATGTTCCAAATGGTCCAATGACTCGGTCGAAGACAAAGGCATTAAAAAGGCATTGAATGCATTGGTTTTGAATGTTTCAACCAAGTCAGAATTGAAAGGTCCATTAGAGTATCAAGAGGAGACCCTAGTACATCTTATCCATGTGCAAGAGGGGTCCAACATAACCTTATTTGGGCCATGAGGTGAGGACAGCAAAGAAAACATAAGAGGATACAACTTGAAAACAACATGGGTGGCTACCTTTTCCTTTTGTTTCTAGGATTAAAGGGCTGCATGGAAGGCTATAAATAAGCCTTGAATCAGTTCTATAATATTTTACTTCCTTCTCTTCTTCTCATGACAGAACATGGATTTAATATTATGGGCTTTGTTTTATTTTGTTAGCTACAGCCCAAGGCTTGTTTGGGCTTAATTAATACTTTGTTTTCAGTTAGGATCCAAGGCTTGTTTGGATCAAGTTATGGGTTTTTCAGTTTAGGGTTTTGGGTCAGTTTTAAGTGGACTTCATTTAAGTTCACATAAGGGGTCCATTAGGGTTAACTTTTCAAGAACTATTTAAACTCATGTAAGCTAAAATTTCGGCAGCTTTGATGATAATTACTTCTGAATTTTTCAGTTTTAACGTGTGAGAGTGATAGCATTCTTCAGTTCTTGAACGAATTGAATCTGACTTATCGAAGATTAACTGGTTTCGTGGCGTCATTCTACTCAATCCAATAGTGTTGGTGCCTTAGGGCAGGTTTCCATTGTGTCACACTCCTATCAGACCTATTTCGGCTTTCCAGGATCAGATCTCAATCTTGATTGTGGGTTGCGTGACCACGTGATCACGAGGTTCGCATCAACAACACCAACACCTTTTCATTTCCATAGATCTCTCCCTTCAACCAAACGATCTTCCCCCCTCACTCTCCTTCACCTGACAGAACTAAACCCATCCCCCTCCATCACTGTTTTATCCCATCATCTCCAGATCCCCACAGACGCCGTCCCTCTCGTCTCTCAGCTGACCCACTGGCCTCCCTCACCTGGCCGACACCAACAGACCAGCTGTCGCTCACCTTTCTTCAATTGGCCTCCAGCTCCTCCCCCACACACGGCTAGACCCGCAAATCCACTTCCAACCAAACCCGCAGACTAGACAACCACACTCATTTCCTTAACAGCAACGGCCGTGACCCGCCACCGCCAGATCTGCCACCTGAAGAAGGAAAGAACAACAAGTCGAGAAGAAGAAAGAAGACAGAGGTTCACAGATCTAAAAAGGGAAAATTCAAGAATAGATCTGGACTAAAACAGACCTGCTTGTTGTGTTTTTTAGTGTTTTGCAGGTCAACACCGACAAGAAAGTGATGAGGGGAGGATGTCATTCTGGACCCCCCAGGTTTCTTGGATGTTCTAGCGGCGACGCGTGAACCCACGCGCCGCTAGTGGCGTGACGCGTGGAGCAGACGTGTTGCCATTGTTCCTGCCATTCCAGAAGGCCTTCCCTATAATTCCTGGATTTTCAGGGTTTATTTTGTAAATTTAAAATTGTTTAATGTACTTTTTGTTTAGTTTTGAAATTTTATAATTTGTAGCGTGCAAATGTGGATTAAAAAAAAGGAAAAATATAGTGAAAATGAATGTGTGTTCGTATTTTTTTTTATGGATGTTTGTTTATGATAAAGAAGAATTTAATGTTTTGATTTGCTCACAGTAAAGGATTATGAACTTACATGTAAGTCGTATTTCTAATATCCGATGAAAAGACAAAATAAATTTCTTTATCACATCAAATCACGAACAGCTTATCTCAGGTAGGGTGCGCTAGGGGTCTTAATACCTTTCCTAGCCACAGCCAGTCCATTACCCGTGAATCTCTGATAAAACTTGTAAACTTGGGTTTCCTAGTGACTCTGAACCAAATACTAAGTGGCAACTCCCAATAACAAGCAAACGAATGAAAATCGCCACAGACGCCGCATGGGGACGTGCAACAAACTTTATCGTCAATAAATGTTACATGTCATCATACTTTTATGACTTATTTTATTCCTTCATTTTCCACTGCAATTCCATCGGTATTTATCAATGAAATGTTTTTATCGATGTTTAGCAATGAAAAAGTCTGTCGGTAAAATTCACTACAATCTACCAACAAAAAAATTATTGGTGTTCTATTTGTATTTGTCAAATTTCTGGTGGTGAAACCCTGCAAAACAAAGAAGAAAAGGTTGTCATGTATGAGGAGGGAAAAGGCATTGTTCCCCATAATTAAAACAATGTCGTTTTGACTTCTTTGTTTTTTTTTTTTAATTGAAGCATGAAACAATGTTATTTTGCCTAAAATATGTCATTTCATTTAATAGAGATTTTCAAGTTTTGAAATAAATCTCTTAAACATTCTAATATTTTGGTACTTGAATTTTTATTTCTTTTATTTTTGGCTAATTTCAACTTTTTTTCTCAAAATTCTTTCAATATAGCCTATAATTTAACATTTTTACAGCCTTCTCATTTCTCCACCTCTTTTAGTTTAGTCCTTGGACTTATTTTTTATTTTTGGTCAATTGCACCATTTTCTTTTAATTTTCTCTCAATTTCATCCCTAGTTGCATAAAAAATACCCCTCGATTTCGGTGTCTTTTTCAATGTAGTCATCGTCTTCATCCCTAATTGCATTAAAAATACCCCTTGATTTTGGCGCTTTTTTCAATGCAATCATTGTTTTTCTAATTAACAAATTTCAGCCATTTTCTTTCAATTTATTCTTAATTTAACCTCTGATTGCATTAAAATTAATCTCTCAATGCTGGCACCTTTTATCAATTTTCTCTGTAATTTAGCCCTAATTGCACTCAAAATGGTCCTTTAATATTGATGCCTTTTATTATCTAGAAGATAATGCAATTGATGACTATGAGCCTTTAAACTTTTATTTCCCAAACGAGGATATCATGGTGATAAGAATAAAAATAGATGATGTGAAAGATGAACAGTGGACCATTTTTTTAAAACTCTCTTGAAAATATTTTAAGAGGGTTGCAAGATGTGTTTTGGTTTGTGATTGTGCATAATTATGAATTTTAAAAAGCAAGATCCTTATAAAAGCTTATAAAGAGATAGTTTCTTTATTCAAAATGCAAATCAATCAATGTTTAGAATATGTCAAGAATACATGTGAAGCAATGAGTTTATCATAAAATCATGACAACTAAAAGTGAAGGAGTCTCATCGTAATGAAAGATAAAGACCAATACTAGGGGGCAATATCATAGATTGGGGACAGCTCATCATTCTCCAAGTAGCAATTTGTGCAAAGTTAAATAGTAAGTAGAAAATAGTGCAACTATTGTATAAGTCTCAAATTGTGAAACCCTAGAAAATTTATAATTTAAATATGCGGATGTATAACCTGCCATGTAAACGTAAGACTAAAAGTGATATATAATGGAGGGGATGACCTCCATAAAATGAATTTTGTTTTAGAATTTATAAAGATAGAGAAACTGGTAACGTGTTTTGATGGATAAAATAATGAGAGAAATGACAAAATGTTTCTAAGAAATAAGTGAGGTAATAAAGAATACATTATAATAAAGGATAATTCAATGAAAATGGCAGGACTTGAGGCGCAAGCATCAATTAAAAATCAATGATGTTACTTTGAAATGATAATAATACTCGATAAATAAATAAAGGTAGAAATTTTAAAATGAATATATTCCAAAATAATAAAATGACCTTAAAGGTTTAGAAGGATAATTGATATTATTTTATGTGAAGATTGAACAAGAAAATTTGGATCGTTGATGAAAAGTCATGAACTGACTAATTTTACATTAGAAAACAGAGCTCGCAATCCAATCGTCGGATCGGGATAAAATTTTGCATGAAGTCTATTAATATGTTGTCCTACCTTGATGAAAGATCTCATACCAATGAGAGTTTGGTAAAGACTAGCAATTTAAACAGAAACAAACCGGATAGTTTACATGAAAAATAAAATAAAATACATAAATGCATAAATGAGGGACATAAATGTAATTAGGGGAAAATGTGCCTTTAAAACAGCAAAAGGCCACCAGTTCAAAAAACAATTTACCGGAAAATTTCCAATGTATTGCGAAAAAGGATGTTGGAAATCCGGGCAGTTATATTTGGTATCAGAGCGTGGTTGTGATTCAGTAGACTTTATAAGCATGGGAAGTTTAATGAATCGCGTATCCTGAGATAAAATGAACTAGACATGTAATACACACACACACACCTGGTTACCACAAGTGTGGTAATTAAGGAAGTGATACTGGGTTGTCAAGAAGTCGGTAACTAAGGAAATGAGCCACTACCTCGTGATTGTGGGATCGGTAGCAAATAATAGATATGGAACCATTGTTTGATAATACATTAAATGATTGTAAAAGATTCATGACAAAATAAATTTAAAAATATTAATAAATGATAATGTAACAACGATGTTTGCTGTCCTGACGAAATATGAATGGATGGGATGAAACCATATATGAATTAATTTTAGAGTGAATATATGATTGTTTAGGCATAATCAAGTGTTGATATAAGTGCTATTGATTCAAACTTTTGACATAGCGTATGGATAGAGGCAGGACTGTTTTGTGATTAATGCGTGAATAAATAATTATGTCAAGACGGTAGCGAGACCCTACATATTAGGCCCTTGCCCTAATTGACAACACTTTATCTTGACATGCAAAGGAATACTAGTTTGGTACATAACAAAATGGACAATACAAGTTTATTTCTGGCGTCGTAGATATGAGGTAAAGACTTGGGAATTGGTTATGAAAAGCAGTATTAAGTTACCTTATGAGAATCCACCCAAAAATCAAGAATGAATTAAGGATCATAAGTGTGGTTATCTTTGTAGACATAAAGGAGTAAATGGTTAAAAATGAACATGGATGTAATACCTGTTGTGAAATGTTATGGGCTAACGGTAAGACACTGAGTTACCGTCATACAAGATAATAAATAAATAAATAATTTGGCAAGCTACTATAAGAGTAGTCGAGGAGGTCACGAGTGTGCAATGTACGTACATGTGATTGTAGAAATACATAGTTAATAAGAAAACTAGAAAAGAGATGAATTTAGGGAATGAAGGGAACTAATAAGCACTAATGATGAGACGTAAATGAACGTTGATTCAGGAGTTAATACTTAATATTACGAGTGTCTGTGCACAGAAGTTGAGGAATTATGGATACAGAGTGTTACATGGTGGGCTCTAAATAGGATTAGGATGTGAAAATATGATGGTATGAACAAGTAGTTAAGTATGAAATTATATGAACCATGAGGATTCCTATATTGAAACACTAAATAGCTAAGATAAATCATAGTTGTTAAACTATAAGGAGCGCAACATGAAATTGGAAAACTACGACAATGACAAGAATTACATGTTAATCGTAATGGACTTGAATGATGGATCCTGAAAGTATTTGATACATTATTTAGCCACAATACCAAATACTATTAAGTAAATAGATATTTAGTTGACAATATGACAAGCTAAAGTTACAAAATTGAGACAAGGTCATCTGAATGGTAGATGACTCGGGTGATTGGCAAAATACTTCACTAGTTGAGTGGACGATATTTAAGATAATTGACATGTTACTTATATTTTTTTTTAGAAGAAGATGTTATTGATAGTGTGAATAACAAGAACAATTATTGGATGAGATAAATGTGACGTTTAAGGTGTAGTTATGTTATACTTGGGAAGATATTATAGGAGTACTACGTAACTATGAGAAATAAAGTGATGTGTAAAAGAAAACGTGTGTTTAATGGGAGCATGACATGCTTCAACAATAAAAAAAATAAGGTGAAATGGTTTCGTCAAGACAAACACAAGAGTTGGCTTATTGAATTTAATTGCCTATACTTTTATATAGAATCCAAGATGCGTTTCTTCTATCCATGTTACAAAAAGGAGAAATGAAAAAGAGAAAGAAGTACCCAATAATATTCGCAAATATAAGTATAAATCCTAAATTTCGAGGATGAAATTTCTTGAAGGAGGGAAGAATGTGAAACCCTAGAAAATTTATAACTTAAATATGCGGATGTATAACCTACCATGTAAACGTAAGACTGAAAGTGATATATAATGAAGGGAATGACCTCCATAAAATGAATTTTGTTTTAGAATTCATAAAGACAGAAACTGGTAACATGTTTTGATGGATAAAATAATGAGAGAAATGACGAAATGTTTCTAAGAAATAAGTGAAGTAATAAAGAATACATTATAATAAAGGATAATTCAATGAAAATGGCAGGACTGAAGGTGCAAGGATTAATTAAAAATTTAGTGACGTTACTTTGAAACGATAATAATACCTGATAAATAAATAAAGGTAGAAATTTTAAAATGAATATATTCCAAAATAATAAAATGACCTTAAAGGTTTAGAAGGATAATTGATATTATTTTATGTGAAGATTGAACAAGAAAATTTGAATCGTTGACGAAAAGTCATTGAACAAGAAATACACTTGCAAGGCAGTTTTGGTCGTCGACTGATGTCTCTCTCTTCCACCGATCATACCTATTTTTGGATATGTGGTGCACCTAGATGTTGCATTTATTCTGGACGGTGGAGATCAAAAATGCACGCTCCAGCAAGGTGTCGTTTATGTTGAATAGTAGCTCGTCTATTTTCAGGTTTGTTCGGTTTTATTTAGCTCTATGGAGATCCAACCGTTGGATCATTCTGATTTTGATATATATTGTACATAATGCAATGATTTATATTCTAATCGTTGGGTTCAAGCAAATAATTAGAGATGGATGACTTATTGCTTTTTAACTATATTGCTAGTCTTAGTAAAAATTTAGGAAGCTTGATTTAATTACATGTTTTGATGAAATTAGAATTGTGTGGGTGTAGGGTTTATGTAAGATGTAATAGTAAAATAGTTTCTTGTTATTAGCATTGTTATAGATTAATTGTGTTGTAAAATGTGTTAGGGAAGTTTTGAAATTTGGATGAAGGGACATTGAGTTTGTTGATTTAATGGATATATGTTTTTAGGCATTAAAAATGATTGGGTCTAGTGGTAATTGAAAGAAAACTTGAAGAAAATTGTATCCTCAATTTAATGCAAAGATTCGGCGTAGACATATAAATGAGAGGATGAGCTTAATTGTTTTAATTGGTATGGAATTTGAGTTGAATGAGGTTAGAATAGATATGAAATGAATAGGTAAAGGTTTATCTGGAATAATTAAAAAGGGAATCATCCCTCACCATGAATGAAGGCTTTCGACCAAATAAAGAAAAAGCAAGGAGATAAGACTTTGATTCATTTTCTATGTAAATTAGGTATGGATGCATTTATGTGTATAAAGAAAATTAGGTAGAGTGTCAATTGGAAGAATTTTAAAAGGATCCAAATTCATAATGTGGAATTCAACCAAAAATCAAAGTCTTAAACTGAAGTTTATTCGACCTAATGTTATGGGGGGGGAGATTCGAAAGCTAAGAGAGAGAGAGAGAAAGAGAGAGAGAGAGAGAGTGGTGCTGTCGGAGCTACATCTACTCCGTCCACCGTTGGATTGTTCTCATTTCTGACTATGTTGTTCCTTCCAACCTTCTCTTAACATTGACCAAACGGATTTGTTATCCAATCAACGAGGTAAGAGATATTGATCTCGCAATATTTCTACTATTCTGCATTTTCAGTTCTGGAACTATGGAGAAGTGGTGAAGTTGCAGCATAGTGAATGGATTGTCATAGACATGAAGGTCTTTGCCATATGTGAAGATTAAATCACAGTTCTTTGGAAAAAGTTTCATCTTTTCTTGCTAGTTTCAGAGTGGTTTGTCATAGCTTGATCTCCTTTGTTCACCGTTGGATCGTTACCATTTTTGAGTATGTTGTTCTTCGGAACCTACTCTACATCTTGACCGAACGGATCATTGTTATAATCAGTGTGCTGGGAGATATTGGCCTCGTAATTTTGTAATTCTCTCCTTCCTTCATGAACTATTCTGCATCTTGTTGTTTATGAGTTAGGTTGCTGTTATTTCTGAGTTTAGGTTGCTTCTTGGACTCAGTTTATCTTATTAGAATTTTGTTCTCTCTAGTATTTGTATGCTACCATAATGTCTCTATGTTCTTCTGTGGAAAATGTTCCAATGGTTAGCTCTAACATTGAACAACACAATCAAGTTAAGTCTGGACATATATTAAGATTAGAATTGCAAGATATGTTGAATAGCCATGGGATGAGGATTTCTCAATTTCAAGCTGATTCTGATGTTAGTGTAGAGAACCACTCTACTGTCCAAGCTCCTAATGTTGTTCCAGAAATGAACCATGTGTTGGGTTCTAAAGTTGACGAGGTGAAGGTAGGGTCTCATCAACAAGAACAACTAAAACCTAGACCCAAATT
>Ga0325410_1009944_pt1 | contig 10096 bp, 14 predicted proteins | sample PopdelMetagenome_16_FD_206182 | JGI IMG/M metagenome (GOLD analysis project Ga0325410, IMG submission 206182) | Populus deltoides microbial communities from Bellville, Georgia, United States - Xylem-PdIQD-R3 | ecosystem: Host-associated > Plants > Phyllosphere > Stem > Wood/Secondary xylem...
TTACAAAGCTGTAATTTGGGATAAAATTATTTTTTTCAAGAGAATCCATTAGATATCACAAGATTAATTAGGGATAGATCCATATATATTTTTTATACTTTAATAACTTTGTTTCACTTAAAAGTATAGTTTTGAAACTCGGCCTGACCCAACGGGTTGACCTGAGACCCAGCTAACCTGAGGCTGGAACTGGATCGAGTTTAAGGAAAAATCAGTCAAGGATTTGGCTCAGAAAAACCTGGTCGACCTGGAGGGTCAACTCAGAACCCGTAAGACCCGCGTAAAACCCAGATGAGACCTGACTGTTTATATATATATAAAACGTCACCGTTTCATTAAAGAGTCGAAGACAGAAAACCTAATCTGTCTGTTTAAGACAACATAATCTCTTCCACACTCTCTATACTACAATTCTTTTCTATACCATTCTTCTCTCTTAGCTCCTTTTTCTTTTCTGTTACTTAAGCTAACCTGTAACCAGACACTTACTGTAACCTGTAACCTCATTTTTGCAGGTAAACTATTTATATTATGTTTTCTATTGGTTGATTCTTCCATGTTGCTTATTTCTTCTCTAAACCATTATTCTCTTTCAGATCTCTGTTCTTTACTGATTGCTTAAGCGAACCAGTAACCAAACACTTGGAGAACCTCTTTTTATTGGCAGAAACATTCAGGTAAACTATATATTTTTTCTGTTTTTATTGCTTAATTCATCCAAGTTAAAACAGCATGTTGGTTATTAAATTACCAAGGTTGGTAATTTTTGCATATTATTAAATTAAGTATTTTCATCTAGGAAGTTATGATTCCTGAATTAGTTTTTTATTTGCATCTTTCTAGTTTTGGGCAAACTAGTATTTTCTGGTTTTAAAATATTCTAGAGCATGATGGCAACAAACTTAGAAACAAAATTACCTTTGTCTGCAATGAAGTCAAGGGGTGTTGTTTCCATGATGGCATGGAAGACTTTCCTGTGTATATATCATGAATGAGAGATTTTCAAACTGTAATATGTAATGCTTTGACTGCACTATTCTCTTAGTATTAGTGTAGGATAGAAATTAATTTGATTAAAAGGAGAAAGACATACATATAAAATATATCATCCAATGACCACCTTGACATTTTTAGAGAAGGCATTTTGTTGCAGTTGTTCAAAGAATCATGGACGTTTCCTTTCATGATCCCCGTATGGCCTCATACCTTTCTGACCACTCCCTAGATATTGAGGATATCTTGGTATGCAATGACAAAGTCATCTGCTCAAATGCATTAACATTTTCTAATAAACATGTTGCAAAATCAATATGTTTTTTGCTCCTATAAATTCGCCAATCTCACTTTGTATAAAGGCGTTTTGTAAATCCTTCAGTCATTGCTTTTTCAGGCACTAAAAGATCAAACCATATATCTGCAACTAGGGGAAATAAATAAATAAAACTGTGAGATTCTTAAAAAACTGGTTTCATAGGGGCATCTAACATTGGTTCCAAACAAAGAGTAATAAGTGTGCTAGTATTTGTTTTTATTGGCTTTAATTGCAATAACTATACAGAGCCTTTATATATGGGTGTGCGTTTCTGACATCAGTTATTTCAATGAAACAAAAGAGGAGGAGAAAACAGTCGGCTAGTCTTTCTTTGCCAGCGTCTCTATGGCCAACATCAGGTAAATTCTTTGCTTTCCCTCCATTTTTGCATTATAATTCACTTGCTACAGTAGCTATGAATTATAATTCACTTGTTACTGCAGCAGTGAATTATAATTCATTTGGTTCTGTAGCAGGCGTGTGTTGACGCATGCCTGCCACTCGGCTAGGTCACTGGTTTAGGCTAGTGACTAGGCTGGACCGGGTGGGTCAGCCCCCCTCCAAAAAAATAAGTTTATGTATGGATTGAGTTAAATTCACTTTATTAGTTTATTCACTGACACTAGAGTTAGGAATACTATACGTCTTCTTTTTCACTACGTAATATTTATCAATGCTAGAGTTGGAGGTATCTGTAATTGAATATTCATTGATGCCAGAGTCAGGAATACCGTACTTTGTGGATTACGCAATATTTATGAATGCCAGATTTGGAAATATTCATAAGTGAATATTCACTGACGCTAGAGTCGGGAATATTATAGGATGACTACAAGAACGAAAGAAAAACAAATCTTGAGCAATCTAAGACAAAACCAGTAATGCAATCTGCCTCAGGTAGGATGTTTAAGAGGTGATAATATCTTCTCTTTCGCGTAAACAGTCCCATACCATAGAATCTCTGTTTACCAGTTAGGGTTCCTAATGACCATAATACTAGGTGACGACTCCTTAAACAAGACTTTTTTTTCCCTAAAAGAATATGATGCCAGATATTTGTTCTTTTTCCATAGAGATTAATTTGTAATTAGTCATCGTGATGTTCGGGTGTGACAATGTCAATACTAAAAAACATATGTTACCACTGAAGGTTGCAAAAAAGAAAAAGAGTCAAAGCTCCAGCACTATAAAATAGAAGGAATCTACAATATTAGGGGCATATTTCATGTCAAAAACAACTTCTAGTGCTCAAAAGTCTCTCAAGAATTGTTGGCAAAGAAAGGAAGTAGTTGAGCGGTTTGATCTTGCTTTAGCGAAGTGGATGATTGATGCATGTGTGTCATTTATTGTTGTTAACTTTATGTATTATCAGCATGCTATAGACGCTCTAACAGCCATGGATTCTAGTTATAAAAGACCAAACTTGCATGTTATTCATGGTTATTACTTGGCAAAAGCGGTTGATAAAGTGAGGATTTATGTTGAGAGTTATCGAGAGATTTGGAAGAAGACTGGTTGCATATTAATGACTAATGGATGGACAAATCAAAAGATGAGAACTTTAATTAACTTTTTAGTATATTGTCTTAAAGGAACAATTTTTTTGAAATCTGTAGATGTATCAGATGTCTCAAAAACTGTTAGATTATTGCATTAGGTATTTTGTATATTGGGATAGAAAACATTGTGCATGTGGTGACTAATAATGTTTTTAATTATGTTGCTACTGGCAAGTTATTAATGGAAGAATTTCCTTCAATATTTTGGTCTCCTTATGCTGCTTATTGCATCAACCTTATACTCCAGTACATTGGTAAATTGTAGTTAGTTTGTTCTGTTGTTGATCATGCTTCTGATGTCACAAAGTATATTTATAATCATTGTTATCCGTTGTATTTGATGAGAAAGTTCACTAGAGGAAAAGAAATACTTCGTTCAGCTCCTACTCACTTTACTACCAGTTTCATTGCATTGCAAAGCATTTTAGCTCATAAGGATGAGTTGAGAGCTATGGTGACATCTAAGGAATGAGTCTCATCTGCTTATGCTAAAGATACTAAAGGAAAAAAGACAACACCAAAACACCCAAAACACAGCCTTCCCAACCTCTACCCGACCCACTCCCCTCTCGGGTTTTTGGGCCAATAAGATAAGAGTTACCGACTCTAACACTCGATGCACTCTTGACCCCATCCCTCATAAACCGGTTGGCTTTCGTCTTAAAATGACTAAGGGATTATGGGATAAACTTTCTATGGTGTGGCATCGTTGCCTAGTAGGTTTTTTTTTCTTGGTTTTAAGCTTCCTTATTCTGCTATGAATTCAATTGCTCACAGGATATGGAAGAGGTTCGGCCTTGAGGATATGACATCCTTGGCCAATGGATTTACAATGTTTCATTTCAAAACAGAAGATGAGCTACAAAAGGTCATTGAAAATGGTCCTTGGATGTTTGGCGGGAAAGCCATTATTCTTCAGAAATGGCATTCTAGGTTTGTCTTCGATATGAACAAGATCACCAAAATTCCAGTATGGATTCAGATATATGATCTACCTTTTCCTTTATGGACAAAAGAGGGTTTAAGTGAGGTAGGCAGTATGGTGAGCCAACCACTCTGTTGTGATGAGTTGACACTTTGATGTAAGCACTTAGACTACGCACGGTTGTGTGTGGAGGTAGATGTATCTCTACCATTTATCCATAAATTTGAACTTGAGTTCTCCACTACTATAAGAGAAGTTCATGTGAACTATGAATGGAAGCTGAAGAGATGTGAAAAGTGCCAAGTTTTTGATCACTCATGTCAACCTTCAGCTAATAAGCAGGTTAATAGTGATGCCTCTCCTAGTCATCAGGGTAAAGGTAATGCCTCACCTGCCATAGACATAGGTGATAAACAGGTTAAAGGTGATGTCTCTCCAAGTCATCAGGGTAAAGGTAATGCCTCAGCTGCCACAAATACAGATGATAAGCAGGTTAACGGTGATGCCTCTCTTAGTCATCAGGGTAAAGGTAATGCCATTACCTCCCCCGTCATAGACACAGATGAGATGTCCTCTGAAGAATCAAATTCCTCAGTTGAGACAGATACAAATTCCTCAGACGAAACAGACACATATGAGTGAGCCTCTGATTCCTCAGCTGAGAGTTAGCTGAAGCCATCTGATATTGAGGATGTTAATTTGATAACTCCATTATCCACAAACAACCATGTTAGGACATTGCCACTAGAATTGCCTGTGTGCACTACTAGTAAGCAAATGTCTTTGCCATCTTCTTCTGAAACTAGTTCTTTATCTCAGGTACCTACCACAGATTTACCTAAGATGACACCATCTCGAGCACGTCCTCTAGAATCTCTATCTGTTGCGCAATCTGTTGGATGTGATGACAATGGATTTACTCTTGTTACCAGGAGGAAAAAGAAGAAGGATATCCCCGAGATGAAAACTCGGGCAGCTACACATTGTGTGGCACCATCTTTTTTACCTTCTAGATGAGCAATTATCTTACCTGAGTTTTGATTATTTCTATATCAACCGACTGAACGGTTTATGCTGCTTTGTATGTTTTCTTTCGATGTACAAGCTTGTTTCCTTTTTGTTCACCTTCTAGGTCCTTTGTAATACTTGGGGTATACCTCTCGTATCATGTACTTTTTTGGATCTATACAACTTAACTTTTATTCCAAAAAAAAGTTTAGGGTTTAGGATTTAGGGTTTAAGGGTTTGGGGTTTTAGGGTTTAGGGTTTGGTTTTGGGTTTGGGGGTTTCGGGTTAGGGTTTAGGTTTTGGTTTTAGGTTTGGGTTTGGGTTAGGGTTTTGAGGTTTAGGGTTTAAGGTTTAGGGAGGGAAACATGAAGAAAACATGGTTGCCACAGGCGATAGGAGGTTTTTAGCTTGCTGACTTGAGATTTACTCCGACAGCCTTTGTTTCCATCTCTTCAACCTTGCCACACGTTCCCATCAACCATCTTTAACCTTCCACCGAGTCGTTTTCTTCCCACAAGATCTTTACACCCATCATCACCATCCCTCATGTCGCATCTGACATCGCGGCAACCCTAAAAATAATCTTGATTATGTAAAAGGAATAGATATCTGGCATCTAGTTCTTTTAGAGAAATTGTCTTGTTTAAGAAGTCGCCACCTAGTATTATGGTCACTAGGAACCCTAACTGGTCAACATAGATTCTATGGTATGAGATTGGTTACGTAAAAGGAAAGATATTATCACCCCTTAAACGTCCTGCCTGAGGTAGACTGTATTGTTGATTTTGTTTTAAATTGCTAGATATTTATTAGTTTATGCTCTAATGGTTTACTAGCAATATTCCTAACTCTTGCGCTAGTGAATATTCAACTACGAATAATTCCAACTCTAGCGTTGGTAAATATTACGTAGCTAAAAAATAAATTTGGATCAATATTTTTATTCCCGACTCTGGCGTCAGTGAATAAACAAATAAAATAATTTTTTTTTACACATGCACATATTTTTTTTATTTTTCTAGCTAAATAAAATAAAATACAATGAATAAAAATAATATAAATTTAAATCGATATTTTTATTCCTGACTCTGGCGTCCGTGAATAAACCAATAAATTTATATTATTTTTATTCATGCATATATTTTTTTTATTTTTTTGGGCTGGGCCCAACTTAACCCATGTGGCTGAGCTGGACCCAGCAGGCCTAGCTGGGTCACAGGCTTGACCCGGCTGGCCATTTTTTTTACCAGGAGGCGTGCGTGAGCAGTTCACGCACGCCTGCTATAGGAGCATGTAATTAAAATGCAAGAAGGGAAAGCGCAACTTACCTAGTGCTGGAAATGGCGATCCGGATTTTTCATTCTTTCTTGGTTGTCTATCCTTGCCTCAAGATCCCTATGTTCGTTCGTTTCCCCTTCTGTTGGTGTATTCCTTCTGTCAGCTGCTTGTTCCTCTCTCCTTTTTAGCTTCTTCCTCTGGTTTTGGAAGCTGGTGCTGGAGAAGAGGCAGTCGGTGGTGATGCTGGTCCTTTCTTTGTTTTTTTAAGATTCTTCCTCTGGTTTTGTTTGTGTTTTTCTTCTCTGATTTTTCGTCTGCTCATTGTGTTTGTGTTCTAAAGATGAAGGCGAAGCTGGGGTACGTTGGCTTTTTGTTCTCTTCCCCTGTTTCTGTCTCTTTTTTTGGTTCCCTATTCTGGGTCTCCTCTTCTCTCATTTCCCCAAGTTTTTTTCAGTCTCTTCGCCTGGCTTTTTCGTGTCCCCAGTTTTTTCCCCCATTTCGTTCTTCTATGTGTGTTTGCTGTTGTTTTCGGTTTAGGCCTCTCCCTGTTTATTCCTTCCCTTTGTTTTCTCAGCCCAATCCCCTTTTTCCCTTTCTCTGTGGCCTTCTCTTGCTTATAAAGCCAAAGTACGACCTTTCTTCATGCGTTCGTGCCTCACGATCGTAAGGCACGAACGCTTCTATTTCTTTGAGAAGAAACAGGGGTAGAAAACTTGCTCCTCTCTGTATAGTTTCTGTTCTTGCGTCTTGTTGTGTTCCCGGTGTTACTTCCTCTCTAGAAGTAGGGAAACGAAAACGTGATGGAGGACTGGTGGGCTAGTTGCTTTCTTCCTCTGCTGCTCGTGGCCTTCTTCTTTAGCCTTCTCTGTTTCTTTGAGAAGAAACAGAGGAATGAAAGTCTTTTTTTCTAGTCTCCCCTGGTTCTGTGATTCCTCCACCCCCGTACCGGTTCTCGTTCTCTGGTTTTTATAACCAGAGAATGTCATGCTGTTGCATGGATTTTAATGCAATAAAGGCATCCGTTTTCTTCTTGTTTTCGGGTGAAAAAGATGAACAGTGCTGATGTTAATGGCCATTTGCGTTTTGATCCTTGACATTTTGAATTTTTGTAGTCTAGTCATTGGGTAAATTGTAATTGAACCCCTGCATCTCAGCGCCATTTACACATTGGTCCTTGGGTTTTAATTTCTTGCAAATATGACCAGAATCAGCCCTATACTTTGATAGTTTTTTCAATTAAGTCCTTGAATAAATTAATTCCAAGCTCAATTAAGTCTAAAACTTATCAATTCTCCAATTAAACCATTGATTGGATTAATTGAATTAATTTCAAGTTTAATTAAGTCTCAAAACATATCAATTCTCCAATTAAACCTTTGATTGGATTAATTAGATTAATTCCAAAGTTTAATTAAACCTCAAAACTTCCAATCATGTTACCCTTGATCCAAATTTTAATTCATTCTTCATTTATTTTATTTTATTTGTTTTTCATCATTATTATTTTTTCATCATTATTTTTTTATCCTTTTCAATAAATAAAATAATAATAATAATTAAAATAAAATGGTCAAAAATTGGGTTATGACACCTCACATCCATTTACTTCTCTTTTTTTCAGCTGCCCTTCACCACACCTACATTCTTTGCCTCTTGATCATGTCTGCCCATTACAACATACCCTAAACACCACCATGTTACCTACCAAGCACAAACCAATCCCCAAGGTTGCTGACTCAACATCATGGGCTGATAGAGTTAGGATTTCTGACTCTAGCACTCGCTTCACCCTTGAAAATCTTCCTCGTCAACTTGTAGGGCACCGTCTAAAGGTGTCTGAAGCAATGTTGATGGAGAATTCTAACCAGTGGACTCGATGCATGGTTGGTTTCTTTCCAGGATACAAAATGCCATACCATGTTGTCAATAAAATTGCATCTCGGGTGTGGAAACAGTGTGGTCTAGAGCATATCACATCCACCGCTAATGACTTTATGATTTTTAGGTTCAACACTGAGGAGAATATCCATGGAGTGCTAGAAAAAAGACCATGGATGTTCGGAGGTAAGAACATCATCCTGCAACAATGGCATCCTCGATTCCAGTTTGACAAGAATAAAATCTCTACACTTCCAATTTGGATCCGCCTACATGGCCTGCCTTTTCCTCTATGGTCTAAGCAGGGTTTGAGCCTGGCTGCCAGCATGATTGGTCGACCTTTGTCTTATGATGAGCAAACCTATAACTACACACGGTTGGAGTATGTAAGGGTGTGCATGGAGATTGATGCTACCCTTCCCTATGTTCAGGAATTTGAAATAAACAGTCCCTTGTCAGCTGAACCAATCACAGTGATAGTAGACTATGAATGGAAGCCCTCTTGTTGTGATAAATGCAAAGTCTTTGGTCATTCCTGCCTTTCCATTGTAACACTCCAATCCCAGCCAACTAAAATGGACAAAGGCAAAGGTATAGCAGACATTAAACCTACATCCCTCCCCAATACATTATTACAAATAACCATCAATCCACCCTTACTTATCCCAACAGATCTATCCCCAAGCAGTGCTGTTCCATCATCCAGTAGGGCCCCTTCTCCCACACAATGCATCCACACACATATGACCATCACCACAACCAATTATCTATTACCAAGCACGGTCGCCCCATCCTCAAGCAATCCGTCCTCTCCTATGACCCTATGTCCTAAACCATTTTTAGACCCCCAACTAGCCTTAAACACCATTCCTACCTCACCAACAATTATTGTTGGTAATGATCAGCCTGACATTCATGTACCAAACGACAATAATTCTTGTCATGAGTCAGGTAATGATCCTCCAACCAATATCCACACTTCTTTGCATCCTATTGCTATGGACACTGCACCGTGTCAGAAGAGTAGAATGGATTCCTTGGGCACAACCAGTGAAAGTTCACATACAGCTCCTGAAGCTACAGTTGAGACATCTTCCACTTTTATGGCCACCCATGATGCATCCCCCAATTCTTCTCCGAAAATAGTTTGGAAAAAGAAAGGGGGCAAGAAACAAAAGGAGGTCAAAGGCCTTTAATTATGTTTCATGTTTCTTACCATTATTTGATTTAATGTTTAATATAGGTAGCTGGAACACATGGGGCCTCAATAGCCTCCAAAAACAAAACACTGTCCATCACTAGATGCAAAAAAATAATCTTGACATTTTTCGTTTACTTGAAACCAAGATTGAAGTGTCCAATTTAGCTGCTACACAAGATAACTTGGCCCCTTCATGCTGGCATTATATTTCCAACATTCATCATACCTCTTATTGTAGTATCTTAGTCGGCTGGAATTCACACAAGCTTAACCTCATCTATGAAGACTCCTCCCCTCAATGGCTTTCTTGTAAAGTCACTACCCCATCTTCCACTCACCCTCTCAAAATCACCTTTATCTATGGCCACAACACCCCATTCGAAAGAACACTTCTTTGGAATCATCTCTGCCAAGAAAGCACCCAAAACATTGGTATCCCATGGATTGTTATGGGGGATTTCAATGCCATATTGTTATGTTAGGGTTTAGGGTTTGGGGTTTGGGGTTTGGGGTTTGGGGTTTGGGGTTTGGGGTTCGGGGTTCGGGGTTCGGGGTTCGGGGTTTCGGGTTCGGGGTTCGGGGTTCGGGGTTCGGGGTTCGGGGTTCGGGGTTCGGGGTTCGGGGTTCGGGGTTCGGGGTTCCGGGTTCCGGGTTCCGGTTTGAGGGTTTTAGGGTTTTAGGGTTTAGGGTTTGGGTTTTAGGGTTTTAGGGTTTTAGGGTTTTAGGGTTTGGGGTTTGGGGTTTGGGGTTTGGGGTTTAGGGTTTAGGGTTTAGGGTTTAGGGATCTGTCAGTTATCCCCGGTGAATATTTTTTTCTGTCAGCCACCCCCCTTCTTCCCAAGCTTTTCATCCGTGAACCATGGCCACCACCAGCCACCCCCCTGCCAAAAACACAACCCCTCAAACACATCCAAAAGCCCCCGCAACCAAAACAC
>Ga0325410_1009945_pt1 | contig 10095 bp, 6 predicted proteins | sample PopdelMetagenome_16_FD_206182 | JGI IMG/M metagenome (GOLD analysis project Ga0325410, IMG submission 206182) | Populus deltoides microbial communities from Bellville, Georgia, United States - Xylem-PdIQD-R3 | ecosystem: Host-associated > Plants > Phyllosphere > Stem > Wood/Secondary xylem...
ATTTTTATTTTTATTTTTATTTTTATTTTTTCTTCTTTCCATTGAATGTTTTTTGGCTTTTTTCTTTCAATTTAATTCTTTAATATTTTATTGATTTTAAATTGATTAAATAATTTGTTTTAGCTTCATTTATATGAGGTTATCATAATATTAAACAAATGTCCAGAAATTTTTTATTTGTTCTTAATTTTTTAAGCGTTTATTTTTGTTATTGTATCATTAAATAAAAAAATAATTTTAAACCCAATACAATCCATGATCTCGGTTGCAGGTTTGACGAGTTAAGCCGTGAAGCTCGGGTCAATTTAATATGTTGTCATCTCAATATTAAAAAAAAATATCATCTTGAATTTTTTTTATAAAGCCAAATTATATTTTTACAGGTCATTCAGGTTGCCTTTGTACACTCAAAGTTAATTTTGTCATATAAGAGCAACTTCCATGCAGATTAATTTTAAACTCGGGCTAGATAAGGAGTCGAGTTGAGAGGTTTCAAGGTTGAACAACTAAGTCGGGTTTATAGTTTCTTTGTTTTCAAATTCCATCTGCCAATTTTTTTTCTTTTGATTGAATCCTTTTTTGCTTATTTTTTTAGCAATTTCTTCTTTTAGTATTTGGTTAATTTTGAATTGATTTTCATAATTGTTTATTTATAAGGTTACTATAGTCTCAAATATACCAATATTTGATTGGCATATAATTTTACGTGTATATTTATATTATTATATCATTAAATAAAAAATATTTTTATTTTCAAATTTCAACATGAACTAGCACAATTAATAGAAAACTTTCATGACACTTAGGTTCAAAGTCTTTTTAAAAAAAACAATCTAGCACAACTATTATAATATTTTGATGAACTAGCACACTTCAGAAATTCTAGCAACCAACCTGATAAATTTTTTAAAGAGTTGTTCTATCGAGAGTAGTGCAATAGCTTATGTTTTGCTACCCCTAGTAGTGTAACTGACCAAAAGAATGTAGATTGCATTAGAACTCTGTTTTTTATACTCGTTATCCTGTAAAATCAAGATCAAATGGAAACTTATATTTGAAGAAAATAAAACTCAATAAATTCATTAAAAATATAACATTATCTAATCACATCTAACTTGATCTAATAATTTAACTTTATCTAATCATTTCTATGGATAGAAATTTGTTTCTAAGTGCTTGTTAATGGTCCTACATCATGGAAATCACATATTTGTCCTTATCTAATATTGTGTGCTCCTCGGTCTTCCAACTGAATGGTGGCGCAGGTGCATAAAGCCTCATTGGTTATGTCATGAATTGCAGCAACAACTCTTTCACTCCCCCTCAGGTATAAGAAATGCCATGTATTACTTCATAAAAAATCAGTTTATAATACATACACAAGACATTTATTTTTGTGCATAAGGCTCGGAGTGCATAAGTATACACCTCAAAATTCATTTCCATGGCTATTTGATAAAGCAGTGCCTGATATGCAAGTAGGTATAATCTGCAATGGTTGGATATTGCTCTTCAGGGATGTGTTAGAGTGTAGTAGCGATTACTTTTCAAAGTGATTTTTACTCTGAAATACAATAAAGTAATTTTTTTTAAAAAAATTATTTTTGATATCAGCACATCGAAATAATCCGATAACATTAAAAAATAATTTTAAGCAAAATTGTTTTTTTTTCAAAATTTAGCCACCCTTGTTTGGAACGCAATGCCTAACAAGGGCTTCATCGATTCTCACCCTCTTTGCATCCCATTGATTGAAAAAATCTATATACATTCTTAATGACTAATATCATGTAATTGATTATTGGTATCAACATCAAGTAATATATGTTGATGCAATCCAAACTACCTTATAACATTATCAAGACAATGCAACTCGACTATCATAAAATAATGTATTGAAACCGTTGATCTCTATATGTCCCTACCCTCACTGTAAAATGGAGGAGCTACTTGTACTGCATCCTCTCAGAATGTAACTAATTAAAACATAGAATCTATGTACCTTAACAATTTGATTCAAAAAATAATATTACAGAAACAAATAAAATGCATATTCGTAATTCACATTTAATGAGGCTAATGCAGTGCATATCTTGGTCGTTGTGGTAGAATGATTAACTTGGGTTGGATTTTGATGAAATTTCCTAGACCTATACAAATCTAAAATAATTATACTTGTAATGTTAGTGACAACCCCTAATTTGTTTCGAGTCAACCATGTAATAATGACATAGTTAACAATATAGATAGGCAAGCATTGCACATCGCTACCTATATCTCATAATTAGCTCAAAATCTTCCAATAACAGTTGAAATATTACTAGCATTGTATCGTTAGCTAAACCATAAATAACATGTTGCCAAACATATACATGAGGTACGCTCTAGCATATTTGTGCAACATTCTATCTGTGGGGTTATTTAGAGGTATGTCTATGAAATACCTCTTCTAGCAACTTTGACTTAATGTAATCTTTCTTAATAGCTTCATTATGAGGTATATATCCTAATAAATTCGAACAAATTTCATCCTTATCATATAATCTTCTATCGGTAACACGAGCATCATCTATCAACAACTCAAGTAATAAAGCAACATCTTTTTGAATTTATTATGGGCTCATATACTAAGGTAAATTCTTACAGGAAGAATCCATATGAGTGTCCTGATAGGGTTCACCTATCTTGAAAGGTGAAAGTGTTTTTCACATCTCGTGTATTGTGATGAAAAATACTGTCAATTAAAATTGCTGAATATCCAAAATAATTCTAAGAATTTTTTTAGTCAACTCCTGGTACTTAAATCCAGCCTACCGGTAAGTCCAACATTTATATTAGAATATTGACCATTAATTTTCAGGAATTAAAATTTTTAGAGTTATTGAAATATTGGTCAAATCCTTAAGGAATTTTACAAGCTTATTATATGTCAAAGCATACTTGTATGAACCATGAACTTGCACTAAAAGACATCAAATTGATCAACATGCTTTCAAAATATTTAACCCACAAACAAAAGTAACTTATTGTTTTATTACAAAACAGATTCAAATACCAATAAAAATATCTCAAATACATCATCAACATGTTATTAGGCTAAAATCACATAATCAAATGAGCATTAAAAACTAAGAATCATGCCTTTAGTGTAAGCCTCTCTAATACATTATTGGCCAAAACTAAAACAAACTACCATAACAAAAGCTTGAGTAATCTAAAACATGCTTAAAAGAAGACCAAAAACAAAAACAAAAAAACTTTTCCAAAAAACATCGGATTATTACGCACCAAAATCAAACCAAAAAAGGCAAGATAAGTTTAAACAACATTAAAAGAGGTTTAAACATTAAGAAAGAATGAATAGGAAAGATACATGGACTCCACCCTTGAACTTTTACATGGTTATACCTTCTCCAAAATTTTTGGCTATGGACTGTTGTTTTGCTTCTTTTTTTTTCCTTCTTTCCTTTTCACTATCTTTTTTTCTTCCAAAACTTGTTAAATCCTTTATGTTAGGCTCTTGAACCTTCATATCATGATCTTTTCACAGTGTGTTTCTCCATATTTTTTCTCTTTTTTTTTCATTTTTCAGGGGGTATTTATAAGGTTTTTCTAGAGTTCTTGATGGATTCAAACATAAAGTGGTCAAAGCCTAGCCTTTTGATCAAAATGGGAGAGTTATGGACAAATGTTAACAATTGAAACCTCTGTCCTTTAATGGTTTTGGGATGGTGGTATTGTAACGAACTTGTCTAAGTGGTTTTCTTTTGCTTGGAGATAAAGGCATGCATCTCTCACATTCTGATTTTGGATGAAAGATTTATGACTCTTGATAAGAACCTCTAGAAATTTTTAAGTATGAACACACGAAAAAATTGAGTGGTTTTGCATAAATGAGTATCTTAGTCAAGGTTGATTGAGTTGACCATTTCGAGACTTCGAAGCAATTTCAATGTAAACGTCGTCTTTAGCTCTACATTCATTCGTTTGAAGGCGCTGACTCGAACAACCAAGAATCTGAAAATGCAATGATAGCTGATCAGGGAAAAGATGTTGTTGAGTTCATTGAAGAAAATATGATGTAAATGTTTGATAAGAGTAATTGATCTTTGTAGAGGGAGTGTTTCTCAGATGAATGGCAGTGATTACAGCCCTAAAAATGGTCAGAGACGCCACGTTTAGTCGTTTGAAGGTGCTTACTCGATCAGTCAAAATTGCCAAGAAAAAGCTAAACAGTGGTCGAATGACACGTCGTCTAGGTTAAACCCTAGAAATTAAAGTTTTTAATTCGAGATATGACAAATTTCATTTTGGTTATTATTCTTCCAATTGCTTTTAATTGCACCCATAATTTCCTCTTAAACTCCTAATTTCATGCAATTTCACTCATGTCAAACTGAATCATCAGCCCCAAAGTTTAGCGTCATTTTCATATTGGTTCTTGGTTTGTGATTTGTGCACTTAAACCCTTTATTGATCGTCAAATTTTTAATTTTCTTTAATTTAGCCCCTGATTTGGTCAATTTCAGCGTCTATAATCACGCATATTTTTTTTATCTGGTCCTTGGTTTTAGATTTCTTCAATCAAGTCCTTAATTGTCTATCAAGCTTCAATATTCTTACGATTAATTCCCTGATTCATCCAATTAAACCTCCCAAAAAACCAATTAAGTCCCCAGACTTTAATTTATTCTAATTAACACCTAAATTGACTCCGAAAAATAATTTTCCTTGCAATCAAGTCCTCAATAAAATTAATTAAGCCTTCCAAAATTCTTATTGAATCCTTACCTATCCAAATTTGTATTTCTTTACCCCAAATAAAAATATTTTCACCAATAGGACCCTTTGTTAATCAGAATTGGATTGTCAATTTTTCTAATTTTATACATTTTCTAATTTTTTCACTTGTCATTTTGGTCACTCACCACCAACTTGGACAATCTTCGAGGCTTTCTTCATGTATATCCTCTTGTATTTTGAATTTTCTTTTTCTATTTTATCTTTTTTCTTTTCTTGATTTTTTATGGGTTCAAAAATGAATAGCAATACTACCAATTAAAAATCCTTGTAGAATTAGAAAAACTCTCAAAATTAGTTGTTGAATTTTCTTGCATTATTAGGAAAAAAATTATTACCAAATAAAAAGTTTACAAGTCAAAAGATAACAAATAACAAAATTCATATTGCATTTACTGACTTATATTATAAGACCTTTTAGAACTCTGATTGACCTGAAATTTTAACCTAATATAGCTAATAAATCTGAAAACTTCTAATAAAATTTCAAATTGATTCAACAATTAAATTAAAAATTATACTTAATAATATAAAACTAGATAGAATAGATAATTATATTAGAATCTAAATTTTTTTATTCAACCTTCTTGGATTGTATTCACTGATGAGCCGGGGTGGTCGGGAATGGAAGCACTAAAAGTTCATTTCAACCCGCTCTTAGTTCCTACCTCATGGGTACCCATGGAAGCACAAGCACACATTATAACGAGCAATCATTCACTACTTCCAAAGTACTATGAAGCAATTATTGACTACTATGGACAGAAAGATACGGGTGATTTAAAGAACAAAGATTATACTTTTCTGTACAGCAACATTAGAACATTGAAGCATAAACTTGACCTGTGCCAATAAAAATGCATGATCTCCACCTACCAAAAACTGGAAGTCTATACTTGTGGCACTGGAAAACCATTCCAGGCCGACATGACATCCATTTAAATGGTATTGCCTTAATGACTTTTATCTAAGTAAATCTGCATAAGCATCGAGGCCATGGCTGCCAACACACTGCTTAAGCTTGTACAGTGCACGGCTCTCCAATTGCCGTACCCTCTCTTTAGACAACCCAAACACATTGCCAATCTCAGAAAGTGATTTCTGTTTTCCATCCTCAATGCCAAACCTTAACCTGATTATCCGTCTCTCTTTTAAGCTGAGAATATTTAGGAGCCCACGAATATGTTTTCTCATCAGTTGCTTTGCCACACTCATATCTGGTATCTCGATTTCTGTGTCAGCAGTTATCTCCTGCAATATAAAGAGGAAATGCATGATTTCTACAAATTCTCAATCACTTTTCAGAAAACTTGTTTTGATAAAGGACCCATGCCAAGTAAGCATTTGACAGAGGAAACCATTTGCCAAATTTGAAATCATCTTTTGTAAACAAAATGTTCCAGTGCTGATTTTTTTTTTTTTGTTTCTTTTGAGGGAAGCAGTATTGATCTTTGAATTACTCGCATAGGACTATTTATAGAGCAGCTCATAATAGTAATGTATGCTACAGGCACTGGAAACTTACAGAGTAGTTAAGGCCTTGATGGGGATTTCAAAGAGCACAATAAATAGCAAGTTAAGTGTTCTAAATACTTATATTAAGTTTCTTTCCCTCTGGAATTTTCTATTTGAAGCTCAAGAATGTGGATATTAAATGAAACACGAGAGAACAAAGGAGCATTTACTTGAAAAGTAGTATTTTGGTCAGACCACACAGTTTGTTGCATCGAAAGTGGTGTTCTTGTAAAACATAGCAACTTTTCCAATTTGTCAATAGCTATTCCAACACGTCTTGCTATTTCTTCTGCAGTTGGTTGATGATTTCCTTCCTGAATATATGACCTCTTTGCTTCCATCACCTTTCCTAAGAGGCCATAGACATTCTCCTACAAAGAAAATGTTATTAGTTCTCAGACGAGCATTAAAGCTCATCATGCTTTTAAATACATTTTGAAGTTATAAATCATCAGGAATTCAGACAGTAAAAGTCCAGCATTGTTAGAATATTAGTGAGAAAACGTCATACTTTACATGCCAAGAAAATAACGAGAATTTATTTAGACAAAAAAGGTAAAATTGATTCTTATCCTCGACAACAATTATTTTATTGCTGAAATTATTGACATTTGTGAACTCACCAGAGATGGTGAGAGATAAAAGAAAATAGAGAAAAACATGGACAAGTAATTCTTGTTGAAACAGAAATTATGAGAGAAAATTGTCATTACCGGTAAACGAATTGTCCTAGAATGTTGAAATATAGCCTTTGTAATAGTTTGTCTTATCCACCAATAAGCATAAGTGGCAAATCGGCAACCAGCTTGCGGTTTGAATTTCTCAATGCTCTTCATAAGACCCACAGTTCCCTCCTATAGCAGTTTTAGGAAAGAAACAGAAAGAAGCTTAGTTTGAGAATCACAATTCATGCTCATTCAGTCTTGAGTTCAAAAAACAAGCTAACTCAGACATGTTTCTCCAGTTATTCCCTTTTTTTAGTTCCACAAAGAAATGGTATGATCAACAAGGAATATAATGATACCACCAGGATGAGTGTAAAGGCATGCACAACACCCCAGTTATATAGAAAATGTTGAGGAGAATTATTTGCTTTGTATGATATTCCAGCACGCACATGAATGGATGATCTAGTATAAAAATTTCTAGCGTAGCTACCATGTGCATCAAACAATTTTTAGGGCAAAAGGTTCTTTACTATTTCCATCAGACCAAACAAGTAATATTTGCATATTCCCTCCCCTCACTCAGAAGAGTATTCAACAAAAATGCAAGAACCACATTTTAATTATCCCATCCAGAAACAGAAACCAAGATTTATGTGTTTTATCTACACATTGATAAAGATAAACAAACAAAAAAAAAAGGCACCCCAGAAGGCAATACAAGTTTCAGCTAACCTGCAGTAAATCCTGAAGGCCAAGACCACGGTTTTGATAACGTTTAGCTATGTGAACCACCATCCGTAAGTTCGCATTAATCAGTTTCTCCCGGCTGCGGTTACCAGAGTGAAGTTGTAACTTCAAAACATGACAACTAAGACCAACAGCTTGAGCCCATTCAACCAAGGTTGGTTCACGGCCAAACTGAGATTCAAGCCTATTCTTCACCCCCTCCAAATTCATTAAATCCTGTTTCATTTTTCATTTTAAAGAGAAAAAGAAAAGGTTGTCCATAAATAAGCATCTTCTCTTTTTAAGAAGAACATTCAAGAAAAACTCCTTTTCAAATTAGATATGATTGGGAAATACACCTGTATTTGAGCAATCAGTTCAAACTCCTCTTTAGCAGTCAAAAGTTGCTTTGTTTCAGGACCCCACAGGAACAATCTAAGGGGATCATTTGGATCAAATCCTTGGCTTAGCCTTTTCTGTACATCAGCACTTTTAGAATCATAGGTCTCAAAAATCATATCTTTTGTTTTCGGCGCCCTTCGATTTAGAGACTGCCTTGCTAAATGTCGTCTTGACCTTACAATCTTCACCTCCTCAAGTGAAAAACTTGATGAACTGGAAAGCTTTTATGTATCAGTCCCGAAACAAAAGAGTTTGTAAGTTAGAATTAAGTTAATGGGGAAACAAACCTAGTGGATGCCAAATTATCAAGATCAGTGTTGTTATCAGCAAGAAAAGCCGCATGTTTTGAGGCTGACAAAGCTCTCTTAGCGAGATTAATAACATCAGTGGGTTCCACATCAATTAGCTTGTCAGTACTACTTGTAACAGACTGCGTGGTCAAGGACATGGATGGATTTTGCCCTTTTTGTGAAGGTGGCAATCTTTAACAGAAAATAGAGCACCATGTAAGGATTCCATCCAGGACAATAAGTGACAATCATAAGAAGCTGATGCAAGTAGCAGGAAATGAAGATTTATTCATCTTACAGATTCCAATAAGCAGGCCAATGATGCAACTGGTACTCAAAGTTTTCTACCAGCTGATCTAACTCATCAGAGTCCTTCCCTTCATGCCCTGATGTCCCAATCTCTGTCTTCCTCCTATCCAATGTTGCCTTGAATGAAACGGAGGCAGAAAAATAATTTAAAATGCACAAATTAGGAGTTGATATGGACAAAGAGATTACATGAGACTATAAGCAAACATGGCGAGGCCTTTTTCTTTTTAAATTACACAAACAAGGACACTTAACATTTGAAACTCCGCAAATTCTTCAAAGCAAGCAATTATACAGTCAGCTCATGCAACAAGGTAAAGAATCAATGTTAAAACACAAGCGTCTTGCTATATGTGAATCTCCTCAATATTTTAGTTTGGTGCATTGTACAATGAAAAACTAACCTGAGAAGCTCTATCTTCCTTGAATATGTTCTGGAGAGGCCTAAACTCATCACGCTGCTCTTGTAAAAGAACTGAAGTAGGAAAATGTTGAGCTGTAGAAGTGGTTGGAATAGAAGAAACAGCAGGAGTTGCTTGTTCCCTAAGTATCAGAACTGCAAAATTAAGAGCGTAAACAAGAGGTAATATTCTCATAAACCCATTAACTAATTTCTAATACACCGAGGAAAACAAGCATAATTTCCAGTAGATATACAATAAAACCTCACTCAACATACAAGTTAATTCAAAGGAAAATAGCAGTAGCCTAGGCAACAATCCCACTGATGTTGACTTGCACCCATGAGAGCCAATGACGGGCTTTTCTATGATCCTAAAGTAATAAACGTTTCATGATATGTATAATATATAAGTTATTATAGAAAGGAAGGTCCGTCCTATCAGTTGCTTAACAAAATGTAGAAAATAAATATAAATAAAAAAATTTACAATATCATGAAAATTAATATTCTTTAGCAACCGAAGAAAAAGAACTAGATAACAGGAATAGACTTTAAGAAAGCTGCAAAGTTGCAGTAATTCAGGGGTTACCTGAAGAAGAGAGAGAATTCTTGAGGTGGGTTCTTGTAGGAAAAGATGGAGATGAAGAAAGCAAAGTCCTGCCAGCCTCCATTCGACTGAATCCTGACAACAACTTAAAATCATATACTCCCCTAAACAAGATAGTAAGGAATGGTTTCTTGGATAAAGAAAGAAGCAGAGAAAGCCAGTGGGAGTGCTGCTTTGAGTGACTAATTTCTCACCTCAAAATGGGATCAGGTTGTTGTGCCGCTTGCACTTCCGCTGTCGTTTCGTTCCAGAACTAGACAGCTATCACATGTTGTCGTTTAAGGCAGTAGTTTTGCCCACGTTGTAGTATTGTGGCCTATTATAGCCCAATTTGATGTATGTGGACATTGATTTTCTTCTTCTTTATGGGCTGAA
>Ga0325410_1009946_pt1 | contig 10095 bp, 11 predicted proteins | sample PopdelMetagenome_16_FD_206182 | JGI IMG/M metagenome (GOLD analysis project Ga0325410, IMG submission 206182) | Populus deltoides microbial communities from Bellville, Georgia, United States - Xylem-PdIQD-R3 | ecosystem: Host-associated > Plants > Phyllosphere > Stem > Wood/Secondary xylem...
TTATTTTTAAATGCATATAGTTTTTAATTTATTTAGTTATATAAATGCTTAAGGGTTTAAAAATATACTTATAATCTTTTTTCTATATATAAATACATTAAAAAAAACATTTATATATAATTTTCTCAATAAAAAAAATTTGACCCGCAAAATAACGCGGGTCAAATAGATATGCATTATCCATAACCGTTATGATCAAGTCTTTTGGCGTGCGTGTTGTCACGCTTAGACAATTCCCCTGGTCCGCAAAACAGCTAACTAAACCACGGTTAAATCCTAACTGTAGTCAAACAAACCGAACCGAATCATGGAATCAACAAAAAGAATAAACCCTAACAAACACTTGTCAGGTTCAAATCCACGGCTAAAACCAACCCACGTTGACGGTCAGATCTCTTCCTAACCGCCTCGCCTCCCATTATGTTCACGTTACTTAAAACTAGGGTTAGCTAGATAGATCTCTCCTCGCACCAATTTAAAAAAAAAAATCCCTAATTTCTCCCTTTTTATTTCCTGTCAAGATCGCTAAATCTTCTCTGGATTTCCCTTCGATCATGGAGATGGAACACGTGACCATCTTTCCCATAACACACCTGGATCGACCTAGGAAAAGACCTCGTTTCGGCTGGGACGTGCCTCAGGTATCATCAGCTCTTTTTTTTCAATTTGTTCTTGACGTGAAAGATCTAAAATATTTTATTGTGTTTTGAATTTAGTTCCGGTTCTCTTGTTTTTTAAAGATCGGATCTTGACTTTTGATTTTAGATCTGTTTCGATTAGTTCTTATCTGTTTATGGTTATTCTTTCGCAGATCATTGTTTTGTATGCGGATTATATTGATGTTGGTTTATAAAATTAATTGAATAGTTTTTTTTTTTCATTATTTTCCACAAAAATCAAGATGCTAGATTAATATTGTATTTTTATTACTATATTATATATGCTAATAAATATTTTATTTGCAGAAAAATAATTAATTGGATTAAAGTTTTAAAAATAATTAGATAAGATATGCTGAAAGTTGTTGAGGTAATTCAGACCTAAATCTTGTGCTAAGAATGAAGATTTCTTCTATTCATAATGTTAGCAATATTATTTGATTCTGTAATTTTTTGTTTCTCTCACAAATGAGTTTTTGGAAAAGAGAAAGGGGATGCCGAGGGTATATGAAGCTATCAGGTGAAAAATTTTGATTTTATATCTTGAGTGGTACATAAATGGGTGGCTGTGTGTAGGCTCAGGTAGGAAATTTTTGTGGACAAGAGGTTGGGAATGTAGCAAGCTATGCATCTTCAGGAGCAATCTCAGACCATACTAGTTCCCTGTTTGTTAAAGGAGTGGCTCAAAATGGTTCTCCCCCATGGAGGGAAGATGACAAGGATGGCCATTACATGTTTGCGCTTGGAGATAATTTAACTTCTCGCTGTAATTACACTTTACCATCCATACCTTATAAACAATGAATAGGTTTATATATAAGGTCCTCAAGTTGCAAATCTTTTGCTACTGGGGCTTTCGAGAATTCTTTTCCACCAATTATGGATTTAACGAGTATTTTTTGTTGCATTAGAGTCCCTATTAACGAGTAAAAATAGGACTGAGTTTTTCTTTTGACATGTTAATCGTGATGGTTGCTGACTGAGTTTTTTCCCCCTCTTCCTTTTGCTTTTATTGTTGCAGATAAGATACATAACAAAATGGGAGAAGGTATGCCCTGTCACTTATTTGCATTCCTCATTGCTGTGAGGTTTAGTTTTTGTTCATCTGACCTCTTGGATTTATACTGTTTGCTCTACGTATAGGCACCTTTGGTCAGGTTTTGGAATGCTGGGACAGAGAAAGAAAGGAAATGGTTGCCATCAAAATTGTACGTGGCATCAAGAAATATAAGGAGGCAGCCATGATAGAAATTGAAGTGCTGCAACAGCTTGGTAAACATGATAAAGGTGGCAACCGGTGAGTTTTCTTGACCTACCTCTTACCTGATTTATTGCCAATGCCAACCATGTGACCTGCTTATTTATGCCTCTTTGTCTATGGTTAAATGGGTTTATTCCTTGCAGTTGTGTGCAAATACGGAACTGGTTTGACTATCGTAACCATATCTGTATTGTAAGTATATATGATTAGTTTCTGATGGAATGATTTCCTCAATTCACAAATAATTTGGGGGTTAAGACTTCTGGGTGAATGTAAATGGTTTTAACAGGTATTTGAGAAGCTTGGACCAAGCTTATACGATTTTCTTCGCAAAAACAATTATCGCTCATTTCCTATTGATCATGTCCGTGAGATTGGCAGACAACTGTTGGAATGTGTAGCATGTGTGTAGTAATTACTTTAGCTAGTCTCTTTTCATGCATCTTTTATCTCTTTTCTTTCCCTTCTAACTTTTTTTTAATCAAATGTTAAGTTCTTAGCTACGCGGAAATACATAATGAGATTAGCTAATGTATATGTTTTAGGGAGATTTTTTGTTTTGGTAGTTCTCTTTAGAGTAGGTAGTTGTATTCTTAGGCTAGATTAAGTAAAGAGTAGTCTTGTATTTCATTTACTTATGTTGCTTCTGTACTTAAAATCTTGCAGTTATGCACGACCTTCATATGATACATACTGATTTGAAGCCTGAGAACATACTCCTAGTTTCTTCTGACTATGTAAAAGTTCCTGATTACAAGGTGATGCTTAGCTTTTTACCTTGATATTTATGCTGTGCTCTGGCCATGCTTTATGGTTTTCATGTGGCATTTGCTTTATCCTTGTCAACTCATTCTGGATGAATTGGTTTCTTAAGGCCGCTGACATATGTTGCTTTGAGCAGAACTCGACTCGCTCTCCAAAGGACAGTTCCTACTATAAAAGAGTCCCAAAATCAAGTGCCATTAAGGTGATTGATTTTGGTAGCACTACCTATGAGCGTCAAGATCAGAATTACATTGTATCAACACGACATTACCGGGCACCAGAAGTTATTCTTGGTAAGACTTTTGTTATTTGTCCTTTTTTAAAAACTTTTTTTTTTTTTGTAAATAACTGGAGATTACAAGTTTCAATTTTCAACACAGGACTTGGATGGAGTTATCCTTGTGATGTGTGGAGTGTTGGTTGCATCTTAGTGGAGTTGTGCACAGTATGTTTCTGAACTTTGCATTTCTACTTTTCTACTGTAGCAAAATGCAAATGATTATGTTACAACTTTGCATCTGTTGAACAGGGTGAGGCTTTATTTCAAACACACGAAAATTTGGAGCATCTTGCAATGATGGAACGTGTGCTTGGTCCTATGCCACAGAATATGCTGAAGAGAGTGGAGTGAGTTATATATCATATCTGCAATTTGATATATAATCATATGTTATTATTTCAGCTTTTGCTTAATCCTAGCTTGTGCTTTCTCAGTCGACATACAGAGAAGTATGTTAGAAGGGGTAGATTGGACTGGCCAGAGGGAGCTGCTTCAAGAGAAAGTATCAAAGCTGTTTTGAAGCTACCTCGACTCCAGGTTTGTATTTTTTTTGATATCCCTATGTTTCTGTGAGATCAGTTATTGCTGAGGATTTTGTTTTTACTTTGTTCTATTCTCACGATCTCTTGTCTGCATATGTTTTTTTTTTGGCAGAATCTAGTAATGCAACATGTGGACCATTCAGCTGGAGATCTTATACATCTCTTGCAAGGATTGCTCAGGTACGATCCCATGGACAGGTTAACAGCTCGAGAAGCTCTCAGACATCCCTTCTTTGCAAAAGATCATCGTAGGATTTGAGGAATGGACTGGCTGTTGATTGTCTGCTGAAATTGTTGCTGTAAACAACGGGGGCATAAGTCCCAGGATATTTGAATGTGTTGTAGCAAGCTGCTAACCCAATCCAAGAGTGTACAGTATGGAAATCTATTGAGAATGATAAATAGAATGTTGATTTGCAAGCAGCCCGTCTAATTCCTCTTTATTTTTGATTTAACAGTCATCGTCATTCTAACCTCCGACTCGAATTTTGAACGTTTCTCTTTGACAAGTGACGAATGAAATCTAGAAAATCCCCGAATCCTTCATAAACTGGCTAGTAAAATTTGCTGCAGCGGAAAATCTGAAAAATAGAAAGAAAAAAAAACAATTTGGTCCATGATAAATCAGAAAATGAATAACACTGGAAATGTGGGAACTTTGCTGTTCATGGTGAACCAGCAGCAGCTGCATCATTCTTCGGCATTGCTTTGTTATCGCAATCATCTCTTTTTATGGCATGATGCTATACAATTCTTACAGGTGTCTCAGATGTAGTTATGTTTCGCTTCTTGTGATGTCCTTGTGCAAATGAGGCCAGACTGGCAATACAGATAGATGTTGGGGCACTCCACACACACACATTTTATAATTTTACATTATCCCCACCTTATAAAATCTTTTATCCTCGAAACTTGACGTAACTTGAATATAAAATTTTAAGAACTAAAGTCATACCATCATGATTAAAACAAGTATGGATACTTGTTGTGCATTTCCTCATCAAGCTCCCGTATCGCTTTTTCATTGGGATGTCTGCTCTACACAACCTTAATCGATGTAATTTCCTTCGAACGAAGCTTTCTAACTTGTCAATCCATTATTTTCACTGATTTTACAATTTATGACATATCATTCCTTAGCTTAATTGGTTAAACCTCTAAAACATGAGATGGATCTGGCAAATACTTCCTCATCATCGAAACATGGAACACTAGATGTATGGAGGCAAGACAAATCTGTATGCCACTACCCCTACTCTTTCCAAAATTTCAAAGGGCCCTATAAACTTTGGACTCAATTTTCTTTTCATTCCAAATCTAAACATTCCTTTAATTAGAGAGATTTTTGAGAACACATTGTCACCGACTAAAAACTCTAAATTACACCTTCTTTTATTTGTGTAACTCTTTTGCCTACCTTGAGCTGTTTGAAGTTTATCTGAGATCACCCTGATCTTATCTTAAGTAATCTTTATTAACTCAGGACCTATTAAACTCTTCTCACCAACCTCATACCAACATATAGGTAATCGATACTTCCAGCTATACAAAGCCTCATATGGAGCCATATCAATACTCATTTGATAACTATTGTTATACACAAACTCTACTAGAGACAAATACTTGCTCTGTTCAACCCCAAAATAAATCACACAAGCTCTCAACTTATCTTTCAAAATTTGTATAGTCCTTTCAGACTATATATCAGTTTAAGGGTGAAAAACAATGCTTAACTCAACCTTAGACCCTGTTGCTTTTTGAAACTTCACCAAAAACTGAGAAGTGAGTTGTGGACCTCTATCAGACACAATGGAGATTGGCACACCATGCAACCTTATAATCTCGTTAACATAGATTTTTTCCAGTTTTGCAAACCCATATGTTACCTTTACTAATAAGAAATGAGCTGAATTGCTTAAACGATCAACTATCACCTAAAGCAAATCATAACCCTCCTAACTCCCAGGTAAACTTGACACAAAATCATAGTGGTTCTCTCCCATTTCCATTTATGAATCAACAATGATTGCAAAAGCCCTGATGGTTTCTCATGCTCACCTTTAATCCTTTAGCAAGTCAAGCATTTAGATACAAACTCTACAATGTCCTTCTTCATGCCATTCCACTAGTAACACTCTCTCAAGTCTATATATATATTGTTAGAACCAGGATGTACTATATAGGTAGTATGGTATGCTTTATTCATCACATCTTTTTTCAAATCATCCGCTTCAGGCACATATAACCTGGAACCAAATCTCAACATACTATCCCATCGATAACAAAACCCAAAGCTTTTCCTAACTCCAACTAATCTTAAATCTTGCATAGACATTCATCTTTCATTTGAGCCACTTTAATTTAGTCTACTAAGTCTGATCTAGCTTGAAAGCAAACCAACAATGCTTTAGATTCACCAATCTCAAAACTGACTTTCTCATCTAATAATCTGTGTAACTCTATCATCAAAGGTCTCCTCACCTCTTGAATATGAGCCAAACTATCCATAGACTTTTTACTCAAGGCATCAATAATAACATTTGCCTTGCCTAGGTGATACTAGATCATGCAATCATAATCAATTAATAATTCTATCCACCTTTATTGTCTCAAATTCATATCCTTATGCTGAAAGATATATTAAAGACTTTTATGATATGTAAATATCTCGCATGTCTCCCCATACAAGTAGTGTCTTCAAATGGTAAAAGAAAACACTACCGTAACCATCTTTAAATCATGTGTGAGGTAATTTTGCTCATGCTTTTTTAACTATCTCGAGGTATAAGCAATCATATTATCATTCTACATTAATACACAACCTAATTCAATCTTTGACGCATCACAGTACACAGTAAAACCACTAGACCTTGAAGGTACTGTCAAAATCAGAGTTATAGTCAACCTATCCTTCAACTTTGGAACTCTCTTCTCACTCTTTAGACCACTTAAACCTGATATTCTTATGTGTCAACTTAGTTAATAAAGCTGTAATTAATGAAAAGTTCTCTATGAACCTCCTATAATATCTTATTAATCATAAGAAACTCTTAATCTCAAATACTGTAATTGGTTTCGGCCACTACTTAACTGTCTTTAGCTTCTATGGATCAACCTCTACCCATTCCTAGACACCACATGTTCAAAAAATCGAACACTTTCCAATCAAAACTTTTTTATTTACAAACAAAACAGGTGCTCCCCACGGAGACACACTAGGATGGATAAACCTCTTATCCAACAAATCATGAATATGGTCATTCAACTCCTTCAATTCTGTTAACGTCATCCTATATGGTGCCATCAAAATTAGTTTTATTTCCAGAACCAAAACAATATAGAAATCTATCTCCCTATTATGAGGTAGTCCAAGTAAGTCATCAGGAAAAACATGGATGAACTCCTAAACTATCAGAACTTTTTCCATTATCAGAACCTCGATTCTCACATTCTACACATAAGCTAAAAAAGCCTTGTATACTCTTCTGTACCATCTTTTTCATGATGGATAAGAGAATATCTGACGAGGATGATAACCCATCTCTATGGTATGCAAACTGTCTCCTCACCAGGTTTGAAAATCATTTTTTGATTCCAATAATCCATTAAGACATAATTTCTCAACAACCAGTCTATACCTCATATCACATCAAAACTTATTATCTTCAAGATCACCAAATCACTCAGCAACTTCCTACCTTGTATCTCAACCTCACAATCAATATACAAATATTCCCAAAATATAACCTCATCCGAAGGGGTAGCCACACACTAAGGACTTTTTAACAAAATGGGTTGTTTATCAAACCTCAAAGAAAAATACAATGATATGAAAGAATAGGTTGGTCTCATGTCAAACTAGACTTTAGCTTTAAAGGAACATTTATAGAGTATACTTGAGACAACTATGTTAGATACCTGGGCATCTTGCTGGGTGAGAGCAAAATCCCGTGCTTGTCTCTAAATTGCTGTCACAAAACCTCTACCACTTGCTCCATGGTCATACTGACCATGTCCATTAGCTCTATGACTATCTTAAAACACTGGATGACTAGCTGATTGAGTTTGAGTAAGAAATGCAACAGATACAAATGCACCAAGTAAGAAGAACTGCCAGTTTGGACAATCCCTTAGTAAGCAACCAATCAGCCCACAACCGAAACAAGCTTATGTCTGCTTATAGCAAATTAGGCCATGATATTTAGATCTAAAGACTGACATAAAGGCTTCATGTCTGAACCTTGCAGTGTTGATTGAATAGTACCCTAACTCCGAGTCTAACCACCTTCACTAATACCATGATTTCCGGCTTCATTAATAGCAAACCTTGGCGAGAAATCATTGACTGTCTAATTATTCTTGGCAGCCTTCTCGTCCTCTGTCAAGACCTATATTAGACCGTTGTTGAAAAGAGGATCGACTCACCACCTAGGGCTTTTAGTTGAACCACCTAATACTTAATCCTTTAACTCTTATGTCTTGATATCCCAAACATGATTCACTACAACTGAGTATGTCTTAAACTCATAAGCCCTAATAGATATGATGAGGCAGCTATTAAGACTCCAAACAAACCTTTTATTCTTCTTCTCATAGCCTGTATCATATAACCAATATATTTGGAAAGCCATGTGAACTCAACCTCACACTCCATCACTGTTAAGTCACCCTAAACCAACCTCTTAAACTCATATGAGTTGTCATCTCTCACATTTTCAGGTGAACAACGCTCCAAAAACATCTTAGAAAATTCATTCCATGACATCAGTGAAGAATTAACTGCTTTTTTATTCCTTTTAGACTTATACCAGTTCACAACCACCTTGTCTTCTAACATGAAGGATGCTAAAATCACTACATGATGATCCATGCATCCCATAACTTCACACCTATGCCATACTGCATCCAAAAAATATTGTGGGAGTTTAGAGTTATTAACTCCCTTAACTATGGGAGGTGCCAGCTTAAGAAACTCTAACAAAGGCACATTCACTCCATGCACAATATGGGAGGTTGAATACACATTCTTATCCTTTGCATTTTTTCTCTTAGCTAAAAGATTAGTCATGATCAACATTAGCTGACCAATCTTATCCAAAGCACCATCATCATACGACACCATACCATTGGATTGCTTATCCTCGTCTTGACCAGCATCCAACCTAATACATGCTTCAAACTCAATATCATCCTAAAACTCTGTCTCCAAAGGCTAAAGAGAAGTTTTCAAACCTTCCTTCTTCACCTCTCATCCGTGAGTTGAACAATAAAAATGCCCTTCTAATCATCACTTTATGGTCAGTATCCACTACATGTTTGAATCTCGATATATTCCTAAAAGAACACACACATATATATAACAACACAACTACAAAAAAAAAAAATCTAGGAAAACAGGCTAAACTTGGAATTGAAGAATTCAAAGAGGAATGACAACAAAACGAGATAGTTGCTAAGCTCCACATATTACAGGGGTTTTAATAAAATCAGGGCTCTAATACCAACTTTGTCACAACTTGAATTCCAGGTCTGTGACTAGCAACACAGGAGCTATGTTGTGAGGACACCATACCTATACTAAGCTTAAGAACATATCATAAAATAAAATATATGAGATGACATGCCCGCGCGCTGCCGCGGGCTTATAAAACAAATGCACTTGATAGTGTTATAATTATGAATCAGCGCTAGATAAGTAATAGAAACTGAAGGTATGATGGATCAAATATTTCATGACGGAAAAAAAGTTGTGTTGGTGATCAAAAACTTAGAGACTGAACAAAATGATTTGTAGCAATCTACAGTGTTTTGTGAGGAAAGATATAGTGCTTTCGCCACATGATTTAGCTTTTCTGTTACTAAAAAGCAAAAAAAATTACAAAGCTAAATTATCTACAACCTTAACATTTAAAAAAAAAAACCAACAAAGATAATTTTGGAAGGAAAAAACCCTTAAGAAAAAACGATGTAGCAATTGACAATGTTTTGTGAAGAAAACTACAATGTTTTCCCCAACAAAATAAAATAAAAAACCATTTAGAGAAATATTGTAGCAATCCACAGTGTTTTTGAGAAAAATTATAACACTTTCCTCGTATGATTTAGCTTTATTGTAATTATAATTCTTAACCAATTCAATATTAAAAAAAAAATCGACAAAGATAATTTTGGAAAAAATAATAAAAAAATCATATGGGAAAACACTGCAACAATTCACATTGTTTTAAAGAAAAAGAATTACAAAGCTAAATTCTTAATTAGCTCAATATTAAAAAAATAAATCGACATAGACAATTCTAGAGGAAAAAAAAATAAAAACACCAAAAAAAGAGAAAAAAAATCATGTTGGAAACACTGTAGCAATTCACAGTGTTTTGTGAGGAAAAACTTCTATTTACTTGTAATTGCAATTCTTAACCAGCTTAATATTTAAAAAATAAAATTGACAGATAATTTTAGGAAAAAACATAACAAAACAGAAAAAACCATGTGGGAAAAAATATTGTAGCAATCCACAGTAATTTGCGAAGAAAGTTACAGTTTTTTCCTCACATATTGTAACTGTAATTTTTAACCAGCTCAATATTA
>Ga0325410_1009947_pt1 | contig 10095 bp, 4 predicted proteins | sample PopdelMetagenome_16_FD_206182 | JGI IMG/M metagenome (GOLD analysis project Ga0325410, IMG submission 206182) | Populus deltoides microbial communities from Bellville, Georgia, United States - Xylem-PdIQD-R3 | ecosystem: Host-associated > Plants > Phyllosphere > Stem > Wood/Secondary xylem...
CTGCCACCCCCCTCTACTCCTCCCTCAAGAACACCTACACTTCGGCCTTTATTTGAACGTGTGGGCGGCCCCTTTCCCTCGCCAATCAAACACAGGATTTAGTGGTTTATTTATAAAATTTCCCATAACGTTATTTTCCACTTAGTAAACAAGTTGCAGCAGAAAAGAAGCGCACCATTTAAGTTAACTAGACATGCATCTTTGTAGCAGAGTAAAGTTTTGGAGGGATTGAGACGCCTAAATGATTCTGGACGTGTCAATGATGTCGTGTTAGGACAGATTTCATTTTACTTACGATTTGAGGACTCCAAAAAGCTTGGACTTCTTCGAATGCTAGGATTTAATAATCTGGTTGAAATTCTATTTTTTTAAAAATTTAAAATATATTTTATTTAAAATATTTTTTTTAATATTTTTAAATTGTTTTGATATGTTAATGTCAAAAATAATTTTTAAAAATAAAAAAATATTATTTTAATATATTTTCGAGTAAAAAACACTTTGAATCATAACCGCTACTACACTTCCAAACACCCCCTCATCATCAAATATAGACTCCTTGCCATCCTCTCTCCCTTCTTGGTATTGTAGGGGTTGAGAAAAATTAAAAGAAAATTCTGCTTAATTTTTTTTACATTATTTTAATATTTTGATATTAAAAATAATTTTTTAAAAATATATCATTTTAATACACTTTAAAAATTATTTTAAAAAACAATAATTACTGCTTTCCAAACACTAACGTATTTTTAGTATATTGGATAATCCTAGTCTAGACCTGGCTTGGCACAAGTCACCAATGCCAGAATTGGTATCGGGCCCTGCAAACCCGCCCATGACAGGTGTTACTGGAGGCCGGATGAGCAACCCATCAGCCCCACACCGAGGCCCATCTCGAGCATAATAAAAAAAGGGCTGCACCCCTGCCACACTTTGGGCAAGATGATGAGGTCTGTTTTCTCGTTGTACGTTCAATAGAAGAGAAATGCATCAAAAGTGCCTTGGATTGATTTACAATATCAAACGACACCTTATGATGAAATTATATTTATAAAGCATAGTATTAGATTATTATTTCTTTGAGAATACGTTATATTCGATTATCTAACACATGCTTAGTTCTATGTATATTTACAATAAATCCTAGATTAATTGTATATTCAGTTTGTAACATTTATATATGTCCATTAAAATTGCATATCAAACCAGGTAAGAGTCAACTGATCAATCTGCAACTTGGTTAACTAGGCCAAAGTCCGAGCGAAACTTGGTTTGATTTTTTTTAAAAAAGTTTCAAACCAAAGTCATTTTAACTTTTTTTTTTAAAAATATAAATAATATTATTTTAAATTGACCGATTAACTATAGTTTTATAACTATAGTTTTCTAGAATTATATTGTTGTCATGTAATTACATTTTGACTTATGCCATTGCCTTCTTTTTATGTCAATCTTTTTTAAAAAAGAAATGGCCTCCCATTTTCCTTTTCTGCTTTCTTTTTGGCGTCAGAAATAACAAGTCTCAAATATTGCACCTTCTTCAAAATCGTATAATAATTATTAATTCACTGTAAACAAATGGAATCAAAATATAAAAAGCTCACAAATTCCATTGAACGTTTACCGTAAACGATACTATCTTAATTTCATGTTAATTGGACCAGTAGTTTAGGGAATTAAACCTCGCAAAGACACAGAGAGTGTTTTAAGAAGATGATACGAGGAAAAAGACAACGATAATGCACGTTTTATTTTTACATTAATGCATTTTTTACATTAAAATCAATGCATTTTAATTTTGAATTCCTTTTTTTTTCTTTATATTTTTACATTTTTATACATAGTCCGGCTCGATGTTACATGTGAAAACTATTATAACCAATGCAGCAAAACTAGTTTGCCGGTTTTTACATTTTATTCATAGTTCTAAGATGTAAAAAGTGAAAAATGTGATTTTTTTTATAATTAACAAATGAGGTTGAGATCGATGAATGAAGATAAATTGATTTTATCCTCTTGTTTCTGAATGTTATTGTGATTAATTTCAAGACTATCTACTGATTTGACAGCTCCTTAACAATATTTAAAAGGCTTGCCTTCATCATTATCTATTAAGTATATCTTTCAGTATACCTAATGAAGTTTTAGATTTATTTTTTTTAAGAAGTTATTAGTGTAAATCTTAGAATAATTATTGAAAATTTATATAGTTATTAGTTTTAGAATCATGAGATTAATCAAGATATATTGAAGCTGGTCTGAATATCCGTATTAATAAAATAATAATAATAATAAAAAAAGAATTATCTCTTTTACTCTAGATTCCTTTCTTCGTCGTATAATAGAGAGGAGAACTAGCATACTTATTATAAAAACAACTAAAACTATAAGCTAGCGTTGATTTTACTATTTATATAAACAGTAAAAAAAGTTGATGTATATTTTTAAACATTTGACCGCATGCAAGCTTGCGAAAGTAATATTGTGAGGCTGCGGGTTTGAGACGTGAGGATATCAATGTTTTTTCCTTAATTAATGAACAAAAAACAAGGTTAATACATTGTTTTATAAGTTTTGAATTATAGCTTAAGTGACAAGCGCATGTTGTACATTAGAGGTTGAGAGTTCGACTCCCTTAGAACCATATTTCTTTTAAAACAAACACAAATGGCATGCTGTGTTTGTTTTTTTCAAGGAAAAAAGAGAGATAGAAAACCTTATCCAAATAAAAAATAATCACTTGGCTTTTTTCAGGTTTGATACGTTTGTATTGAGTTTTATTTTTTTATTTTTTTTGTACTTCTATAATTTAATAAATCTATACTAAATTTTTTATATCAATTAAAGATATTCCCACTTCAAGATTTTTCTCCTAGTTAAAAATATATCTTTCTCAAGAATTTTTTCTCGATAAAACTACCTTACCAAAACCAAGAGTTTTCCCTAACTCTTAAAAGTTTATAAGTGTAATTTTGTTATTACAATTCACTCTTTTAATAAAATGGATATTACAATTGAAATTTCTAGTATCTCAATAACTCACAAGTGTTATATACTTTTGTGCTAGGTTACGAAGGTTTGATTGCATAAATTTAAGTATACTCAATGAATGATGTTTTTGTAGTGTTTTTGTATTTAAAATAGTTTGTATATAATATATGTTTAGAATATCTTAGTAATATTTCAATTAGACAAGTTATATACATGTTCTTAGCAAAAACTAGCTATTTATAGCTGTTATAGCCACGCTAATGATTGAAATGGTTAACCAGTTTAGATTGGTCAAGTTAATCGGTCGACATTTCCTGCAGAATTTCTAGGTTTTTATCACTAATGAATAAACGATTGTCTGGTTTATTTGGTCACACCAAACAGTCAGACCGATTCATGCATAATTTCAATTTTATAAGTTTAACTTAGGTGAATTCTTAGAACCATCTATATCAGTTTATTTATCAATTATTTTAAATATATGCATAGTGAAGTGTATGAGTTCATTTTACTTGTGCTATTAAGATAAGATATACAAATTTACAATATAACACTAAAATAAATATTTAAACTAAGTCTTCATTTTGCTTCTTCTTGGACTCTTTGATTGATTTCTTTATAAAATCATTTATACTTATTCATATGATTTTTTGTATAAAACCTGTTTAAAACTTATTATCAACCAAGCATATTATTAGTCTAATTTTCATATTATTGTTATCATTAAGATATATAAAAATATAAATGTGTGACCTCAAGATCAACAATTATTATTAAAACAACTAAAAGCATGGGTCAATTTAATTGTTTATATGAACAACAAATCAGGTTAACATATTATTTTAAACATCTTATATCACACTCATGTTGTTGTTGTTGTTTAGGTGGGTTTTTTTTTTTGACAAAAATAAAGCCCACCCCTTTATAAAAGAAAAACAAATGAGCCAAACACATAGGCCTCCCTTGGACCACGCGCCTAGCTCTTTGGACATGCTCAGTGCAGTTAGGTTTTTTTTTGTTGGGTTTTTTCTTCTTCTAATTATTCCATCATTTAGTGTTTTTTTTAATTTTATTATTCAGTATTGAGTTGATAATATATTAATTTTTGTATTTTTTATCATATAAAAAAAATTAAATTGATCTAGTGAAGTCCATAATCCGGGTTGTGGGTTTGACGAGTTGATTAAATATCAGACAAAGAGTTGGACTGAGATTTTTGGGTTTTTTTTTATAATATTTGTTGTTTCTTTTAATTCCATTATTTCATGTGTAAAAAAAAATTAATTTGATTAATTGGAGTCCATAACCCTCCCCAGCTACTCAATTAATCGTTAGGACAGGAAGAGCATGCATTAATTTTATTTCCAAACAAAGAATTTGATGCTGAGCCGAAGCATTATATTTCAATTATAATGATAAAAACTAATGCATATCATCTGTTTGGGTATACTTTGACGATGACTTTCAACTATTTCTGAATTAAAAGACTAAATATGCCATTAGAGAGGGACTCAAGAAAAAGCTTTCTAGTGGAGACAAATGGGACTACGTACAAAGTTTGCATCTTTACGTGGGTTGTTGCTTGTAGATTTTCTTGGGTCGAGCACTCAAATATTCCTTATTACACGCAGATTTTTGTGTGGCTGTACATAGAGAGCTGCATTGTATTGAATGGCAACCACAACACGTAGTAGTTCTGGCTTCAACTATTTTAAGGTAAGTGAACTACAATGCCATGAATTAAACTATTTATTTAATATAAAAGTACTATTCTTGTAATTTTATTTCACAGCTTAGATTTTTGACTTAAAGAAGTTCTTTGATAGAAATTAAAGTTTGAATTAACCGTATTCATATCCTCCATAATTAATTCTGCAACTTCTTCAATATTGCCATGAATTATATATGATCTAGGCTTGCTGCAACTTCTTCAATGCCATGAATTATATATGATCTAGGCTTGCCTAGCCACTTTGCACCGATAAAGAAGCAAATGTCACGAGTGGAAACCTTTTCAAGTACTGATCAATGCCTGTGATGATAATTTGAATTAATTTCTGGAGGAGGAAGCAAATTTAAACACATAACCAAAAATGAAAAGAAAATTAATGACTCAACATTTTATCATGTGGTTAGAAATATATATATAAATCATTTAACAATATATTCAAGAAAATATACAAAATATCTCTCTAATATGTTTATAAATGATTTAAAAAATAATGATATTAAGCCAGAAACATAGCCAAAGCCATCTAGGTGGAATATTTATGTCATTTTTCTTTTTCAGTATAATTTTTTGGTTTGCAAACGCTTGCTACTCATTTACTCTTTTGGTAGAAAGAAGAAAATTAAAAAAAATAGAAGCTCTCAAGCTGAAATACTCGAAGCATATATCAACAGATCAAAGACTAGGGAGTGATGAGGATAGGGCAGCCAAGTTGTGGACACTGCAGAGAGAATGACCCCATTAGGCTGGCCAGGCTCCGTGATTTCCCTTGAGATAATTCTAACAGTGCCATCATAGGAATCGGGTAGAGTTAACATAATCTGAACACAAACATGAATATATAAAAGGACAAGAAATCAACAGTTAAAAGTTGCATCATATGATCAGGAATATAAACTCATTCAGTTCCAAAAGAATAACAGTAATAAGCTAGCCAAGTACCGATAACAATAAAGTATAGCCCGATATCCATAGGTCTCCATCATTCTCCCCCCTGAGAAGAAAAATGATTGAGCGTAACATTAACATTTTGGGTTTTAAAATTTACAATAACCTCATCTCCGGGTTTAAACTCTTTAAAGCATGCTATCCTTCCCAATTCTTCAACCTCCTCGATAATGTTATCTAACCTTGCCACCGTCTCTACTAGCAAGGAAGCGAATGCCGCGAATGGAAGTGCCTCCGAGAACTCAAGGCTTGTGATAGCTATTTTACTTAGCTGTGGCCTCAACACCTTCCTCTCTGCTGCTTCCGATCTTGAATGTTCATTATTCAACCTTTTAGATTTCCATTCGAGTAATGCAGAATTGTCGGTCTTGAAACTTGGTAACGAGACTCCATTATATTTTTCACGCTTTGGGCTAGAATTAGCATGTGCAGCTGCTACGGCTAGCATGTTGGTGGCTTGGTTATTGTTGGAGCCCAGGAAAAGTCTTGGTTGAGACTTTAGGGCGTTGTTGAGGTCTTGCAAGGCTTCGTGGAGATTATCGGAGAGTATCTCAGGAGAGCAATGGCGTCGATTCCTTATACTATTGGCAAGCTCCATTAATGCTTTTGATAATTCATTGGTGACACGAATGCATGGATCTTTGAAGAGTACACGACAATGTTGTGGTGTCTAGCAAAATACAAGGCATTTAAACGAATATTAATTAAATTATGGTTTTTATTAATTAAGATGGCGGAGAAAAAGAGATCAAACTTGCTATGAAGCATTTTTCTAAGTTAGTCCATGCTAACTATACAGCGTGCACCCTAACGTTGTTATTGTAAAATTTCCAAGGTATATTGTGATCAGGAAAACATAATGTTTAATATTAAGTTTGGAAGATCATTGATACCTGAATTTCAGATTGCAAACATCCATGTAAAGCTACAACAGTGTAACCGAAATGACGAAGAACGGCTCCTAGTTTCACATACTGTTGCCAAGGATATCTGCAATGCCTGGAGTGTCTTGGCTCCCAACTTGCATGTAATGCCTGCCCAAATTCGTGGTAACAAGAACATATTCAACAACAAAACCATTTATTTACTCAAGGTGACATAAACATACGGTACTAAACAACTTACTAGAGTTTCATCTTGTGATTTTGAGTCTAATACTGCCTTGTATCCCTTGTAAATGGGATCCTCGGGTGACTTATCTTGGGTCGTTTCTTTCTTAACGTCATTAAAATATTCATTGACACAAGCTGCAAGATTTAAATTGACATCAAATTTTTACAAGAAGCCATTGGAAAAATCAAATAAAGGAATAAAGAAAATTTGAAGGAAAGGAAATATTCAGAAAGAGAAATTCTTGGTTTTGATGTTGCATGTATACCTTCTATAGATTTAGCTAGCCCTTCAAGCTTGATCACCGTGGAATTATGGAGGTCTTCTCCGGACCAAATGGGGAATATAAAAAGAGTCATTACTAGGCAAACACCACAACCCATGGCAATGGTGTAGAAGCGTTCATGTGCAATCTTTAATACATTGCTCACACGATAGCTTGACACAGTTATCAGATTAAAGGTCAAGAGGAATATGAGAACACCATAGTCATAGTTCTTCTTTATATAGGGAAAGAACCTCATGTATGTTGTTGCAGTTCCTGTCAAATTAAACACGAAAAGATGTTTTTATACAATGATATACCCAAAAAATCGTGAACTATTTGTTGAACTATTATACATTTTTTCTCTTTTGTAATGAGTTATTTAGGCATCGGATTAGATGTTTTCCACAGGAAGTATAATGATGTTTCATGGGTCTTGGATCATAGAACAAAACAATGTGAAAAATAAAACGAATATAAAAGAAATAAATTTATATACAAGCTCTTTTGTTTTTTTGCCTTTGATGCATGTAATGGAAATTAAATAGATCCATATTTGCGAGTAAAGAAATTTAGCAAGATATGATCAATTAATCAGTAGGGATTAGAACAAATGAATAACACAACAAACATTATTTTATTAGAATCTTTTACATGTTCCGTAAGAAATTGTTCCCAAAGTGGAAGCTATAAATTATTTGGCATCTGCATGTTCTCCTTAAAAGGGAATCTGAGCACATGTAAACACGATTTAGAGTGCTGTTATACTGAAAGAACAACATAATCACCACAATAAAATAGGGACTAGAGGTCAAAAATTTAAATTATCATCAGATGCTCTTCAGATAAATCTTAAGATTATCAACAGGCTAAATCAAGTGCCACTAAACGTGAAAATAGGTTAATTTTTTTAAAAAAATCTTCTGTGACATGGAATGAACTTTAAAATATTTCCATGAACAACGTCCTAGAAGACAAGCCATTGTTTTGAGAAAATGCTATTAGGAAGTTGTTTCTTCACTAAGCTAGAGGAAATTTCGAAAAGAACTTTCATCAAGGAATTAGCTGACTAGTTATTACCTATCACAAAAACTGCGGCCCCAATGAAAACAGCTCGAAAGACGAGCCCAGTTTTTTCTGCAATGTACCCAGTGAGAAATGCCAAAGACCCTGCTAAGAGGGTTCCTAAGCCTCTATTAAGTCCTTTGCACAAGGTTGCTCCTATCATCAAAAGAAAAAAGAAATGAATCAAACAAATGGATTTTTGTTATAATAATAAAAAACATAGCCAAACGATGAATATAATGCACGCTACCAAGCAATCAGATACATAAATTAACTGACCTGCAGTGAACTCAAGCACAACAACAACAGTCATGACGGCCCAAATAGCATTCTGGCCTATCCCTTTGAACAATGGCTCCAGAAGATACAACAAGGAAACCAATGTCAAAGACAAGCCAACTTTCAAAGCATGGACAACTCTTCTAGGATCATCCCGACCAACTCTCCAAACTGTTTGCCACAACTGACCAGGAAACCTTTTCAATTTCTCAGAAAAAGCTTTCATGTTTTTCTTCAAATTCTCCTTAGCTGATATAGGCATGACCAGCTCCATGATCACACGCACTCTGGAAGATCGACACCCTTAACCCTCTATATATATAAAATGAGGTGATTGATCTAAGAAGCAAAAGGTTAGATTAATGTGTATAATTGGAAACAGGTAAGATGATTAATCTTGGGTGTTGTGCGTTGTTAATTAATTAAGTTAAAGAAATGATTCATGCATAATCAATGATAGGGAAAGTATTAAAGAAATACTGTTGCTACTCGGAATGCTAGTGGGGAGTTTTGATGTGATATGAGAACTCCAACTTCTTTGAGAGGCCTGTGTTAACTCTATAAATATATATATGGAGGAGAGTATTGCTCATCCTTGCATTCACATGTCCTCCATTAAAAGGTCCATAGATATTCAACATGGGTTGCTTTTCACAAGGGGCATTGTCAGCCGAAAGAAGAAAACTTGAATCTGCTAACGACGTATGATTTCTTGTCTTATAGTATATATTAAAACAAATACATTTTTGTTTTATTGATGAACGTTAATGGAGGTTTCTATACGAGAGCCCCCCCCCGTAAGGAGGATTCACCATGTGTTAGGTGCTATAGTTCTACAAACATTGAAGTACTTGTACCTCTTTGCCAAGACATTCATGTCGTTAATAACCCAAAGAGAGTCCGAATGCTTCATTACTGTCATTAATATTTGTGTCTAAAGGATGCCCAACAATTCAGATTTCCACATATAATTAAGAGAGGTGGGGTCGAAATTCAGACTTGAGTAGGTATTTACGCCCATCCTGTAGAACAAGCACCGTACTTAAGCCTCTTACTGCATCAATTTTATTTTATTCTTTTAAAAAATCCTTGGTGAATATTTATGCGAGTTACAAGAGAATCTTTGTCTTGCATTTAAATTAAGTTTACAACAGTATGACCTGGTTATAAAATAAACAAAAAAATCTAAACATTTAACCTATGTTTGAAAACATGGTTGAGATATTATTTTTTAAAATTTAAATTTTGTAATTTAAAAATAATTTTTTTTATTGTTTTGACATGTTGATATCAAAAATAATTTTTAAAAAATAAAAAAAATTATTTTAATATACCTTCAAGCAAATATTACTTTAAACAACAAAATCTCAATCATGCTTTTAATTACAAGAGATAATTATTGATATTGGAAAGAGATTAACCTGCATTAATTGAGGCCTGGTATTATCCCAGAAAGTGTAGGGACAGATCTACATTATTGAATATATTTGCATCAAGAGTCCTGTGGTCTTATAAATATAAATAACACATAATGACAATATTATGGTAATAGCGGAAGGGGAAAAAGAAGCACAAGTCATTCTCAGAATACGATAGTTTTCTAAATTCAAGGAACATGTGATGGTGGAGTGGCCTTCTTAACTAGTTTGATTGACCCATTTTTCGGTCTCTTATTGGAAGTTTGGAAATTAACGAGCCCATAATTAAG
>Ga0325410_1009949_pt1 | contig 10092 bp, 10 predicted proteins | sample PopdelMetagenome_16_FD_206182 | JGI IMG/M metagenome (GOLD analysis project Ga0325410, IMG submission 206182) | Populus deltoides microbial communities from Bellville, Georgia, United States - Xylem-PdIQD-R3 | ecosystem: Host-associated > Plants > Phyllosphere > Stem > Wood/Secondary xylem...
CTTTTAACCAGTTTTAAGAATCAACTTGCGGACAATTTAAAAAGTGTTTGAAAAGTTGTTTTTTTTTTAATTTGATTTTTTTATTTAAAATTTGTTTTTTATATTTTTTAATCTTTTTAACATGCTAATGTAATTAATAATAATTTTAAAAAATAAAAATATTACTTTAATAAATTTATAAATAAAAAAATACTTTATAAAACAATCAAAGACATATTTCTAATCACTATTTTACTATCACCGTTCACAAACGGAGATATCATTTTGGAGCGAAAGGATTCTATCCATTATCTAATTAAATATATTATTTATTTTTATTTTTATTTTGGAGCACTAAAGAAAAAGCAGCCTAGGTGGCATAACAATAGCCCGTGATCTAAAGTCACATGCAATTTTCTTCCTGTTGATCGTCTTGTGGGTGTGCAGTGCATTTATTTGTACATCATCAGGAGGGTTAGTTGTGATCATTGATTGAGTGGTAGGTGGTCCTGCCTTTTAAACCGACGGTGAGGATTGATGGGTCTGGGAGGCTGCTTATACAATTAAAATTTAAAAAATACAATTTTACCACAAAAACAAATCTTACCTTATAACAATACTATAATATCTCCTATTCGACGGTTGGTTAGTTGGTTGAATAATTCCCGCCAAACAAGAAGAGATATTTATTTAATGTTTTCCCACAGTTAGCTATGCTAGCTAGCACAGAAGACGAGGAGGGGCTTCCTGTACATGTTGCAAGGAGTCCCTGGATTGCAATATTTGTAATCTGGGACTCCTTGACAGCATAAAACTGACATCATCTTATGCTATAAATAACCCCCCCCACGGTTGAACCCTCAACAACCAAAGCTGTGTGCTTTCTTCTTCTTCTTCGTCTTCTTGATCTTGGTGTTGTGGGTTGTTTTCGTTTTCGTTTTCGTTTTCGTTTTCTTTGTTGTTTCAAGAGAAAGATGACAGTAGGGGCAGGGATATCAGTGGCAGACAGGAAATTGGTGGTGTTAGGGAATTGTGTGTTGAATGATGTCCATGACAACATTGAGATAACACCAGCTTCTGGGGGTGGTTTCATCAATGGAGCTTTCATTGGTGTCCGATCAGATCAAGCTGGTTGTCGAAGAGTCTTTCCAGTTGGAAAGCTCGAGTATGTCCCTTCTTCTTTTTCTTTTTCTTCTTTGTTACTGTTTTACTTTTCTCTGTTATTGTTTAGTTTTCTTTAATTTTCTTGGTGACGATAACATTGCATACAAAAGGCGTATCTTTTTTTCTGTTTGGATGATAAATTTGAGGTCTTTTTGATGATTTGTGATGTGGGCGGCAAGAGTTAAATTTGCAATAAATGTTGTTGGTATGCAGGGGATTGAGGTTTATGTGTGTTTTTCGATTCAAGATGTGGTGGATGACACAAAGGATGGGAAATTGTGGACAAGAAATTCCCTTTGAGACTCAGTTTTTGATTGTTGAAGCTCGAGATGGATCTCGTTTTGACAATGGAGAGGAGCAATCTGTTTTGTATACCGTTTTCTTGCCAATTCTTGAAGGAGAGTTTAGGGCTGTTCTTCAAGGGAATGAGCACAATGAGCTGGAGATTTGCTTGGAAAGTGGTATGAGAAAAGATGAATAAATTTCTGCTGGATATGATTTTACAGGTTTTCTTTTTGTTAAAGAAATGGTGAAATAAATTGCTGGGGTATTTTGCAGGAGATCCTGCTGTTAAGGAATTTGAGGGGAGTCATTTAGTTTTTGTGGCAGCTGGTTCAGATCCCTTTGATGTCATCACAAATGCAGTGAAGTAAGTTTCATGAGTTACCTAATTTGCCAAGCTTTTATGCTTATTGCTAGTTATACAGCTTGAAGTGTTGCTTTATTTAGTAAATACAATTGAGAATTTTAGTGATCCATTAATACAGTATAGACTTGTGGTGTTCAAAAACCTCATTTATGGCTTGTTATTTCATTGAATTATGACTCAGATGTTCTTCATGCCATTGACCAAGTTGTATTTTGGATTGTACTCAGGGCCGTGGAATCACATTTGCAGACATTTTCTCATCGTGAGAGGAAGAAGGTAGCTACTTTTTTTTGCCAGAAGAAGTTTAGCAGTATTTCCTGAAGTTCCTTTTTCGATGACTTTTTGTACTTGATTCTGTCATCTTGAATAACTTGTGCTTCGTGGTTCAGATGCCAGACATGCTGAACTGGTTTGGCTGGTGCACATGGGATGCTTTTTACACAGATGTCACTGCAGAGGGTGTGAAGCAAGGATTAGAGAGGTATTGCTCCTTTCTTTAAGGTTTCATAGAGAATTACATGATTTGAACATGGCAGATTGGTGCTAATGAGAGTGATTATTGCAGCTTCGAGAAAGGTGGAATTCCTCCAAAATTTGTTATAATTGATGATGGATGGCAATCAGTCGGAATGGATCCCACTGGTATTGAGACTTTAGCTGATAATTCAGCCAAGTAAGGAACCAGATTTGCAAATTGTGTCTTCCATTTTCGTTATTGTTTTTTTATTGACTAGCACACTTTCAATTGTGCTTCAGCTTTGCAAACAGACTAACACATATCAAAGAGAATCACAAATTCCAGAAAAATGGCAAAGAGGGTTACAGAGTTGAGGATCCAGCATTGGGACTGAAGCACACTGTGACCGAAATCAAAGAACGACATGATTTGAAGTATGGTTTCCTCATTAGTTATCATAGATCAACTTTCCTTTGAGCAAACCAATCTTTGATGGTGTGCTGATAACTTGTGTTGTTACTGTTCAGGTACGTTTATGTGTGGCATGCAATAACAGGATACTGGGGAGGGGTCAGGCCGGGTGGTGCTGAAATGGAACACTATGAACCCAAGCTGACTTACCCTATTTCTTCTCCTGGGGTTGAATCAAATGAGCATTGTGATGCTTTTAAAAGCATTGCCACAAATGGACTTGGCCTTGTGAATCCTGAAAAAGTGTTCAGGTTCTATGATGAACTTCACCACTATCTTTCGTCAGCTGGAATTGATGGGGTCAAAGTTGATGTTCAGAATATCCTTGAAACTCTCGGGGCAGGCCATGGTGGAAGAGTGAAACTTGCTAGGAAGTACCATCAAGCATTGGAGGCTTCTATTGCTAGAAACTTCCGTGACAATGGGATCATTTATTGTATGAGTCACAACACTGATGGTTTGTACAGGTAAATTCTTCTTTTCTTTCTTTCTTATCCGTCAATAGTGATATCCTCAAGATTTTTAATTAATCCGACTTGCCTTATTTGTTCAGTGCAAAGAGATCAGCTGTTATAAGGGCATCGGATGATTTCTGGCCAAGAGATCCAGCATCACACACAATTCATATAGCATCAGTTGCTTACAATACCATTTTTCTTGGTGAATTTATGCAGCCGGATTGGGATATGTTTCATGTAAGAAAACACAATTTGGCTTTGTTGTTCTATGATGAATTTCCGTTTACATTTTTTTGTGTTACTGGATGTTAACCTTGAAATTGTTTGTCTTGTCAGAGCCTACACCCAATGGCGGAATACCACGGAGCAGCCCGTGCTGTGGGAGGATGTGCCATCTATGTTAGGTACTCTTACTTGTCATGAACTTGTTCCGCGTCTTTCTTGGATGCTATTCAGATACAAGATATTTCATATTTGGTGTCTCTGTATGTAGTGACAAGCCTGGACAACATGACTTTAATCTACTGAAGAAGCTTGTGCTTCCTGATGGCTCTATATTGAGGGCCAAACTTCCAGGACGACCAGCAAGGGATTGCTTGTTTTCTGATCCTGCAAGAGATGGTAAAAGGTAACGAAGGAGTTAAATTATCTGAATAACATTTTCAGGGACCGGATAAAGTGATCGTACTCCATGTTCGCTAAATAGATGCTTGGTCTTGCAGTCTCCTGAAGATATGGAACCTGAACGATTTCAATGGAGTCATAGGGGTCTTCAACTGCCAGGGAGCTGGATGGTGCAGGGTCGGAAAGACAAACCTTATCCATGACGAAAATCCTGGCACGATCACTGGTTCTGTTAGGGCTAAAGATGTTGATTATCTCCCTAGAGTCGCTTGTGATGGATGGACAGGCGATAGTGTATTGTATTCTCATGTTGGTGGTATGTTTATTCAGGGCTCAGATGTTTCTTTCATACAGTTAAATTTACACCTAGTCATGCATGGTTTCGAAGAAATCACGGTTTTTCTTAACACAAGTTTCTCCGATGTCAATTGCAGGAGAAGTAGTTTACCTTCCAAAGGATGCAGGTATGCCACTCACATTGAAGTCTCGCGAGTATGAAGTTTTCACAGTGGTTCCTGTGAAGGAGCTAGCCAATGGGGTTAAATTTGCCCCCGTGGGTCTAGTCAAGATGTTTAATTCAGGAGGGGCTATCAAGGAGCTGCAATATGACTCCAGCACAACTGCGACTGTCAGCATGAAAGCTCGCGGCTGCGGCTTGTTTGGAGCATATTCATCTGCTCAACCCAAGAGAATATCAGTTGATTCTAAGGAAGTAGGGTTCGGTTTTGAAGAAGGAACTGGCTTGGTCACCATTGATTTGAGAGTTCCAGAGGAAGAGTTGTATCTCTGGAACATAACAGTAGAACTATAAAGGCTTTAGAAGATCTGTATCTGTAGCATTAGAGGAACTCGAAACAATAGTGTTGTCGAGAGCCCCACCATTTCTTCATAGCTTCTGCATAAGGGCTTCTATAGATCTTTAGGATGCATCAATGCTGATAGCTTGGGAATAAATCGGGTAGAAGATCATCATTTCCCGCCATTCTCGTTCATATTCCTGGCAATTTGCAAGGAAAATTTGGGTAATCTACTCAAGACCTAAATTAAGATTGCAAATCATTTATGTGCTATACAAATCATCGACCCGATCCGGCCTCTAATCTATTTTTTTTTTGGTAAGAATTACGTTTTTCAAAACTACACCATTAAAACATTGAAATGGTATCATTTTAGATTCTTAGCCGTATTAATTAAAATAAATCACTTCAATAACAGCTTCAATTTCCGGGAAAAAAATAACGTGCTTAACAACTCTCTCTCTCTTTTTATTTTTTTGCGGCTTAGGACTTGGGATTGTCCACATTACAGGTTGAATTACACTGAATTTTGGATATGTGTTTGTCAACATGCTTATCTACATTTTCACCGTTGGGATTCGCCTGTTCGTGATTTTACTGTGAGTTATTCCTGTCTGAATCTTCTGTCACTGTAGCAAACCCCTGAATTGCTTCGCTGTAGCAACTTGGATATTGTTGCATTTGGGATACCGTTACTCTAGAATATTTCCGACGGCGATTAAAATGATCTTGCGAATCCATCCGGTAATATTGTAGAGGGTGAGTAGAAGAAAAATATATTCCAAAAGCATACCGAGCCAAAGATGGATGCCAGAGATATGGCTGCCCGAGTGTACTGCTTTCTATGGGTTCTCTCTCTAGCTTCTCTCTGTTTTCTCCAAGTTTTGGCCGGCTGTCAATGGCTTCCAGGAGAAGCCAGCAGGGTATTTATAGCATCTATTTTCTTGTCAATTACAGCAATGCCCCTCTAATCTAATCTAATTATTTTTCAGTTCAACCGATATTCCACATCGGCGTACTTTTAAAATAACTTATACAAAGTTTTTAATATTTAAAACTCATTTCAATCCATTCAATATCTTTTTAATTTATTTTTTAATTAACTTATTTTATTTTTAAATTAAATTTATATTTTTATTAATATTAAAAAATTCATGTAAAAATTTTATAACTTAATTCATGACCAGAATCTTAACCTCAATCATAAATAAAATCAGGTTTAATAAATATAAATGAATATAAACTCAAGTTAGGATCGTTTAAAGAAAAAATAGTTTATTTATAATATTTATATTATCTAATTATACTTAATTCATCAAAGTCTTGGTAATGTAAAAGTTATAGATGATAGTGTGTAAAATAAAACTAAGAAAGTATATTATGCGTCGAAGGGTGGGATGTGATTTTTAAAACCCGATTAATTTATATTTATTTTATTTTTATTTTTAATAGTTTATAGATTAAATATTTATTTTTATTATATTTAAAAATATTTTAGCTACAAAGTTATTTTTAGTATGCTTCTTTTTATATTTTTTTAACGTAAAAACAAAGTTTATATCTTTATTTAAAAAGAAGTAATTAAAATTTAATAGGAATGCATAATATAAAAATTAGATCTCGGAGTTGTCATGAATATGTACCATATATTTTTTTTAAATATAAATACATGAAAATTACTAACTAAAAACCTAACTTGTTAATATTTATAAAAAATTAAATCATTTTAATAAATATAACCTGATTGGGTTAAAAAAATTGAATGGATCTTGTTAATAATTGATAAAATATTAGAAGTAGTGTTCTTAAATCAGAATTAAACATCTTCAAAACGACGTAGTTTGTTCCTGCCTTGGCCACGTCATCTTTAGCTATGGCAAGAATCAAGATCTCTAAAGGGCATTGTTCCTCAACCTTCCCAAAAACGAAAAGCTTCGGTCCCTAAACCCTCACATCCACGGCCACAGAGAGAGGGAAGAGAGATGTTTCAAAGCAGAGTGTTTGCTTCAATCTTGAAGAGAAACAAAGGAGGATCTATCATCAACAATGCAATAACCAATCTCAGAGGAACAAAAATAACACCTTTCAATCACTTGAGAGACATCCATCAACAACAGAACCCATCATCAAGATCCTTCCTTTATGGCTTCAAATCACTCTCCAAGGTAAAAATCCTTTGTTTCCATCTGGATTTCCTCAAATGATCTGAAATCAGAAAAACCCCTGCTTTTTATCTTATAAAGTTTGAATCTTTTGTTAAATTTTCAGGGTCATAACTGTCAGTATGTGCCATCATCAACGAGGAAAATGTCAACTGTAGCTGCTTCTGTTGGAAGTGAAAGTAAAGAGGGTCTTAGATTGCTGGTAAATGGAGGGCCTAAAGCTCAAAAAATGGTGGGTATATGGCTATTTGGCTCTGCTGCTTGGGTTTTCAGCATGGTGATTCTTGGTGGTGTTACACGGTTAACAAGGTCTGGTCTTTCAATGACTGATTGGAAATTTACTGGCGGTCTTCCTCCTTTATCAAACGAGGACTGGTTGATTGAGTTTGAGAAGTATAAGCAATCACCTGAGTATAAAATGTAAGCTCTTGCAAGCAATGAAAGTAGTCTTTTTTAGTTAGAGTAAGTTCATTTTGTAGAATTAGTAATTTTTTAGTTTTGTTTTTTGATATTTTGCAGTGTAAATAAAGGGATGAATGTTGAGGATTTCAAATTTATTTACTGGATGGAATATGCACATCGAATGTGGGGAAGGGGATTAGGGATCATTTTTGCTTTGCCATTTTCATGGTTTCTGAGAAAACGGTATGTAACAGTGAGGCTTGGAGCTAAACTTTGTGGTCTTTTTGCTCTCGGTGCGGGCCAAGGTTTAATTGGTTGGTGGATGGTTAAAAGTGGTTTAGAGGTAAAAAAAACTTAACTTTGGTGTTAATTGGGTGTGAATTTGTGCAAAATGGCGAGACTTATGAGTGACTTTGTTAAACTCAGGAGCCAGCATCTGAATATGCTCAGCCGAGAGTAAGCCCTTACCGTCTTGCGGCGCATCTTACTTCGGCATTTGTTATTTATAGTGGGCTTTTCTGGACTGCTCTTTCTGTTGTAATGCCTGAACCCCCTGCAGAATCTCTAGCTTGGGTTCGTGGGGCGGCGAAGGTAAAGAGGCTTGCCCTTCCTGTAAGCCTTATTGTAGGGGTTACTGCCGTGTCAGGAGCATTTGTAGCTGGAAATGATGCTGTATGTAGTCTATTTTAATTCTTTTCTTGTTCCTCTTCTTTCACAAGAGTATTTTGTGCAGCCTGTGGTACGATTATAAACAAATTCTCTGGTGCATGCTTACGAACAAATTTTTTATCATGCTTTTTCCGTGTAATGCAGGGGCATGCATTTAACACTTTCCCAAAGATGGGTGATACATGGATTCCTGATGATATATTTGATTTGAAACCAGTAATTCGCAACTTTTTTGAAAATACATCGACAGTGCAGGTAATTTGTCTGTATAATTTATCAATTCTGGAATCGTAGTTTTCTTAATGATCACAGAAGTGCAAATTCTTAGTTTAGACTCTTATAAATTATGGGAATGGAATTTACATAATGTAATGGATAGAAGGAACAATGAAGAAACGAGAAGAGGACATGCCTTGAAGTTTCTTTCTGAACGAGGAGAGAAATTTAGAGTTTGCTCTTCATTTTTAGCTTTTACACCTATTGCAGTTAAGTGGCCTGGAACTACAGTAAAACCACTTGTTCATACAGTGTCATATTGGGCCTCAAGATAAATAGTGAAACTCACTTGCTCAGAATAACAAACAAGGGTTTTTAACTGTCCTTGGGAGCTTAAAGAAACCCTGATTCTTGCAGTTTTGTAAATAACTTAAAACTCACAGATGATGTTACAAGTTTGTTATTTAGCTTTTCAAATGATATCTTCTTGTTCACTGGCATATAAAGATTCTATAAACAATAGGTATTGGACACTGATTTGTCTTTCTCGAATGAATGTTTGTAGCTCGACCACCGTATCCTTGCAATCACAAGCTTGACTTCAATTGGTGCTTTATGGTGGTTCACAAGAAAGTTGGACATACATCCAGCTGTGAAATCTTTGATTGGAGCGACTGTTGGCATGGCTACTCTTCAGGTGATTGTCCTAATCCATGGATGCTCTTTCCATTATCAACTACTTTTCCCAGGTTCCATGGTCATATTTGTCATTGTTGTAGGTATCCTTGGGGATATCAACCCTTCTATCATATGTTCCTGTATCACTAGGAACTGCACATCAGGCTGGGGCTTTAACACTCCTGACGTTTATGATTCTGCTCAATCACACTGTGCGGAAGCCATCCGCATCTCTTCTCAAGTCACTGCCTCAAGTTGTGAAGACAGCCATGTGATGAGCCTAGAGCTTTGCAAGGAGAACTAGGTTAATTTAATCAAATAGAGATTCTTTTACTGGACCCTTGATGTTGTTATAATTCAATTTAATATTCATATTTAGGATCCACTATTTGAGGGCAAAAGAGGGACAGCGTTCTTGGTTTGCTTGTATTGCGAAAGCATTAGGAACCATGCAAACCCCATCATTTTGTATTAATTGAAATTTGAGTTGTCAACGAATTTGCACCTGGATACTTTGGAGATCTCTGCCTCCAGCTTTAGATGCGCTCTTAAGTGATGTTACGCCAAGTATTCGTTTATTGAAAACTTTTAATCTATTTCTCCGTCTTTTACTTGTGATATCATAATAACATGAAATAATGTTTTGTCATGGAAACAAAAAAAAAAACCTTTCGCTTCACGTGACAAACACTAGCCCCTTTTCATTTCTGTTTATTTCTATAGCATTATGGATAGATATGATTACTGGCATTGATGCACCGGTTGGCACATTGCGACGCTGAAAATGGTGCCATTGCCACTGGATGAGGAAATTTTTGGAGGCTTGTGTTGTCCACCTGGTGAGCAACATGCGACTGACTGACTGAAACGCCTGCCTGGTGAGTCTCATGACCTAACGCGTTAACACCCCCCCACCCCACAGGGCCAGTGAGAACCCAAACCAAAGAGATGGAACACACCAATCAATGGCAGATCCTAGTCATCACCCAAGACAACAGCAGCTCTCTGCTGGTTCTCACAAACTCTCAGGCAGCTCATTGGTCTATGCATCAGCAGCTTGCTTGGCAACGGGCGGCCCACTTCTTGGCATGTCAGGGCTCAGTTTCCTGGCATCCTTGACACTGCTTTTAATAACTTCACCTCTCTTGTTGATCTTTAGACCCCTAATACTTGGTGCTCCCCTTGTGCTTGTTGGTGCTACCGCTCTGGTTTTGCTACAATGATGGGGCTTGCTGGAATGGCCATGATTGTTTGGATAGTGAGGTCAGTTTTTATAGGGAGAGAAGATGGTTTTGGCAGTGATGATGTCGTGGATATGATCAAGTAGGCTGGTGAGAGAGTAAAGGAAAATGGCCAAGAATGAGCA
>Ga0325410_1009950_pt1 | contig 10091 bp, 5 predicted proteins | sample PopdelMetagenome_16_FD_206182 | JGI IMG/M metagenome (GOLD analysis project Ga0325410, IMG submission 206182) | Populus deltoides microbial communities from Bellville, Georgia, United States - Xylem-PdIQD-R3 | ecosystem: Host-associated > Plants > Phyllosphere > Stem > Wood/Secondary xylem...
AAAAAATAAATATTAAGGCTAAAAGGCATTGATACTAATATTTTTTTAAGAAAAAAAAAAGATAGTCATTTCTCCAAGATTTTAATATTTGTCCTATCATTTTTAATTTTTTTCAAACAATAAAATTATTTCTTTCGCAAAATTGAAAACCAACCCAATATCGTTATATTTTTCTATGATGTGATAACTTGAAAGAAAGCCATAGAAACCAAATCATCAAGTCGAATTATCAATTAATGCAATATGGGATGATGAAAAAAAATCTTAGATGGTCAAACTAAAAATAAAAAAAATAAAAAATATATTTTTAATTAAATAAAGAGCTACCATTTCACCTAACTTTGAATTTAGATCCCGTCATTTTTTATTTTTCTCAAACAATCAAACTAAATTCTTCTTTGTAAAATTAAGAACCAATGCAATGTCAGAACTCTTTTTTTATCTATGAAAAAACAAAGAATCATGAAACAAATCATGAAATCCAACTGCAAATTAACTAAATATAAAATGATTAAATTTAAAAATAATAATTAAGTTGACAAAAAAATTAAGAAAAAAAACACTATAAAATTTACAATGAACTAAACTCCTAAATTCAAGTTGGAAAAATATTCATTTCTTCTCTGCTTTTGTCAATTTTCTAGCAACTATGAACTAAACTCTTAAATTTGATTCAAAAGGGATACACACTATCTCCATTAGCAAGTTGTAAGAAGTAACATTATCTTTGTAATTCTTTCGGATTCAAGTATTTATTTTTTCTTATTCAGAATTATGTTATTGATTGTTATTCAAGCTTATTGAATTGTTTTGAGATGACATGTATGCTTTCTAGTTTCTTTCAATATGTAATTATTGTTAGGAACTAGAGTAAGAAGCAAAAGAATTAATTTGATTGCTGCAACTCTCATCTTGATTTATTAGAGAAGAATAAACTAAGTTAAATTGTCAAGTTTTTGAACGTTTGTTTAGAATAAATCACAGATTTTATTTCTAAGACTGTTGCCGAGTGAATGAAAATTGCTTTCAATATTATATTCGCTTGATGGTAAGAAATTGATTAGAGAGCTTTTCCTAATTAATGTAATCTTAATCTCATTGATTTCCCTTAACTTTAAAGGATATCAAATTTATTTACTTAATGTGAAAGAATATTTATTTTACTTCGATGATCAGTATATTTATAGAAATTGATGTGTAGACCCTTGAATTGATTTAATGACATATCAATTTATTATTTTTAAAATTATTTTTTTTGAATTTTTCATTCAAGACCCCCGTTCTTTATAATTTCAGTATATTATAGGAAGATTAAACGAAATTTTCCTTGAGTTCGATTTGGTATTCACAATCATACTATAAATTTATTTTGTTTGTAATAGTTAAGTCAGAATTATATTTTGATGGTTTTAACAACCTAACAAGAAGTAAAGGTGATATATGTTTATGGGTATCTAGAAGAGACATTCACAAAGCCATTAGTTAGAGAGAAAAGGAGAATGGGCATTTTTAATACTTAAAGGTTGTTTATGTGATTATAGGAAACAAGTCGCACTAGTGTGGGGAAGATAGAAATATTGATATTGTGGCTTGGCCTAGAAAACCTCATTTCATTGAGATAATTTGCAAAACCAAGGCCAAAAGCTAATTGCATGTTTGTAACTAACATGAAGATAAGGAGATGAGATATCAATAGAGTGTGACATATAAATGAGTATGGGTCATGTACATTTTGAGTGGTTGATGGCATGATCTTTCTTTTTTTACTTTTGTTTTTAGTGGATGGTGGCATGCCAATACATTATGAGTCATGGGTCATTTGGAATCATTGGTTTTCTTTATTAGAAAACCAAGGCCAAAAGTTTTTTTTTTTACCTAGGTTAACTCAATTGACCCATAACTCGGTCATTATCTCTAGTCGACCACAGGGTCAAGTTTAAAAATTATAGTTAATCCTTTCCCACCAAGTTGATATAAAAAAAAATCAACGATTCAAAAATTGATCCAGTTTAGGTTTCAAGTTGAATTGGTTTTGATATTGAGTAATCCAAACTTGGGTCTCATGACTTAGTTAACCCGGTCTAAACTTAGTTGGGTCAACATCAAAGAATTTCTTACAAAAATTATAAACTTAGATTGATTCTGTGATCTCCAAGTTGATTTGACAACCAATAACTTAACAAGGTCTAACAATTATAATTTTTAATATGTTGTAGTATTTATTGATCATTGTATATCTCAAAAACACCATACTGAATATTAAAATGTGTGGGATATTCATTATAGACACCAGCACTGTTCACGCACAAACAAATCATTGTGGATGGTCATGTTTATTTTTTGACAATTTATTTTGGTCCCTGATGTTTTATTTTAGACAATTCGATCCTAATTTAAATCCAATTGCTTCTGATTTCTTAGTTAAGGGTGGAATTGGAAAAATATGGACTAAAAAGAAAAAGGAGTCAAACATGGGTGTCGTGCTAGAAGTTTTGAGAAAAATACATTTTGGTCCTTTAACTTTCAAAATAACACAAATTATATGATTTTGGTGTCTCATTTTTTTTTTCAAATTCAATTTTGATACAAAAAATTATTTTTAATTCCTCGTTGAGAGAGGAGAGAGAGAGATCGTCGGATTCTGTCAATAAAGATAGAAAAATGTTGTTGACACCAAATTAGGCAACCAAAATAATCAATGTTTGTGTCAAATGGTACTATTTGATGAGGAGAATTCATATTAGGTGTTTTTATACCTTTGAAGTTCATGAAAAAACATATATGAGATCGGTTTGATTTTTTTATTTTGAGTTGAATTTGGTTTTTTGGGATGATTTATTGGTTTTTTAGGCAATGGATAGGTTTATCATGGTTTCTAAGGTGTTTTTGGTATAAAAAAAAGGGTTGAAAACCGATTTTAGGGTAAAAAAACCTAAGCCTTGATTTTCCAACCACTATGATGGCTGAAATCTAGGCAAATTGAACGATGTGTCATCTGATTTTTTTTTTCAACTAGTTGCAACAAAAACAAATAAGGGCCTAGTCGCATGGGCTTGCCAGAGCACGCCCCTACATGGGCCTTGACAAATTGGGTTAGGCAGGCTGACCTGGCTTGTCAAGCCTAGTAATGCCTATCCTTTGTTTTTTTTCTAAAATATTTTTTTTTAATTATGTTTTAAAATTAATGCTTTTTTATATTTTTTTTTCTCTAATTATTTTTATTTATATTTAGATTAATATAATTTCGCTCTTTTATTTTATTTAGAGAACATCTTTTAAATTACAATTTTTTTTTTGTTATGCATTTAAATTTTGAAGAGTTTTATTTATTCATCTATAATTTTTTTTTTATCTTTTGTATAGATGAACTTTATTTTTGAAAATAAAAAAAATTACTTTCAAATAATTTTTCTAATATATGCAACCTTACACAATGTTGTTTTCATCTTTTATTTTATTTGAGCAATTTAATTTGTGTCTCTATTTCAATTATTGTTTATTATTGTTTGGTTGAATAAAAAAATTATTTTAATAAATAAATTTAACAGATATAACAGATAAATATTTTGTCTTGTGTTTGCTTTAGCTGTTTATAATCAACCAAGTTAAGCTTTCACGAAAGTATTGTTTGGTATTATAGTCTAACCATGCATTGTAATAGTTTTTTTATTTTTTTTTTTTTGATATATCAAAATAAAAAATATTATTTTAATATATTTTCAAACAAAAAAAATTTTAAAAAAAAAACACATAACATTCTCCAAAACAAGCTTAAAGTAAAGAAGGGTGGAAAAATGAATCTATTTTCACTTTTAACCCTTCCTAAATTTGTGGATAAAGGTTTTATTTTTCTTTCACTGAAATTGCTAACATAACTGCATAGTATCTTCTTCAATGTTCTCTTTATTTTTACTAATAAAGTCCTATGCTTTTATTTTTTATATATATTTTTCACAAATGCGTATAATATTTTTGATGTGTTGGATGTTTTATTTCATATTTTTATTAATTAATTTACTAAATGTTTATCACAAGTAATTACTCAACTGAAAATAAAAATAAGAAGAAAAGGAAAAGGAAAAGGAAAAGGAATACGTTACAAGCCTAGAGTCCACACAATGTCTTATCCAAGTTCGCTGCCTTCCAAGACCCCCGCGCTCTTTTTTAGCTGTTTTGTCCATCTGCATCCACTCTCTTAGCTGCCATGAAAAGCTCCACCTCTTGCTCAAGGTCAGCCCATCTATCTCTCTCTCCCTCCATTTCTCTGTGTTTTAAGTTTTGTAGCCTTAAGAGTCCCTTGTAATGCTCATTTTCTATCTACTAACTTAGGTTGATATTTGATATTCATGCTTGTATTCTTCTGTCAATTCAAGTAAATATTTATTGCTAATTTTGTAAATGCTTCTGTTCTATTCTTCGTTTAGCAATCAATGTTTTCTTTAGTAATTGAAAAGCTACAAGCTGTGGAGAGTTTTGCTTTCTGTGTTTTTCTAAGTTTAATTTAAGGAGGAGGTGGCCAGTGCATACGTAAGCTAATGCTGTGTCTAATCCTAGAGGCCTAGACCGAGGCCATAGCACACCAATCTTGAATTTATTGATGAATTATTCATGCATTTTTCTGCCAATACTATAATGGGTTTTGTCATAATTTACATGCTTTATAGGAAAATCAAGATTTTCTCTTGAGGGTCACTTATGTTGGGTGATATGTGTTAAAACATAAAAGACTTATCTTTGGCCTTCATCTAACAGATTTAAGTTATTAAGTTGAATGGTTCTTTGATAATATATTGAATTCGAATTGAAGGAACAAAATGATGACTTTCGTTGTTGTGACTCTTAGTAGGCTGGTTGGTCTAAAAATGTGGAGAGAATAATAGCGCATGACTGATACAACTTGATCATTCTCAGATTGAAATTGAAATTCCAAAGACTGAAGGATGGCATTGGCGGCAAACCCATTTTGTTTGTCCCAAGAACAATATATTATCAGCAGTTCTTCCGTTGCTAAGTCAGGACTTGCAAGTGATGGCAGGTTTCATAGGCGACAGAGGCTTCATTTCCATGGGGCAGTTTTGTTTAAATTTTGGCCAAATAGCAGAAAGTTGAGATACATTCAGTCGATAAGGTCTCATAGACATCACTATGGGGGGGTGATAAGATGTTCAAATCATCTCTCAGACTGGACAAAGAAGTTTTCTTCTTTGTGTAGCTCTAGTAGTAGAAGTATGCCCAAGGTAAACTCCTGAATGATGTTAGTATATTTTGTTTTCAATGTGGAGATAGTTAATTAAAAACCATTTCATTTCTGACCTATGTTTTGTTTAATTTTTGCCTGGTATTTGTCTTTAAGGCAATAGAAAGACTTAATTATGTGGTATTGAGTGTGATAAATGCCCTGAAAGAAAGAAACAGCTTGGAGTGCTTGAAACTGGCTGGCATACTACTATGTGCATTACTGGTCATTCCATCAGCTGATGCTGTTGATGCTCTCAAAACTTGTACCTGCTTATTGAAGGAGTGCAGGTAATCCAAATCGGTTAAAAGATTTTTTGGAATTGGTAATTAGGATCATATCATGTAATTTCTTGCTGAGTTAAATTCAATGGTAACCAGTGGGTCCACTGCACTGCTGGCCAACATATCAATGCAGCTAACTCTACTAATTTAGAATGTTTACCTCAAGCTATTTTCCTATGTGCTTGGGATTTCCCTTACTGTTATTTTGTTGGTCAAATCAGAGCTTCTAACTTAAGAAACAGAACTAGTGGTAAAAAAACTTCTTTTGAGTAGTTTGGATTGCAGAGTAGGTCAAATATCAGACACCATGAAGTGTTAGAGAACAGTGCATAGCATAAATCTAATAGAAGTTAATTTATTTCTAACATTTCATTGTAAAAATATCCTTAAAACCTGATTTAACATTTTATGTAGGATATATTTCAGTAATCTGTCTGTATGTGGTTTATGATGGCCTAGTGTTATGCAATTTAGAAGATACACTAGTATAATAATGGGTTTAGGTTAGCATTTCATGCTGGAAAAAGAGTGAGATTTGATATGGAGATGGTGTGGTATTGGTGGGAATTAGTTGCTGAAAGTTTTGTTAGCATAGAGATTTCCTTCCATTTAACCTGCAATTTCATTTGGATCCTTCATCATTGACTTCTACTTACCAGCTTGTTATTGTCAGGCTAGAATTGGCAAAGTGTATTGCGAACCCATCTTGTGCAGCTAATGTTGCTTGCCTCCAGACATGCAATAACCGGCCTGATGAGACTGAATGCCAGGCAAGTTCTGTTCATTCTCTTAACATGCTCACAGATACAACTGCAGAAAGAATATGTATAAGCAGAATCCTCACTAGCAGCTTAAGCTTTTAAAGGAAACAGTGCACATGGCCTGCAGGCCCTGTATACAATGCAGCACAGGCAAGGGGTGACATTGATTTTAGAACAAACAAACCTCTGTCAGCTTAAGCTTTTGAAGTAATTGGTTGTCTAAAAACCTGGTTCTACCTTGTAGCCGGTGAGGTAAACTATAGTATTCAATGAGCAACCCTCCTTTTGTTATATTTTGCAGATCAAATGTGGTGACCTATTTGAAAACAGTGTTGTCGATGAATTCAATGAGTGTGCAGTTTCACGAAAGAAGTGTGTACCTCGGAAGTCTGATGTTGGGGAATTCCCTGTCCCTGATCCTGCTGTTCTTGTTGAGAACTTTAACATGGCAGATTTCAGTGGGAAGTGGTTCATCACTAGTGGCTTAAATCCTACTTTTGATACTTTTGACTGCCAATTGCATGAATTCCATACAGAATCCAACAAGCTTGTTGGAAACTTGTCATGGAGGATAAAAACTCCAGATACTGGCTTTTTCACTCGTTCAGCTGTGCAAAGGTTTGTGCAAGATCCAGTGCATCCTGGAATACTCTACAATCACGACAATGAGTATCTTCACTATCAAGATGACTGGTAATTGCTTCTGCCCGTTCTACTTTTTTATGTCGTTTTTGTTGGTCTCATTATGGATTCAAGCTAAACCATTGGAGGTCCTTCCTGAAAAGACATAATGCTTACTCCATCATCAAGCATCAGAAACTAGATTAATTAATAATCACTGTTTATCATAATTATTTCTCCAGGTATATTTTATCATCGAAGATAGAAAATAAACAAGATGATTATGTATTTGTGTACTACCAAGGCAGAAATGATGCATGGGATGGATATGGCGGTGCAGTTGTGTACACAAGAAGTGCAGTTCTACCAGAAAGCATTGTTCCTGAACTTGAGAAGGCAGCAAAAAGCGTAGGAAGAGACTTTAGCAAATTCATCAGAACAGATAATACTTGTGGGCCTGAGCCTCCCCTTGTAGAGAGACTGGAGAAGACTGTAGAGGAAGGGGAGAAGACTATTATAAAGGAGGTTGAAGAAATAGAAGAGAAGGTAGAGAAGGTAGGGAAGACTGAGTTGAGCTTGTTCCAGAGATTGACAGAAGGATTTAAAGAAATCCAAAAAGACGAGGAAAATTTCTTAAGAGAATTAAGTAAAGAAGAGATGGATCTATTAAATGATCTGAGAATGGAAGCAGGTGAGGTGGAGAAACTCTTTGGACGAGCACTGCCTATAAGGAAATTAAGATAGAATTCATCTTTAAGAGGACATATTGGTTAGACCATATATTGATAGATTCTTCTTATTTAAAACAAAAAAAATATTCATGCCTTTTATTCTTTGAGAAATGTATAGCCAAAATTCTGTCTACACTTTCTCTGATTCTCCCAGAGAAGGAAATCTTGATTTCCTCCAGAATCACCTGCATTGAGTCCTGTGTTGCTCCGAAAACATATCTACACAATAGGTAACCAAGGATGATGGATCCAAAAACGTGATCAAGCTTAAGTTTTTCTTTGTCAAACCCCAACTTGAAGGTGACAAATTAATCCTCACTTCACAACCATATTAGCTGTGATCAAGCTTAAGTCTTTCCCATCCATGCATTCCGTTCACTAAAAGTCAATGCAGATGATACCTATTCTAACTGAACTGTCTGAATATAACTGAAGTTTTCAGGATTGGAACAACAAAAGCATGAAGAATAAAACAATTGTTTTTCAAATTTATATCAGAACTTTGCAGTTTACATCACAACATTAAATACTATCATTACTTCAGAAGAGAAAAACAATGACCAGAGACAACCAAACCCTCCACTTAACCAGTCCCGAAATTAAGGACTTGAAGCATACACACACCCCTCCTAAGTAAAGCAAGCAACCAGAAGGAATAACAGGTCATTAAATCCTCCATGAGACTCCAATTCAAGAGTGACTAAAGCTGGTAGCAATAGGTATAACAATCACAAGAATGATTATCAAAAGAAGAATGATCCCAATGCACATCCACTTCCTGCTGCTCTTCTGGTAACCTTTAGCACTCTTGAGCTCTTTGGTACCATCCTTCACATAGTGGCTAGCATTCAACACATGGTGCTCAATATCATCCATCTGCTCCCCCTGCGCCTCCACCATCACTGCCATGTCCAAAAACACCTGGTGCAGCTCCAACAAGCTCTTCTCAATCTCTTTGGCAGCATCATGTCTATCCTGAATTTCCACCACAGTCTCCAACACCTTCCCTTTCCCATGCTCCTGAATTGCACGTTTTAAGAACTCTTCACCCCCACTACCATCAGAGATGATCTTATCAATGACTTCCTCATCTGGGTACTCTCCAGTAACAGTGAAATACCTCCTACCAACAGTATCTTTGTACTCCGTCATCATTTTTTGCCTTAGACCTTGAAAATCCATCATCAGCTCCTTCAATTTCTTGCGCAAGCCATTAGTAACGGCAATCCTTGTTCTATAAATCGGAGTTCCTTCCTTATACCCTGAGAGGCGCCTATTAGCAGCATTTGCTCGGTCCATTTCTTCAAGCTGGGATTTAATACTTCTGGCCTTTTTCTGGACAGTAACAATATCTGTGTTGATTTTGTTTCGTAGTGATTTTAAGGCCTCGGGTTTATGTAAGGTCTTGCTTTCTTCATTAGCTTCTTGCAGCTGGTCAAGAATCTCACGGATCGATCCCATTTCTTTCTTGACATTCTCAGCTTCTTCAAGGAACATACCAAGGTTGCTTTCCATGGTGTTTGATGCATTTGCCATTTCTACAACAGGGTCAGGACCAGCTTCAAGATCTTTCATGGCCTCTTTCTTTAGGTCCACATAGCTCATGAAGGATTTGGTCATTAGGTCATTCATCTTAACAAGTTTTAAAATTCACAAACCTGGAAAAAAAACCCACATGACATAAAGATTTTGAATCAGATTGTAAAGAAGTTACTACAATTTCAAAGAGAAAGATGACCTAGTTGATTGAACAATACAAAACATTAAAAAACATAGAACAAAGACATTGGCATTGTATGATTGTTAGCTTTGTCGAATCTGAGATCAAGTCTACGTACCAAAAAGATCCCTAATAGTTTTAATTGCAGAAAGAAACACCAATCTAATCAAACACTTACCTTTCTCAAATTGATAAAAACAGCAACAATTGAATCTTCAGGGAGAGATTCAAAATGGAAGGAGGGTTATTGTTGGATTAGAAGAGGAAACGAGAGATTCAAAATGGAAGGAGGGTTATTGTTGGATATTAGAATTTTGATATGGAAACGCAAGCTCAGCTTTGTTGTAGATTTGAGTCAAAAGAGGGTGCTTAAAAGGAAGCAGAAATCCCCCAATAGGAGATCAAAATAAACTAGCCGTTAAACTAGCCTCTCCCCAACGGCTATATACTCTCTCGTTATCTACTGGACATTTAAATATGTAGGGTCAACTCTTCCACCAGGTGAGTCCATATACCGGATATTAAAATTTGAAAAAGATGGTGGGGAGGGATTCGAAAATATTATATAATTAATCCCTTTCTTCCTTGGTGCTAAACAGATTCTAAGTGTTAAACAGGTTCTAAGTAACTGGTCCGCATTAAAGGTCGGACTAAAAATGTTTTGAATGAAAAGCTCTCTGACGAATTATTAAAGTTAACATTAAACCTCTTTCCTTGATTTTTTATTTTTTATTTTTT
>Ga0325410_1009951_pt1 | contig 10091 bp, 4 predicted proteins | sample PopdelMetagenome_16_FD_206182 | JGI IMG/M metagenome (GOLD analysis project Ga0325410, IMG submission 206182) | Populus deltoides microbial communities from Bellville, Georgia, United States - Xylem-PdIQD-R3 | ecosystem: Host-associated > Plants > Phyllosphere > Stem > Wood/Secondary xylem...
AAAGGGACTAATTGCATGAGTCTCCAAATAGGAAAAGGATGAGCGGCGGAAAAGTGAATTTTCCTATCCAGGTTTTTTGACCTCAGGCTAATGTAAGGGCCAGTCCCTTCTTATATTTTATTTTTTAACTTTTTATTAATATTGTGGTAGTAGTTATTTTTTAAAATAATTTTTATTTAAAAATATATTAAAATAATATTTTTTTATGTTAAAATTTTTTTTTTGACATCAGCACGTCGAAATAATTCAAAATTATAAAAAAATTAATTTGAAGCAAAAATAAATAAATAAATTTTCAAAAATGCTTTTTAAATACAAAAATATACAACTCAAAATCTTTTAAGCTAGCCGATTATAACTCAATATGTTTTCAAAGGTTGATATACTCAGTAATTCATAACAATATTGATACCAGTGCATCAAATATACGAGTGATATAGGGATTTTAAATAGTCAATATTTACATTAAAAACATATTTATAAACTAGTGAAAAAGGTTTAAGTCTAATTAAGAAGAGGTTTCTACTTATCAAATAATAACTCCTTACTTAATTGTTAGATTGTGTTTAGATTTTACAAAGATATTCTAAAAGTCTCTTTCTATATTGTAGTTAGTTGGTTATGCCGATTTACATACATTGGAAAGGTCTTCAAAAGATACCATTTGATTTAGTTATGTTAATTTTCTATTGAATTTTGGATTTTCGGCCTTAATTTTGATTTTGATTTTTATTTCTCTCTTATTTGTGTGGGATTTTTATTTTCCTTTCTTGTAAGAGTTGGTTATGAACCTATTTAAAGGTTGTAATCCTCTTTGGAGAGGAAGACAATCAAAGAGAAAAACTATTCAGTAATATGGTTACATGGGGTGTGAAAGACAATCTTTTCCTAGGTTTACTTCACAATTGTGTCCTAGCACACAACGTGCTTTGAAAACAAAGTTGAATCTGAGTGTTGTTTTTCATCCGACATATAGGCAATTTGAAAGAACAATTTAGACTCTACAAGATTTGTTAAGAGCATGTATACTGGAATTTGGTGGCAACTAGGAAGATTATTTACCACTTATAGAATTCACGTATAAGAATAGCCATCAAGCCACAATAAAGATGGCTTCTTATTAGGCATTGTATGGTAGAAGATGTAGAACATTGATATGCTGGGAAGAAGTTAGGGATGAAAAGATGATTTGACCCGAGTTAATACAGGTTACTTATAAAAAAGTGAGAATTATATGGAACAAAATGAAGGCAGCTCAAGATAGACATAAAAGTTATGCTAACATTAGGTGAAGACCCCTTAAATTTCATGAAGGAAATAAAATGTTTCTAAAGGTTGCCCTATGAAAGCATTTGTTGAGATTTGGAATTAAAAGGAAATTGACATCAAGATATATAGGGCCTCTTGAGGTTATAAAAAAGATTGGGCTTATAGCCTTTAAGCTAGCCTTACCTCTCCATCTGGCCATGATACATGATGTATCCAATGTCTCACTTCTTTAACAAACCGAAATGGACCCTTCCAAAATAATGCCCTAAGTTTCCTTGGAAATTGAAAAAGATTTGATACTAAAAGTGAAGCCAGTAAGAATCTTAGAATAATAAGAATGAACTTAGAAATAAAATAGTAACAATCTTAGAATAATAAGAATGAACTTAGAAATAAAATAATTCACATAGGGAAAATATTGTGGAAAAACTCTCAAATTAAAGAGGAGACTTGTGAGAAAGAGTCTGAAAAATAGAAGAAGTACCCTAAATTATTTTTGGAATCAGGTATATGATGCGAATTTCAAGAATGACATTTTTATTAGGTGAGGAGAATGTGAACATCCGATCAAAATTGTATACCTTTGAACAAATCCATGTGATAAATGTAAATGACTTAATATATAAAGAATATTTTAGGATGTTAGTATTTGTAGTTACTATAATGCTTACTTTTATTATTTGGTTGAAATTATCATGTTATAAACATAAATGACTTAATATATAGAGAATTAGTATTCAAAAGAGAATAATGGTATGATTTGGCTTTTAAAAATGGGAATGCTGAATTTAATGAGCATCTATATGGAGATACTAGAGTTCATGTGGTATTCATAAAAGAATACCGGATTGATTTGGCTTTCAAAATGGAAATGCTAGTTTAATGAGTATCTATGTGTGAATACTAGAGTTTATGTGGTATTCAAAAGAGAATGTCAGGTTGATTTGGCTTAAAATAAGGGAATATTAGATTTATGAGTAATCGTTTGAGGATACTAGAATCTATGTGGTATTCAAAAGAGAGTATCAAATTGATTCCCTTCAAAAACAGGAATGACAAATTAATGAGTATCCATGTGAGGATACTAGAATTTATTGGTATTGAAGAAAATATAGGACTTGTAGGATTTTTGTTAGAAAATTTGGTAAATAAATACATGGTTAGGATCATTAGACAAAGAAATAGAGTAATAGGAGAAAATTACCAACGATTTTGGCAATGAAATATAATCGCTGGATTTAAATTATTTATCAAATGGATAATCAAATTTTTTTTGTTAGAGTAATTAGATTGATTATTCCTTCTAAGAAAATATTATTATTATTATTATTATTATTATTATTAGTGGTGGTGGTGGTGGTGGTGGTGGTGGTGGTGGTGGTGATGGTGATAATTTAATTAACGTATTGATAATAATATAATTCTTAAATTTCAGGTTCATCTCATACTCATCAGGATTAATGCTCTACTGCAATTAAATCTCTTTTATATGTATTTTGTTGTAAATAGTTTTGTTTAGTAATGATATAATGAGAAGAATTATGTAATTAACTTAGTTTAATTTTTTTGTATGAGATGTTTGGATTATTATGGATGATGGAAAGGCTTAAGATAATTAGACCATTGCGTGTAAGTATATAATGATGATTAGGATGTTCAAAATACGAAGAAAACTCTATGAAGATTTTGGTAAAGATTTAGCATATAAGATGGGATGAAAAAACATTTATTGTGTTTCATTAACCTAATTGAGAGTATGCCTAAAAGGATGATGTGTGAATCCTTTGCGAGCACTATGATTATATCCTTTTATTGCTATCATTTATTCATCTTGGATTATAAAATATTTTTCCTATCTAAATTCTGACATTTCTAAATTACATAAAATTTATATAATTAATTAAAAACCTCGAGTTAAATTAGAGGAGAATTAAATGAGAAATTAATTTTACAACCTGGAAAAATAAAGAAAGAAAAGACAGAACATACAAACCCTATTTAATATTACAACTATTCAACCATAAAAACACAATCACATTGGTCTTTAATGTTCATCACCATCCATCATGCATAAGAACATATTAATATGTATAATAAAATCATTGCATGCTTCAATACTAATTATTGGCTTTATATGCAATTTAAAATAATATTTCTAACACTTATAAATATTAAATTCAAATCCAATTTGATAATTTTTCAAATATAATAATTTTTTTAAAACATACATTCTTTCATTGAAAAAAATAAGTTTCAAAATTTAATAATAAAATTAATTATATTAAAATTCTTATTAATATCCTAAACTATTTTAGGATCAATTAAATAAAAATATTCTAGTTTAAAAACTCTCTTTACTTTAGAAAAGCTATTTTTCTAAACATTATTTAATTAAGTATTTTAATTAAATCCTAAACCTATTAGGATATGACAAAACCAAAAAAATATTGGTTATAAACATTTTCATTCAATCCTAATCTAATTAGAAAAATTAATTCTATAATTAATTTAATTTAGGGTTTCAATTTTAATATAAAATCATTATTTTATATATGAAGGGCTAAAATCATAATTTCAGCCCCAATACCTAAAAATAATTATATATAAATTGTATGGGTAGATACATAATTCTACCCCTCAAAAACCTTAATCTAAGTAGTAGGGGTAGAATTGTAATTTTTGTAATTTTTCCCATGTCATTTTCTTCTTTTTGCAGCTGTTGTTGCTGCTAGCATGGTTTGCCCATGCCGGTGGTAACCATAATCGGTGGTAGTAGTATTGCCGCTGCACTTGGTGGCTACGCCGGGCAAGAGCCCTCGCACTACCTGCGCAACACCCATGGTAGCACCAACAACGTTTGGCGCTGTTGTGGCCTTCTACCAACTATGACTGGTTGTGCGTGTTGCATAACCAAGCGTGCCAACAACATTGGTGTCGCTATTGGTGGTTGTTGTAATGACCTAAAACCATTTAAAAAAATTCAGTGGTGAATTTCAGTCAGATTCGGTCAGAACAGTAACCAAAAAGAATAATAAGAGAAAACAATGCTTTTGGGAAAAATAAATTTAATCCGTAGTTAACGCCAATAAATAACACTAATTGTCTAACAAAGGTTCTGCTACAACTGTTGGGTTCTCAAATTTTACACACGCAATAAAAACTGTAAAAAAATTTTTTTTAGGACTTTTTATGATCATGTTATATAGATCTAGAGGATTTTAGGGATTTATTATCTAAAGATTTGATTTTTTTAACTTTGAATAATTCTTTAAAGGTTGGAATGTCGTAAATCACAAGGCATCCAATTGTTTAGCCTCTAACCGTAATCCACACAAACTACCATTAAAAAATCTCTTAAATCCCTATTTAGAAGAGAGGGATTCCTATGGCTAGAGTGCTAACTCTCTATTCCGTGACTTACATAGTTTTTTTTACTAACAGACAATCACAAAAAAAAAGAGATATATAGCTTACTATTTATAGAAAAATCTAAAAAACTCTATAGTTGGCAAAATATCAATTCGTCGCCTGCATAATATTCATAAGCTAATTCAAGACAATTTTAGAAATTAACTCAATCAAGGCCTTCTACCAACTGTGACTAGTTGTGCGTGTTGCATAACCAGGCGTGCCAACAACATTGGTGTCGCTATTGGTGGTTGTTGTAACGACCTAAAACCATTTAAAAAAATTCAGTGGTGAATTCCAGTCAGATTTGGTCAGAACAGTAACCAAAAAGAATAATAAGAGAAAACAATGCTTTTGGAAAAAATAAATTTAATCCGTAGTTAACGCCAATCAATAACACTAATTGTCTAGCAAAGGTTCTGCTACAACTGTTGGGTTCTCAAATTTCACACACGCAATAAAAACTGTAAAAAAAATTTTTTTAGGACTTTTTATGATCATGGTATATAGATCTAGAGGATTTTAGGGATTTATTACTTAAAGATTTGATTTTTTAAACTTTGAATAATTCTTTAAAGGTTGGAATGTCATAAATCACAAGGCATCCAATTGTTTAGCCTCTAACCGTAATCCACACAAACTACCATTAAAAAATCTCTTAAATCCCTATTTAGAAGAGAGAGATTCCTATGGCTAGAATGCTAACTCTCTATTCCGTGACTTACATAGTTTTTTTTACTAACAGACAATCACAAAAAAAAGAGATATATAGCTTATTATTTATAGAAATCTAAAAAACTCTATAGTTGGCAAAACATCAATTCGTCGCCTGCATAATATTCATATGTTAATTCAAGACAATTTTAGAAATTAACTCAATCAAGTCTTTACTTGATTTTTCTAGGTCTAGAAATATAATCTCTGTATTAATTATATTCTAATCCTTAATTTCTAAAATATATTTTAATCAAATTATACTTAATTAAATCATCCCAGTTTAATTTCTAACTAATGATTCTAAATATGTGTGACTCATTAGGTTTCTAATATGTTGGCCCAAATATACATTATAATTCTAATTAAATAGAATGAAACAATTTAATTTATTATCAATTCAACAATTGATTAATGTATATTTGAAGATCAAGTGCATTGTCTAGCAACATATCATGATCCTCCAAATATTAGAAAGTTATTATTGATTTGTCTTAACCTTTTAGTGACCAGTTTCTCAGTATAATTAATATTCTTTCATCAACAATGTTCAAATTTAATAGTAAAATATGGAGTATGTTTGCTATGTTAAATCATGTTTATTCTCTATATAATAGTCATTGATTGTTAATCTAATCCAACTTTGGCTATGGATTTCTCGATTAATACAATTTGAGAATAGATGAAATATTTTTCTTAATTCACCTAGAGTAATAAATCATCTCTTGATCACTCAAATACCTTCATAAAGTTCTTGTTATACCCAATGTCTGCCCCTTTGTTACCTAAATTAAGATAACATGTAATAAGATTAAAACATAACATTCTTTATATAAGATAACTTAGTGATCACAAGTTTAAAGATCACTTACACAACTATCACGTGAGTCTTTCCATAGACATAGTTAATCTCCACAAATGAATGTCTTATGACAAACACTTACATATTAGTTCTAGGTATCCCTCATACCTCAACTTATATAAACACCTACTTACTTTCATAAAGAAAAAAACATAATATATATCAATTTCTATAACTCTAAAAAATAAATATTTAAGATAGTATCAACTAGAAATATTTTATAAACAATGATTTGATGTAATATGAATCTCATAATCATAACTTTTATAATTTTCTTTAAAAAATATTTTTGTCCCATGAACTTTATCTTTACTCTAAATTTGTAAATCAAATTTTAGATTTATTAATCTAATATCATATAAATATTAAAGATAAATTCAACTTTTATTTAAAAATATATTTATATGAATATAATAATATCAAATGTTGGCTGCATGTATTAAATTAACAAATGTAAATGAAATGTTTCGTTCACCATTCTTTTCGGTGACTTCATGAAAATTCCACAAGTGAATAAAGAAATTTGTAATTATCTAAATAATTTATTGGAAAATATTATGTTTTAAACAAAATCCGTACTTAGACAAAATAACTAGCTCCTTTAATTGTTTGAATTACCTCAAGCTAAAAGCCGGTAATCTGATGGTACCAGATTCGAGGCTCTGCAAACAAGTTTTCTGCAGCTTTACCTGCAGGTTGCTATGGTGGTTTTCTGAACAGGTTGGGGGTTGACGAAGAGCACCATCAGGGGGGGAGTGCTCACCAGCCAACTTTCCTTCTTTCTTTTTTATCACAAACAAGATGGATGTGCCAATGGGACAAAAGGAGTGCAGAACTTGACAAATGAAAATGAAAAAGCTGCTATGCCTTTCCCATTCGACATTTGCTGGAAGATGGGCTACAGATGACAATGTGCAAGGTCAATTGCCTTGGCGGCAGCAAAAAACAGCATCACATTCCTAGTAATGCTTGAGCAAGACATGAATCCTTGGTTATATTATATCATTTTCTCGAGTCATCCATTTACCACATTCATGGTGATCAATTGGAAAGGAACACAGTTGGCTGAACTTGATATACAAAAACAAAGCATAATCCCCATAGCCAAGGGCTTCTCCCACATGTGCCTTAAAAAAATAGGTTAAACAAGAGGAATAGCTAAATCACACATAACAACATAGAGCAAAAGCTTTAATTACGCACCTCAACCAAAAGCTACAAACAAATACATCAAGGATAAAAACACCATGTTATTCATGAATTACTTAATGCTTAGATTGGATTGAGATACGTAGAGGACTCTGTACAGACGCTCCCATTCCAAATGAGTGAATAGATTGCCACAGAAAATTTAGGAATTCATCACAAAGATTTTAATATTTATTGACACAAGTCGACAACCAATGAAGAGTGTTTACGAATTTAAACATTAAATAAAATGATATAAATCGAGCCATACTGGTACTGAAGGTTAGGAACTTTGATGTTTGGAACATTCTCAATGAGCTCAGTTCTTCTCATCGCTCGGCTGATGAACCCTTCACTTCCAATCAAGTATGTCAAGCAGCCACAAAACCTCGTCCCTGGATTTCGCAGCATCACAAAAATCCATTTCAATCCCAAAGACATCAATGACACTGTCATTTCTATCATCCATGAATAGCAAAGAAATCCAAGCCCGGATTCCTGGAACAAAAGGGTGGGCTGGTGAGAGGCCAAGATAGTCAAATGCCATGGCCCTATAGGATGTCCGATCTATATAATCAAAGACAGATTTATTGATTATGCAAGCAACCTTATTGGAATCCTTCCGCCCCACAAGCACTGAAACACTTACAGTCTCGCCTAAAGGGACTTTGAATCCCGGCTCAACAGGTAGAGTCATCTTACAATCAGGGCCTTCAAGCTGAAATCTAAGCCTATCACAAATTCCAGGAGGTGGGCTTTTGATTCCATTGTGCAGAACAGGGCCTGGGACCACTTCAGAAAATATCAATTTATCATCAGTCCAAATGTCGATGAAGAATTCCAAATTGTCAAAGGAAAGTCTTGGAGGAAGCAGGATTTGTCGATGCTGTCGCTTGTAAAAGGTCTGGTATAGTTTGTAGTATGTGACAGTTGGAGCATCTGGCCTCTTGCAAATGGAAGGCCATCTCTTGGCACAAACACATTTCCAAAAGTAATCATCTTGCGCCAAATCTCTCCACTGTTTGCACACTGCCATGCAAGAAGCAAGGTCTGCACCCTCCAATAAAGGGAAAACAACCTTCAGAATTTCTTCATATGACATTTTCAGCCAGGAAGGAACAATTAAAAGAAGATATGCCTCAGCAATCACTTAAAGCATTTCAGCGCCTGGAAGATTTCCCTGAGAAGAAGTTACACAGAATTTAGATTCAAAAGCATCCTATGTAACAAACAGTATTCGAGCTTAAAACCAATGTGCTTGAAAATGCCAACAAGAAGATGCCAGAGAACAAATTTCGATAATCTACACAAAATACAGAAGCTACAAACAATGGTCATAAACAATTATATCAAAAAGGGTACTTCAACCTCCTCTATTTATCACTTTCTATTAACATTGGTGATCCAAAAGGCCCTCCTGAACAGCAGAACCACTTTCTTTCTTTCCTCTTACCAAGTAATCTAATTAGGTCAATTAAATGTATCGGACTAATTTTGAATGGTTCATGTCAACTAGAACAATCACATTGTTGTGCATGTCATAGAACACCAAAAATGCAGCACAATTATACTTTTTTAAAAAAAATGATCTCAAACTAAAATTTCAGATCCAAAAACAAAACACTTTGCACCACTAATTTAGTTTCTCCACACTCTTAACTCCTTTCCTGTAATAATAACTTTAATGAGCAGTCACTAAATAACACTATTCCCTTTCGCACAGTCATAACCAATATCAAGACTTAGCACACAGTTTCTCAAAAAATACATCATAGATCGAATTGCTCTCCGAAGCTCCAATCACTGACCCTTTGACGCCCTAAAACTCAAAAACAAAACCAAAATCAGATATTGCGAAAACTCTATAAATTGACCCAAAAAAGTGTAATTTACCCTCATGGCCATGCATAACCCCACAAATTCTTCCACTAAAACTGCTATAAATAACAACCAAAACTTACATAAACCCAAGTCAATCTATCAAGAACCCATAAATTAATAGCCCGTAAATTAATAAACGAGCAGCAAATCGCATAATACACACACACACACACACTATTTTCACAAGAACATGAATAGAGAGAAAGAGAGATCGAAGAGATAAATGAAGAAGAACGAGATGAGAATAAAGGGTACCTAGTAATTTTCTGGAAACACGCTTGATTTGATTTTGTTGTGATTTCTGGTTTGAGACCACAAGAAAAAAATTAAGAAAGAAAAGAGAGATCTTTGCTTATGCTTTTTTTTTTTTTTTTGTAAAAGAAGGAAGAAGAAGAAGAGAAAAAGTCAGGTTAAGAAAAATACAGTAGTACTAGAAGATAGATTGATTGACTAATCAATGATATACAAACATCCATAGATGTTTCTATTTAAGCAAAAAGGTCCCTTGAAGTTTGTTTTCTCCTCTAATTCAATCCACCATAGCTCTCTTTTCTTTCTTTTTTTTTTTTTTTTAACTAAAAGTAGCATGATTTGTATAAACCCATTATTTTCAATTTAGTCCAAACCAATCTCATACAAATTAATTAACTTGAAGAAGAGTAAACCTAAAATCTTTTGAAGATGAGAGGGTCAAAAGATGATATTCAATGTTCAATGACAATAGCATCCAAAAATCTCTTTGCTGCCACAAACCAAATCAATGCTAATA